>Ga0222652_1000866_pt1 | contig 10643 bp, 20 predicted proteins | sample AntAcemetagen371_FD_179803 | JGI IMG/M metagenome (GOLD analysis project Ga0222652, IMG submission 179803) | Saline water microbial communities from Ace Lake, Antarctica - #371 | ecosystem: Environmental > Aquatic > Non-marine Saline and Alkaline > Saline | place: Antarctica: Ace Lake... | reverse complement strand
CCAGGCTAGATGACGCTCGCAAAGCCGTGCTATTGAATATGTCATTTCAGCTTGGAATTACTGGATTACTGAAGTTTAAGAACACGCTGGCCAAGATCGAGATGGGTGACTACGACGGTGCTGCTGATAACATGATGAAATCATTGTGGGCAAGACAGACCCCAAATCGGGCAGGTAGATTAGCAGAGCAAATGAGGACAGGGCAATGGTCAATGTAATCAAAAGTTTCCAAACGTGGATTTTGTCAGTTGCAGGTGTCGTGGCTGCGGCCTTGGGCATCTATGCATACGGGCGGCATCGTGGGTCAGAGGATACTGAGATTGAAATGGAGAGGGCAGACAATGCAAACGCACGCAAAGTTGAGGACGCGGCTGACAGGGTACGCAGGAACGATGGCGGTGGTGCTAGTCCTGTTGAGCGGTTGCGCAAGTACAAAAAATTACGAGACGTCTCGGACGATCTGTAGAGAACTGGCAATGGACTTGCCTAGTTACAGCGTTAAAGACACGCCCGAAACTCTAGAATCGGGCGCACGGTTTATAGACGTTTTTTATGCGGTTTGTCCTAATTGATGATGGCGACAAGAGTAACAACCCACAATGTTGAGGGCTTCTTTTGTTTGCTCGTTCATTTCTCTACTCCAAAATGTTCTTTGATTAAATTAAACGCTGTTCCTCGGCTAATCATGTCGCGCAACCTAGGTCTTAGTACTACTCCACACTCTTTAATAATTAAAAGAGAGTACTTTTCAATAAATATAGCCAAGCCTTTTTCATGTGAGGCATCATCGGGTATGAATTTTATAGCTTGCTCGGCAAGTTCTTTGATTCGGTCTAAAGACTGTATTTCTGTTGTCAATGCACCCTTCATAACGCCCCCAGCGATTTGTAGTAAGCCCATTTTTCTTGGTACTCAGGCAACTCACTCGGTTTCACAAAGCCAAGTCGTTTAAACGTAGCCATCACATCTGTTTTGACTGCTGGTGTATATGGTAAATGGTCTTTCGGGTAGTTCAACATGGTTTCTCCTTAGGTTTTACTTCAATTTATATCTATCACGACACGGTGCGCAAGCACCATCTATCAAACGACCTGACCATTCTCCGCACAAGTCGCAGTCACCCTCAGTGCCAGGGGCGCGCTTTGCGGCATTGCTGATTTCTTGCAACTTTGCGTCAATTGCAAGCTGTGTTCTGTCGTTAGTTATGTCTATTTCGTCGGCCATGTATTTTTTTCCTTTAGAATTAACGCAACCAAACGTAACAATTCACGTCTTGTTTTATTTTCTGTTAATTTAAGTATTGCATCTTCTTGATGTGGCAAAAGTTTTTGCCAATTTCTGTTTAACTTATCATTGTTATTAGATTCATCAATTATCATAGCTTTTGCCAAATAAGCATCAACCATGTGTTCTCTTTTCGATGGGGGCGTAACATTTACTTTACAATCAGAATCAGCAAACGATAAATTATTTTCATAAAGTTTGTTTTCAATGTGGTTGCAAGTGTTTCTTCCAAGCTCTGGAATTTTCAGTACTTGATTTTTTGTTAATTTTGTAAGTTCTAATATTGTGTATATGTTGTCGTTTTTTAAACTATTTATTGCTCTGTTTGTAAGCATTAAATTGTCAATTGGTAATGATAAATCAATGTTCATTTTGTTTTCCTCAATAAAAACTTTAATTCTACTGTTCGCGCTGCTTCACGCAATTTGCTTGGGTTAGTCTTTTTAAACACTTCTAGCGCAACGGCAACAAACGTTTCTATCTCTGCTCGCTCATCGTCACCCCAACCAATTAACTCGGCAACGCACGACTTTAAACGCTCGTCTTTCAATTTAGCAACCGCTTGCACGGTGTACTCCAAATCTTCTTGACTAAGCGCGTGACGCTCTTTTAGCAACCGAATCATGTCTTGCGTGATTGCAGACACAATTGCTTCTGCGGGCTTCACACAAAACACGCCAGTATGATCGTCAGGAACGCCACAAAAGCCACAGCGTATGCTTGCACTGGTATTGTGTTGGCTTCACGTTTTAAACGACTGTATTCGCCTGTAATCATTTCAATTCTCCTCCATGGTCGATGCAATAAGCAAAGTTCTCAACTTCTAAAGTTCTGATTACTCCCCATTCCTCTTGAGGCAGGTCGGCAACCACATCGTCTAAGTAATCCTCGTCAATCGCATACACTGTTGTGCATACGTGTTGAGCGCGAGTGGCTGTAACTTTGTAGATTGGCATTTTGTTTCTCCTTGTTAATATGTAAACAGTATAGCGCACTATTTACACTATCTAGTAGGTGTTTACCCTATAAAGTACGCATAAACCGACCTTGGCCCACAAACATACGGCTCTTTGTCAACTTTCTTGCGATTTACCCTATTTGCTTTTACATAGCGCACCAAAGTGCATTGCACGGTGGACATCATAAGATTTAAACCTACCGCAATTTCTTGCGTGTCGCAATGTGGGTGTTCACGAATGTAGTTCATAATTTGTGCTGAAATCATAGTTTTTCCTTAAAGTTTTAAGATTTGTAACATTGCATCTTGCCAACCCTTGCCGACAATAACCTTATGGTCAATTGATTTTAGGTACAAAATCCAATCCTTTTGTGCTGGGCTTAAAACGCCCCCAGCTTGACGCTTCATCTCAACCCATACGTTCCATTTGGGTATGTACAAATCAGGCACTCCTGCGCTTGTGCCAGTAGCTTTCAGTTTGGCAGCCACCGCGACATGACGATGACCACCGTTAGGGATAGCAAATATCCTCAAGTTGGGATACTGCCTCCTAAACCATTGCACAAATAACATTTGCTCTTGATCTTCACTAGGTATGATGGGCTTCAAAATGGACACTCCCCGTCTTCCCAGCTTGGACAAGCATTAAGAGTGTTTACAAAACCCTCTGGTGGGTCAGCGTCAAACTTTTTGCAATGCCCTTCTTGTGAATAAAAGTGACAAGTATGGCAATACTTGGGTGTGCCTAGATCTGTTACTTCTCGCCACACTTTTAAACCATCTGGCTCTTTTGGTCGCATATCCACTCCCTTTTAAGTACTCTAAAAAATTTACCGTCTTGTATAAATTCTATTTTTGATGGTGGCTTGGCACTGTTCATAACTAGCGCCATTGCACTTAATGCGTTTTCTTCATCTTGCATTTTGACTGCATCAACTAAGTTAGCGCCTGCTGATGAAGCAATGTCGCATAACTTTTGCCATGCCGTTCTACTTGCATAGCCATCGTGAAGCAGTGTAAAGTATTCTGTAATAGGTTTGTCGCTTAAGTCGCCGTAGTAAGTGCATTTAATCATCATCTTCTGGCTAGAAACGCTCGTGTGTAAACGCCACTCCCACCCTGTAATTAATAAATCACGCCCACGCAAGCCCATAATGTCATCGTCACGCAGCTTAAGTGGCGATTTTTCTATTACAGGAAATGGGTTTCCACAAGCGGGGCAAACCATAAGCGAGATATGCACTAACTCTTGACAATTGTCACAGACCTTAACTGGTGCATCGCCTGAGCCTTCTTTTGTGCCAGGCTTTGATGATGGGTTAATTGCAGTGATCGGGCCATGAGTAGCAACCACACCAGCGAAATCAAGCACTAGACAATGATCTGTGTGCGACTTAGGTCTAAGCCCACGCCCTGCCATTTGTACGTACAGACTGGCACTCATAGTTGGTCTCAACATGGCAATCAAATCAATGTCAGGGTAATCAAACCCAGTTGTTAAAACATTAGCATTCGTAAGCGCTTTTAGTTTGCCCGATTTAAAGTCAGAAATCATGCGCTCACGGTCTTTCATTGGCGTGTCGCCTGTGACACAATCAGCAGGAATATTAAAAGCGTTTAATATTTCGGCTATGCTTTTAGCATGATCGACACCCGTGCAAAACAATAGCCAGTGGTGGCGGTCTTGCGCTAAAGACACAATTTCTTTAACAATATTAATGTTCTTTTGTTGATTGTTTACTGCCGCTTGTAGCTCTGACTCAATGTACTCGCCCCCACGTTTATGTACACCCTTTAAATCAAAGCCCTCATCGGTGAGCTTAGAGCGTAAAGGGGCAAGAAAGCCTTTGTGCATCAACTCCTCAATCTTTACGGGTTCAATTAAGGCGTCAAACAATGCAGGTTTGTCAGTAATTAAGCCATGCCCCAAACGGTAAGGTGAGGCGGTTAAGCCAATAATACGAATAGCAGGGTTGATAACCTTAAGCTCACTTAACAGGTGACGGTAGCCTCCCTCATCTTTATGTGAAACCAAATGGCACTCATCAATAATTACCAAATCGGTAAACCCAATATCTTTGGCTTTTTTACGCACAGACTGAATACCCGCAAAGGTAATTGGCTCGCCTAACTGCCTTTTTTTTAGGCTTGAGCTGTATATGCCCATCGGTGCGCCCCGCCAGTGCAAGCGCATCTTTTCGGCATTTTGCTCAATTAGCTCTTTTACATGGGTCAGCATAAGCACCCTAGTTTCAGGCCATGACTGAATAGCGTCTTTGCAAAGCGCAGCAATCACATGAGATTTACCACTCCCTGTTGGCATGACTAAACAGGGGTTGCCTTCACTGTTGTTGGAAAACCAAGCGTATAAATGGTCTATGGCGCGTTGTTGGTATTCTCTCAGCATTACCCTGAAATCTCCGCATCAAAGTCTTTTCTTAGTGTCTGAACAAAGTTGTCAGCATTAAGGCAAGCGTCTACGTTGCTCAGAATCTCTTTGCTTGTAAACACATCAGGCGCTTTCTCGCCATTTTTAATCTCTTTACCGTTAACGATGTAGATGGCTTGCCACTCTTTATCGCTTTCCTTTCGTTTCCAAGGCACTAAATCAGGGTGAATGACGTGACTGCCACACCCTGTGCGTTGAAAATCTACAAGTATTTCATTGGCATCGTGACGCTCACATCGCCACGTTGAATCTTCTAACGGGGTTACATTGGCGCAAGTGCGACAGTTTGACTCTTTAGTTGGCTCTTGCTTATGACAAAACTGGTAAGCGTCACAAAATTTGCACTCGTACCAACTTGGGTCAGTGCTAATAGGAGGTGGCAGACGCTCCTCCAGTGCTAATCTTTTGCCTCGTGCTATGGCTTTATCTGCTGCTTCCTTTTTATAGTGCACACGCTCGGTATAGATGCGGTCATCGTCTTTACACACAGCTAGGTAAAATGCTCGGTCTATGTTTGTGCCTTGCATATAGACCTGCATCTGCACCCAGTGCATAGGCTTAGACTTCTTAACGCCGTTCTTAACCATGTCATCAAACGACTTCTTGCTATGGGTCTTAAACTCAGCAACATGACGCTTGTTTGGTGCTTCAGGCAAGCCACCTTCAATCACGCCATCAATGCTACCTGACACATGAGCGCCAAAATTGACCCGTGCTTGATTTTCATTGGTGTTTCTAATATCAACACCAATATCTCTTAAATCACGCACAATAGTTGTTTCTTCCATTTGCCCACGCCTAAATAAGCGCAACACACGACCAGGGAACTGGGGCAACACAGCCCACCTAAAGGACAGCCACAGCCATCTGTCGCAAGGGTGTCCTAGAGTGCTTGCACCCATGTGGGGGCGGGGTAGATCTGCTATCTTTTCGTGATGAGCGTCAATCAAATTTTGCACGTTGTGCATCGGCTCTGGTATAATCATTTTCATCTCCTTGGGTGTAAATCCCAACTTTGCCCCTAGCCAAAACTAGGGGCTTTTTTTGCTTACTTCGCTTTTTGCCAAGGGGGTGCAGCTTTAGCTGGATCAGTGGTCTTTGATGCTGGCGGTGCAAAAGACGCAACAGGCTTGCTACCTTCTATTGCCTTGTAGCCTTTAACCTCATTAGAAGCACCGTATTGACCATCTGCGGGTTTAACAGTTACCTTGATAGATAAGTTCCCACCGATTAGTTGATCGGTATTAGTTACACGAGCCAAACCAATTGCTCGCATGATGTCACCTAAGTTTTGACGACCAATTTCCTCAGCCTGTGAGTTTTGATTGCGAATGTTAATGTTGCTAAACACCACACGACCTTGACTTGTATCACCCGTAATGTCAAAGCGAATCTTGATGTACTCGCCTGTGCCATTCTTCGTTTGCTTGACTTCTGCACTATGCACAAATGCTGTGTACCAACCAGAAGGTACAAGGTCATAGTTGCTTGTGCCAACGGGTAATTGTTCTACATCAAATTTTTGGTTAAGTTCCATAATTTATTCCTTTGGGATAATAATTGAAAATGAAGGGCGACCCGCTTTGGCGGTGATGGCCTCAGCCAAGTAATTGGTAATTTCTGTACTTGTTGCCTTCCAGACTGCTGCATTGATTTCAGGCTTCCATCTAAAGAGGCTAGGCAAGTGATCGCTTAAGCCATGCAAGTTTGCCAATTCTTGTAACTTATCTGAATCAACCTTGCGGGTAATGCGACCTTCAATCTTTAAACCTAAACCTGAATCGGGTTTAAAGCTCTCAGTGCCATCAAAGTTCTCAGGCACACCTAGCAATGAAAGAATCTTGTCTTCACAAGACCTGCGCTCTTTTAAAGCTAATTCTTCTTGCTTTTTGCTTGTTTGCCATAGGTTTACAAGATCTTCGATTGCCTGACTCATTTTGCACCTCCAATCTTTGCAATAATTGCTGATAAGTCTGGCGCTTCCCATGCGTCTAACTTGCCTGAACGATCTTTAGCAAGCCAAATGCCGTCTGAGTCACACATCAAAGCACGTTGACTATTTCCGTCTGCGTCTTTCTCAACACGCAGTGCAAGCACTTCGTCAAAAAAGTACGGTAATAGCTGACCAGTTTTATTGCCTGGCATACTAGGTGCGTAAAGTAAGCGACCTATTTCATCTTGTGACTTCTCGCACTTAGCTGTGAAATAAACGTGCTTGCCTGGTATGTCACGAAAAGCACGAATGATGTCAGCCATTTGTTCTTGCATTGCTCCATAAGCCTGGCGCGGATCTTTGGCAATCTTTTTTTCATAATTCAATACCACTTCAGCAATTTCAGAGATTGAATCGAGTGCAATAGACTCAAAACTTATACCCTCCTCTGATTCTGTCAACCACTTATACGCTTCCATCAAAGTTTCGTAAGAGTTAACTTCTACATAAGGCAAGTTTGCATCTTGTATAGATAGCAAGCCACCTTCGGCAGACAGCACAACAGGGTTGGGCAAAGTAGGGATAAGTGAAGTCTTGCCAGTGCCTGCATTGCCGTATACAAGCATCTTCACACCATTGGCAGATAAGGCACTTGTCAACTTTAGGTTAATAGCCATTTTTAGTTCCTTTTGTATCACTGGTCGGACAATCCGTTTAGTGAGTGTTGATAATTTAACAAATTAAAGTTATGATGTCAAATAATATTTTAATTTATTTATAAGGAGTTTTAAAATGATGTCTTTAAATGATATTGTACTAGCATTGCATGATAGAAAACCTACGATTGTGGCTCAAGAGGTTGGCTTGTCATATCAAACTGTTTGGCGCATATCAAGGGGTGACGCAACAAACGTGACCTATGAAACGGCTAAGAAATTATCTGATTATCTACAAAAAAAAGGTGGGAAATAACTGCAAGAAATTTAACAAAAACAAAACGTGAGTGAATTTATGTCAACAATTACAAAATTAGAAGCTGCTTTAGCCTATGCGGCATGGGGCTGGTATGTCTTGCCAGTCCTGCCAAATGGCAAAGTTCCAGCCACTCAACACGGAGTAAAAGACGCAACAATAGACGAAATTCAAATTGCTAAATGGTGGGCGCAAAACCCAGATTACAACATCGGCGTTGCAGCAGGAGAGCGCTCAGGCATTGTTGTCTTTGACGTAGACCCAAGAAACGGTGGCGATACTTCATGGGCATCTTGGCTTGAAACAAACGGCGAAACACCAGATGGGGTTATGCAATTAACAGCAGGTGGCGGTTTTCATCACATTGGCGTTTACAACCCAGAGATCAGATCATGCAAGCTCACAGAAGGCGTGGACTTACTTTCAGATGGTCGTTACTTTGTGGCTTTTCCATCAACAATTGAAGGCAGAAATTACCAATGGGAAGCATCATCTGACCCTTTTGACGGTGTTGTTCCTTTTAATGTGCCTGACACATGGTTGCAAGCATACACAGCTATGAAAAAGCCTGAAACAAGGCAAGGTGCGACAACTGGCGGTGGTTTGATACAAGGTAGCAGGAACAGTGGCTTGACATCTCTTGGGGGCGCTATGAGGCGCTACGGCATGACCGAGGCTGAGATTATGGCAGCGCTTGCCATTGCAAACGAAACACGCTGTGAAATACCCTTGCCATCAAGTGAATTAGCTCAAATTGTTCGCTCTGTTTCTAGGTATGAGCCAGAGACAGACGTAGCAGCCTCTGTCGCTATTGGGCATGATGCAGCCGAGGCAATCTTGGCAGCAATGACAGCACAGGTGCATGAGTATTATTTTACCAGGGCAACGTCTTATCTTGGGCAACCATCGCCCCTTAAATGGGTGATAAAAAATTGGATACCAGACAGTGGATTAAGCATGGTTTACGGCGAATCGGGTTCTGGCAAGACATTTATTACACTAGACATGGCTTGCCACATTGCTGCTGGAATTGATTGGCACGGTCATAAAACCAAAAAAGGTGTCGTGGTTTACATGGCTGGTGAGGGAAACTACGGAATCAGACAAAGGGTAGCCGCATGGTGCAAAACTTACAATATTGAAAGATTGGACAATTTACTTATTTCAAACAAAGCCATTGATATTGACACGCCACAAGCTGCTGCACAGATTATTAATGCTGTGCGCGAGCTGACCTCTGAAGATGCTCAAGCAATATTTATTGACACAGTAAACAATCACATGAGTGGTGATGAAAACACCGCTAAAGACACCCGCATTATGGTTAACTCATGCAATGTAGTCGCTCGTGCATTGTGTTCAAGCGTGTGCCTTAACCATCACACAGGTCATTCTGGTGACTCTAAGCAAAGAGCGCGAGGCTCAAGCGCTTGGAAAGCATCATTAGATTCGTCTTTGCTCGTATCTAAAAACGATGACGTTATTGAAATTTCATGCACTAAGATGAAAGACGCAGAAGCTCCCGCCCCGTTCTTTGGCAAGATTGAGAGCGTACCGTTAGGCTGGTTTGATGAAGATGGCGATGAGATTAAGGGGGCGGTCTTTTTGATTGATGAAAACCAACCTGAGCGCAAGACAAAAAAAGAATCTCAAGTTGCTGGCGACATAAAGAAATTTACTAACGCTTGGTGGCACTCAGGGGCAGAAGATAAGAACGGTTTACCCTATTTATCTCGTAGTGCATTGCTTGATTATTTGACAACAAACGATGGTTTAGCAGAATCTACAGCTAAAACATATGCTCAAGAAAGCAAAAAAGGTAGGTTGATTTATAACTTATTGAACGCTGAAATTATTAAATCGCATGAACATGGTTGGGTTGTTTCTGACAATGTTACGGGTTCTGTTTTAATTCTTAGACGGTCTGAAAAGTAGGGTGGGACAAGTGGGACAGGACAGGACAAAGTGGGACATTTGTCCTTTCGACAAGGCGAGATTACCCTGGGACAGGACAGGACACACACCTATAGGTGTGTCCCATTTGTCCCAGTAACGATGTGCAATTTTTTAAGTTAGGGGATAGGTATGAATATTTGTAACAACTGTGATTCAAAAGATTTAAAAATTGGAATAACTAAACTAATATCAGGTTCGACTGTTTACCCAATTTATTGCCAAAACTGTAAAACAGTGTTTCCAAAATATGTAAAGAAAAAGTTAGCCATTGAGTATGCTGCAAAGAATGGCTCGTTGGAGTATGTGAAAACAAAAACTGCTGCGTACATGGAATTGAATGAAATAATGGTTCAATGTGAGGTGTGTGACGCACCAGAGGCAGAAAGGCATCATTGGGCGCCACATCATTTATTTGGCAATGAAGCACCAAGATGGCCTACAAGTAATTTATGCCGATCATGCCACCGTAAGTGGCACAATATTGTTACACCTAATATGGGGCAAACAAAATGACAATTACAGCAACCATTTTAGACATTATTGAGTCTAATATAAAAACATATGCCAACAGTCCCATCATCAACGGTATGTAGCACCTTAGGCTGTAAAAACACCAAGGCACGCTTTAGTAGCCTATGCGTAGAGCATGGTGGGCGCGATACATTTAATCACAAGAAATACAACGACACGAAACATCGCAAAGAAGCAGTAAGCAAGTACAACAGCTCTCAGTGGCGTTCGTTTAGGCAGATACAGCTAAGTAAGCACCCTATATGCGCATCGTGCGCTACAGAGGCTGTAATCACTCCTGCGTGCCATATAGATCATGTGTTCCCATGGTCACACTTAGGCGAGTACGCATTCATTCGTAATGTCTTTCAAAGTTTATGTGCAAGTTGCCACACACATAAGACACAGCTAGAAACTAAGGGCATATATAGAAGGTACGGTACACCAAACAGTGATTACATAGCTTCAGACTATCACAGAGTAATCGCAGAGGCCTTTTAAGCCCATTTATGAGCGCTTAAGGGCTATAAACAACCCTATTTGATAGCTAGAAACTAAAAATAAAGGGAAAACTCCTACAG
>Ga0222652_1000859_pt1 | contig 10718 bp, 8 predicted proteins | sample AntAcemetagen371_FD_179803 | JGI IMG/M metagenome (GOLD analysis project Ga0222652, IMG submission 179803) | Saline water microbial communities from Ace Lake, Antarctica - #371 | ecosystem: Environmental > Aquatic > Non-marine Saline and Alkaline > Saline | place: Antarctica: Ace Lake | collected... | reverse complement strand
GATCAAAATCGGCTTTGGTTGCTCCTGCCTTGATTGCTATAGCCACGGACTGAATCACCTCTCCCGCTTCCGGAGCCATCATGTGGGCACCGATAACTCGATCAGTAGGCTTATCCACGATTAACTTGATATAAACGCGTTCATCGCGGCCTGTGAGCGTGTGTTTAAGATGCTTGAAGTCTGTTTCAAACACATCGTAAACAAAGCCTTGTTCTTTCGCTTCAGCTTCAGTCACTCCAACCGTTGCCATGTTGGGTGTGGTAAATACCGCCGAGGGAATATTGTGATAGTCAAACTGCGGACTTTCCCCGGTACGGAAATAGTCCAGCAATGCCATGGCCTCTGCCGTGGCAACCGGGGTTAGTGCTTTTTTCCCTACTACATCACCCAGGGCAAAAATTGAAGGAATACTGGTCCGGAAACAGTCATCGACGGCAAGGGTGCCGTCCGCTTCAATTTTGATTGAAAGCTCGTCCAGCCAGAGATTATCCGTTCGAGGCTTACGGCCTGTCGCGTAAAACACCTGTTCAACGCTCAGCAGTTCTCCGGATTTGAGCAAAGCCTGTTTTAGATCGCCCTTTTGACTGATCTCTTCGACATCTTCGTTAAACCGGAGATTGATTCCCTGTTTGCGCATTTCGTTGGCGATATGCTCACGCAAATCCTGATCAAATCCGCGCAGAAACAGGTCACGCCGATAAACCAGATCAACTTTCGCACCCAGCCCCCTATAAATACAGGCAAACTCAAGAGCTATAAAGCCGCCTCCAACAATCAGAATGGACTTGGGAAAGGTCTTTAAGTGAAAAGCGTCATCAGAGGCAATCGCCAAATCAGATCCGGGGAAATCCGGTATAAAAGGCCTGCCTCCAGTGGCAATTAAAATACGCTCTGCACTGTATCGCCGCCCATTAACCTCAACGTCATTTGCTCCGACAATTTTGGCACGGCCATTGAGCATTTCCGCTCCTGTATTTTCCAGCAAGCGAATATAGACGGAATTTAACCGCTGTATTTCCCGATCTTTGTTTTCCAACAAGCGCTGCCAGTCAAAGGCAGGCTTTTCTGCCAAATCCCAGCCGTAATTTGGCGCATCCTCGAAGTCATGGGAATAATGCGAGGCAAAAACAAAAAGCTTTTTGGGAACACAGCCAAGATTAACGCAGGTACCTCCCCAGGAGCGATCTTCGGCAATGGCCACTCGATGGCCTTCGCTGGCCCAAAGGCGGGCAGCACGCACACCACCCGAGCCCCCACCAATGACAAACAGGTCGTAATCATAGTCAGGCATAGATAAATAATTGTTCGCGGGTAAGAAAATGCATTACTGGTTTAATTCAATTGCTGAGGGGACTGAGGGGAGGACTCCTCAGAGCGCCCAGCCTCTATTCTTTGCAATTTTTCCAGAGCCGGCTGCCATCCAGGAACCAGCTCAAGGGCCGCCATATACTCGGCTTCCGCTTCGTCAAATCGGTCGCTATTCTCAAAGGCCATGCCGCGATTCAGGTGCAGTGCATGTGCCTGAGTCAACCCCAGCGCTTCAGCCTGATTATAATGACTGATAGCCTGATCCCAGTTTTCAGCAAGAAATTCCAGGTTGCCTTGGTTGAGATGAATTTCGGGAACATCATCGGCAAGTTCCAGGGCACGGCTGTAGTCTTCGCCAGCTCGATCCAGTTGGCCCAGAGTGGCGTAGATTAACCCTCGATTGACCAGCGTTGCCCGCAAATCATTTGATAAAAGGTTGCCGCCATTAATCGCTGCATTACAAACTTCAATATCGGCAAAGCGGGCATCCTGGGCAGAAACTGCCTGAACAGAGCGGTTATAGCAGTCCACGGCTAGAGAGTTGTCGTTATCTACCACCAAGGACTGCGCCAGGGAGAAATTGCTTAAGACCATGAAAACGATCGTGCCTGAAATCAACCCTGCTCTGTTCATACCCAATATTCTCCAAACCTAATTAATGCTACCGGAGTCTATGCCCATAGCTTACAAAATCAACCTAATTTAGTTTCAATCCAGCTTGACCCGTGGCTTGCCTAGCTTGTCATGCAAAACCACGACTGTACCCACGATAAGCAGCGTAGGCGCTTTAGCATTGTCTGCCCGGACTATCGGCGCAATGCTGCCAATAGTCGCTGTCCAGACCCTCTGACTGGGTAAAGTTCCTTTTTCTACCATAGCTGCAGGCATATCTGCACTCATACCATTCTCAATCAGTTTTTCAGAAATCTCTTCCAGGCCGTTCAGGCTCATATAAAACACCAGGGTTTCTTCAGCCGCGACCAGATGTTTCCAGTCAAGCTCCAGCACACCATTGCGCCGATGCCCGGTAATAAAACGTACCGAATGGCAGTGATCCCGATGGGTCAAAGGAATACCTGCATAGGAAGCACAGCCTGAAGCTGCGGTAATACCCGGAACCACCTGAAAGGGAATACCCTTCTCCGCCAGGGTTTCCAGTTCTTCTCCGCCCCGACCAAAAATAAACGGATCACCACCCTTGAGACGCAGAACACGTTTGCCCATGCGTGCCTGGTCCACCAATGCCTGGTTAATATTTTCCTGGGTGATACTATAGGGATTCATGTCCTTGCCGACGTAAATACGCTCAGCCTCACGGCGCACTAGTTCCAGGACATCTTTAGAGATCAACCTGTCGTAGAGCACTACGTCGCATTGCTGCATCAGACGCAAAGCCCTGAATGTCAGCAAGTCCGGATCACCCGGGCCTCCGCCGACCAGATAAACCTCCCCGATTTCCAGGCTGGGGTCTGCCTTATCCAGTTCATTTTCCAACAGATTGCGAGCGCCCTCTAAATCTCCCGACATGGCCATTTGGCCGGCATGACCTTGTAGGTGTAGATCCCAAAAGCGCCTTCGCACATCCATATCAGGAAATACCTGACGAGCTTTTTCCCGCAACGAACCCACCAGACTGGAAAGCCTGCCATAACCTGCCGGAATCAATGACTCAAGGCGGGCTCTTAGCAAGCGGACAAGAACCGGTGAACGACCACCACTACCAACGGCAATAATCATTGGCGATCGATCGACGATAGACGGAAAAATTGCATTGCCAAGATCTGGCATGTCAACGGCATTGACCAGAATTCCAAGCTCGTCAGCATCTGAAGCTATGCGCCCATTGAGCTCGGCATTATCAGTAGCAGCGATCACCAATCGCACACCATCAAGATCAGATGCCTGATACTCTCGAGCAATATGTTCATAGCCTTTTTCACGGGCCAGCTTTTGCGTCGCAAAATCCAATTCCGGCGCAACTATCTTGATGCTTGGCTCAGCACGCGAAAGCATATTGGCCTTGTGCCAGGCAATACTGCCGCCACCGACGATCAGAACCGACTGATTTTTAAGTTTTATAAATAAGGGGAAGCTGTCCATCAACAACTAGTCATTGGTAATGGCTTCTAGGCCACCCATATAGGGGCGCAACGCTTCTGGCACGGTGACGGAACCATCCTGCTGCTGATAATTCTCCATAATCGCAATCAAGGTTCGGCCTACCGCCAAACCAGAGCCATTCAATGTATGCAACAATTCCGGCTTACCGTCGGCATTTCGGTAACGTGCTTTCATGCGGCGCGCCTGAAAATCGCGGAAGTTGGAGCAGGAAGAAATCTCTCTGTAAGTATTTTGAGATGGGAGCCAGACTTCCAGATCATACGTTTTGGCCGCTGAAAAACCGATATCACCACCACAGAGAATAAGTTTTCGATAAGGCAAATTTAACGCCTGAAGAATAGCTGCTGCATGACCAGTAAGTGCTTCCAGGGCTTCGCTTGACTGATCCGGCTTAACGAACTGGACCAGTTCAACCTTTTCAAACTGGTGCTGGCGAATCATCCCGCGCACATCGCGACCATAGCTGCCCGCCTCACTTCTAAAACAGGGGGTATGGCACACATATTTTAGTGGCAGTGCTCCATCGTAAATCACGTCTCTAAGCGTGTTTGTTACTGGAACTTCTGCTGTTGGAATTAGATAATAGCCATGCTCAACATCCAGGCGAAAAAGATCCTCCTCAAATTTTGGCAATTGCCCTGTTCCACGCAGTGACTCGCGGTTAACAATATAGGGCGTATAAATTTCTCGATAGCCATGCTGATCAATGTGGGTATTCAGCATGAACTGGATCAGCGCCCGGTGCATACGGGCTATCTGGTCGCGCATCACTACAAAGCGAGAGCCGGTTAATTTTGCACCGGCTTCAAAATCTATTCCGTGAAGATTTTCACCCAGGTCTACATGGTCGAGAACGTCAAAACCAAACTGTCGGGGCTCACCCCATCGGCTGACTTCAACATTATCGTCTTCGCTTTTTCCCGGGGGAACAGAGTCATCAGGAATATTGGGAATGCCCGCCAAAATGTCACTTATTTGCTCCTGAAGGCTGTCCAGCCTGGCCTTGGCCTCGTCCAGTTTACCTCCAAGGCTGGCTACAGCATCCAGCAAAGGCTGGATGTTCTCGCCTTTGGCCTTGGCTTGACCAATTGATTTGGAGCTTTTGTTACGCTCTGCCTGCAGGGTTTCTGTCTCAACCTGCAAGGTCTTACGCTGCTCCTCGAGGTTATTAAGGGTTTCAACATCAAGCTGATAACCGCGTACAGAAAGACGCTTTGCAACCTGCTCGGGTTCATTTCGGAGTAATTTGGGATCTAACATCTCTGTTCGAATGGTTGGATAGGCAAATTAAAAAAAACGGGCGAGGCTCATGCCCAGAAAGGCCGCAACAATACAGAAAATCAGGCTGGATACAACAAATACCAGGGCAATTGAGACCTCATGGTTCTGTATCAAACCCACTGCTTCAATTGAAAAGGTGGAAAAAGTGGTAAACGCTCCCAAAAATCCGACCACCAAAAGGTCGCGCCAGAACGGAGGGAAAGCCGCTTTTTCAACCAACACTACATAGGCCATACCAGCCAAAAGCGAACCCAGCACATTAACGATAAAGGTTGCCCAGGGAAAACCTGTCGTGACCGGAACCCACAAGCTCACGGCATAACGAGCCATAGCACCAAATGCACCACCGGTGGCCACCATAAGGAATTTGGGAAGCATGCTCATACAATTTCTGCCCGGTTAGATTCCTGTGCTCATTTACCAGCTTTTGACTGGTTGTCCAGCTGTCGCAAGTATTCCAGTTTTTCAGCGATCTTGCTCTCTAATCCCTGATTCACTGGCCGATAATAGCGGCGCCCGGCAATTTCCCGGGGCAAATAGATCTCTCCAGCAGCATAAGCACCATCTTCGTCATGAGCATAGCGATAGTTTTCTCCATGCCCCAGGTCTTTCGCCACTTTTGTAGGTGCGTTTCGCAGATGTTCAGGAACCTCGTAGCTGGGATCTGAGCCAATGTCTGCCATAACTTGATTGAACGCTTTGTAGACAGCGTTACTTTTGGGTGCGCAGGCCAGATAGCTTACTGCCTGGGCAATGGCCAGTTCACCTTCGGGCGTGCCAAGCCGGTCATAGGTTTCCCAGGCATTCAGACAGATTTCCAGCGCTCGTGGATCGGCATTACCAATATCTTCCGATGCCATCCGAACTACCCGACGCGCGATATACAGTGGATCACAGCCACCATCGATCATCCTGCCAAACCAGTACAAGGCTGCATCGGGGTTGGTTCCCCGCACAGATTTATGCAGTGCTGATATCTGATCATAAAAATAGTCACCTCCCTTGTCGAAACGACGATGGCGTCCAGAGAGTACCTGCGCCATCTGTTCTGCACTTAACTGACCCGATGGGCCGGCATATGCAGCTGCAATTTCCAGCATATTCAGGGCACGACGACCATCGCCATCGGCTGCTTCAGCCAACAGGTCAAGCTGTTCATCTTTAAGAAGTAGTTGCGGATAAGAGTCAGCCTGAGCACGGTCAATGATTTGCTTTAATGCCCTTAACGAAAGTGCGCTAAGCACATAAAGCTTACAACGTGACAACAGCGCACTGTTTAATTCAAATCCGGGATTTTCCGTGGTCGCCCCAATAAAAATAATGGTGCCATCTTCAATATGCGGTAAAAAACCGTCCTGCTGAGCCTTGTTGAACCGATGCACTTCATCTACAAACAAAACAGTTTTTCGGCCAGACACTGAGGCTATTTGCCGGGCGCGATCAATCGCATCGCGCACATCCTTTATGCCAGAGGTCACTGCTGAAAGCGTTAGAAACTCGGTATCGGCGCATTCGGAAACCATTCTGGCCAGTGTCGTTTTGCCGACTCCCGGCGGTCCCCAGAGAATCATGGAGTGCGGCTGCCCGGCTTCCAGAGCCGTCCTAAGGGTGCTGCCCTCTCCTGCGATGTGCTCCTGACCGTAAAAATCGTCGAGTGTTCTGGGCCGTACCTTTGCCGCCAGGGGTTGATATGGTGGGGGTTCAGAAGCAAAAAGATCAGTCATCGACTATGACTTCAGCATCCGCCGGGATAACAAATTGATAGGGCTTCTCCGGTAATTCTTGATCCAGCGAGTCAAACTGGATATCCGTGTGCTGCCCGAGGCTATCGCTAAGCTCCATGCGCGTCGGCCTGCCGGAATCAAATGTCAATATTAATGACTGGTAGCTGGCGTCCTCTTCCAGCGGGGTCAACACAAATGTGTTTTCATTTTTTTCTGCCCGATAGAACTCATCAAGTTCTCCTTCACCAACAAATACTGCGGCCGGGTTTTCCGTCGGGCTGGCACTCCAGGGTCGGACCCGAACCTGGTTCAGGTCCTCATCATGAAAATAAATGTTGTCGCCATCAGCGACCAGCACCGAGCGGTAGGGTTTGATTACCTGCCAGAAAATATGATTAGGTCGTTCAAAACTTAGAATCCCCTCCTGCTCATCGAGAAGATAACCATCCTCTTCTGTTACCGTTTGGGTAAAGCTTGCCTGGAAACTCTGTAGCTGGTCCAGCAGTTGCTGGAGCTCATCGACAGGCTCCCGGGTCTGGGCAACCGAAAACAACGGAAACGCCCATAAAATGAGAACAGAAATGCTGCTAAATCCTTTCAATGCAGATTTCAAAGCAGGGTATCTGTCAGCTGTAATAAAGTGCATAAAAACAATATCAATTAACTAGTGTCTTGGTGGGGGTGGTGCAATAACTTCGCGATTGCCGTTGGGCTGCATTTCAGTCACAACACCAGCGGCTTCCATTGCTTCCACAAGCCTTGCGGCACGGTTGTAGCCAACACGAAGTTTACGCTGAACTGCCGAAATAGACGCTTTTCGGCTTTCAGTGACAAACTCGACCGCCTGATCATAGAGTGCGTCAGATTCGGCATCATCTCCCCCGGCGTCTGAATCACTGGAGTAGCCCGGCACAGGCACATCCGCACTGGTGGATTCCTCGGTCAGACCTTCCACATACGCAGGCTCTATGCCTCGACTGACCCAATCTTCAACCACTTTATGCACCTCATGATCGTCCACAAAGGCGCCATGAACACGAATAGGCACACTGGTACCTGTCGGCAAAAACAGCATGTCGCCATGGCCCAGCAACTGTTCCGCACCACCCTGGTCAAGAATTGTGCGCGAATCAATACGAGAAGATACCTGGAAGGCCATACGCGTGGGAATATTGGCCTTAATCAATCCGGTAATAACGTCTACTGAGGGACGCTGTGTTGCCAAAATTAAATGAATTCCGGCCGCCCGTGCTTTCTGGGCAATTCGGGCAATCAATTGTTCCACTTTTTTGCCGACGATCATCATCATGTCGGCAAACTCATCGATGACCACTACAATGGCAGGTAGCGGTTCAAGATTGGGAGGAGGCATGATGCCCTCCCCGCCCGCTTCCTCAAACCGCATTTGTTCCAGCGGTTCTGGTCGCCAGATTGGATCAGGGATGGGTTCTCCTGCTGCAGCGGCCTCACGAACTTTTTTGTTATAGCCAGCCAGGTTGCGAACCCCCAGCTTCGCCATCAGTTTGTATCGACGCTCCATCTCTCCCACACACCAGCGCAGACCATTGGCCGCATCTTTCATATCTGTGACGACAGGTGCCAACAAATGGGGGATACCTTCGTAAACGGCTAATTCCAACATCTTGGGGTCCACCAGTAATAGGCGAACTTCGTCCGGGGTGGCCTTGTACAGCAGACTTAACAGCATCACATTGACCGCTACGGATTTCCCTGATCCCGTGGTACCCGCCACCAGCAAGTGAGGCATACGAGCCAGATCTGCGATAACCGGCTGTCCGGATATATCGTGCCCCATTGCAAGCGTTAAAGGCGATCTGGATTGTTCGTAGTTTGATGACGCCAACACCTGACTGAGGCGCACCATTTCGCGTTTCTCATTAGGTACTTCGATACCAACAACCGACTTGCCGGCGATCACCTCGACAACACGCACGCTGATTACAGCCAGGGAGCGTGCCAGATCTTTGGCCAGGCCAGTAATTTTGCTTGCCTTCACGCCAGCGGCTGGCTGGATTTCAAACCGGGTAACTACCGGGCCAGGTTGTACGGCAACAACTTCGGCAACCACGCCAAAGTCCTTTAACTTGATTTCCAGTAATCGCGACATAGCCTCCAGGGATTCAGCCGAATAACCAGTGCGGTCGGCTTCTTCCATGGCATCGAGCAAGCTCAGCTGCGGCAACCGATGGCTGTCACCACTTTGATCCTTAAACAGCTCTGCCTGCTTTTCTTTCTGAAGCCTTTTGCCAGGTGCCGGGGGGGCCGGCGGTTTCTGGATTTCAACAGGTCTACGGGAAATTTTGCGTTGTTTTTCGGCGGCTACCGCGAACTCCCTTTGCTGCACGGTTCTCTGTGTCTCACGTTTCTGTGCCCGCGTAGCAAAAAACTGATGAATCCCATTTCGAATTCGGCTGTAACCGTCAACAGTGCCATGCCCCACCGTATCAAACAGCCTCAACCAGGAAAGCCCGGTGTAAAGTGTTATCCCGTATAACAGCAGGGCAACCAACAAAAGCTTGGTACCAATACTGCCAAGCGCACCTGTCATGAGCATAGCGACACTATTGCCAAGTAAACCACCATCGCCCTGCGGTAAAAGGGATTGAGAAGGGCCACGAAAATAAACCAGTGCCGTACCAGCAATCATGATGAACACAAAGCCAACGACTCTTAGCGCTATGTGGTGAGTCAGCTGGTTTGCCGGTTCAATGCGGTATTCACGAAAGATCCTGATAACCTGATAACCTATTAAAAGGGGAAATAAATAGGCTAGCTGGCCAAAAACATAGAAAAACACGTCAGACAACCAGGCCCCTGTGGGGCCTACCGCATTCCTGATCTCCTCATTGGTTCCAGTACGTGACCATCCAGGATCGCCAGGATCATAGGTCAACAAGGTCAGCAGAAGAATGGCTGACAATGCTGCGCAGCCTATGAGTGCACCTTCACGTAAAATGGAGTGCTGTATTCTCGCCTGTTCGGCACCTGTGGATTCTTTCTTTGTACTACCCAAAAAGCTATCGTCCGCTGAGTCAGAATTATCTCCGCATTTTGCCCTAAAGCAGTTGCTCAGGCCAACGCAACAATCAGTTCATTTGAACAATTGGGTATCTATATTCCAATCATATAGTCAACTTATTGTCCCCGGCGGCCAGCATTGTCTATCATTGCGTGCTGGCGATTACCCCCAACGATAAATACAAGGAAATTTTCATGAGCGATGCAAACCATCATCGATTAATAATTTTGGGCTCAGGCCCCGCCGGTTATACGGCCGCTGTATATGCAGCACGTGCTAATCTCAACCCTGTTTTGATCACAGGCATGGAACAGGGAGGACAGTTAACAACAACGACGGATGTAGATAACTGGCCCGGCGATGTAGAAGGACTTCAAGGCCCTGACTTGATGGTACGCATGCAAAAACATGCCGAGCGCTTTAATACGGAAATTATTTTCGATCATATCGAAGAAACCGATCTCAGCAAACGGCCATTTACCCTCAAGGGAACCAACACCTATACCTGTGATGCCCTTATTATCGCAACAGGCGCATCCGCACAGTATCTCGGCCTGGAATCAGCTTTCCAGGGCCGTGGAGTGAGTGCTTGTGCGACCTGTGATGGATTCTTCTATCGAGATCAGAAAGTTGCTGTTTTCGGCGGTGGCAATACGGCCGTCGAGGAAGCGCTTTATTTGTCCAACCTTTGTTCGGAAGTCACACTGGTTCACCGTCGTGACAAATTACGTGCGGAAAAAATTCTTCAGGACAAGCTATTCGAAAAAGCAAAGAACGGCAATGTACGCATCCTTTGGAACAATCAGCTCGACGAAGTCCTGGGCAATGAACAGGGTGTTACCGGCGCCCGAATCAAGAGCACTGAAGATGACTCCAACAGCGAACTTGATATCGCCGGTATTTTTATTGCAATTGGGCACAAACCCAACACCCAAATTTTTGAAGGCCAACTGGAAATGAAAGATGGTTACCTCAAAATCAACAGCGGAATCCAGGGCAATGCCACCCAGACCAGCGTTAAAGGCGTTTTCGCAGCGGGAGATGTTGCCGACCACGTTTACAGGCAGGCGATTACCTCGGCAGGCTCCGGCTGTATGGCCGCGCTGGACGCTGAAAAATATCTGGACGAAACCTAGATTTATTTTGTCAAACACCAACTGGGCTCATGCGTTATAAATAGCGCATGAGCTTTTTTTGTGTCTTTCCCAGGCTGGTTTCATGATTGAGTTGGAGTGGCTGGATTT
>Ga0222652_1000858_pt1 | contig 10725 bp, 11 predicted proteins | sample AntAcemetagen371_FD_179803 | JGI IMG/M metagenome (GOLD analysis project Ga0222652, IMG submission 179803) | Saline water microbial communities from Ace Lake, Antarctica - #371 | ecosystem: Environmental > Aquatic > Non-marine Saline and Alkaline > Saline | place: Antarctica: Ace Lake... | reverse complement strand
ATCGTCATCAAAAACTAAAATTAATTTTAAAGATAAGAAAAAAATTATTTCCTTTGTGGGAAAACTAAATAAAGCAAAGGGTTACGATTTATTTGGTCAAGCTATAATAAAAATTCTTAATAAACATCCGGACTGGAAAGCCAAAGTTTTTGGGGATGAACCAAGAGAACAATTATCTTTTAATCACAGGAATTTAAAAATATTAGGTTTTCAAAATAATAAATATATATTAAATAACTTAAAAGATGTTAGCATTTCAGTAGTATGCTCTAGATGGAACGAACCTTTTGGAAGAACTAGTTTGGAAGCAGCAAGTAGAGGATCAGCTGTAATAATTAGCAACAAGGGTGGGCTGCCAGAGACCACCAATAGTGCTATAATTTTAAAAAAACTTAACAGCAATACTATATTTAATGCCATTGATAAACTTATACTTGATAAACAGAAATTATTAAAAATTCAAAAAAATAATTACTCTAATTTTATTTTTACACATAAATATATTTCATCAATTATTGACAATTTAAGAAATATTTTTTTACGTGATAACGAAATAAAATTATTTAATATTAAAAAAAATATTACTTTTAAGATTATTCATATAACAAATTTTAATCAACGGTTTAATGGACGTCTTCATTACAATACAGGTAAAAGATTACAAAATGGCTTAGTTAGATTGGGTCATAATGTTTTAGCCATAAGTGATAGGGATATTGTAAATAAAAGTAAAACTATTAATGACTTTAGTGGAAAAAAAAGTTTACAAAATTCCATAATTCAATCATATGAAAATTTCAAAGCAGATTGTATAATTCTAGGTCATGCAGACTCAGTCGAAAATAATACATTAGAGATATTAAAAAATTCAAATAAAAATTTAAAAATTTGCCAATGGTTTTTAGATCCAATAAGTGAAATGGGACCAGATTTTATTAAAAATAATGATAGAATTAGTCAAAAATTAAAATTACTTGATGCAACATTTTTAACTACAGACCCGAGTATTTTAAAAAATAAAATAGATCAATTTTTTTATATTCCAAATCCTTGTGACGCTTCTTTCGAAACACTTAAAAACTACCAGAAAAATTGCGTAAATGATGTTTTTTTTGCAATGAGTCATGGTGTTCATCGAGGTTCACTTAAAGTCGGTAAGAATGATGATAGAGAAGTTTTTATTAATAAGCTTATAGATAAAAACAAAAAAATTAACTTTGACTTATACGGAATGAATAATATACAGCCTATATGGGGGGATAAATTTTTAAACCTTTTATCCAATTCATCAATGGGTCTTAATTTAAGTAGAGGCCTACCAGCTAAATACTATAGTAGCGATAGAATAGCTCAACTTTTTGGTAATGGATTACTAACATTTATTAATAGGAAAGTTGCTTTTAGTGACTTTTTACCAAAAAATTGTTTTATTGATTATCTAGATATTGATGACTTAAGTTATAAACTAAATAAATATAAAAGAGATGAAGTTGATAGAAAAAAAATCGCTAAAAATGGTAGAGAATTTTATCTAAATTATATAAATTCAACTATCGTTGCTGATTTTATCTTATCTAAAACACTAGATTTTAAAAGTAAAAATAATTTTGTTTGGGAAAAATAGATGTTTTCAATCATTATACCAACTTTTAATAATATTGATTATCTTAAAAGATGTATTGAAAGTATAAAAAAAAATTCATTCTATCATAGTCATGAGATAATTCCTCATGTAAACGACGGCTCTGACGGAACTCTCGATTTCCTCAAAAACAATTCTTTTATTTACACTCATACTAAACATAATTCTGGAATTTGTACTGGTATGAATATGGCAGCTCAAAAATCTAATACTAATTATTTATTATATGCGCATGATGATTTTTATTTTTGTCCTAATTGGGATTTTGTTCTTAAAAAAGAACTTGATAAAATTGGACATAATAAATTCTATTTATCCGGAACAATGGTTAATAATGGCCAAATTGACTTAGATTGTGGAAGCGATCTTAAAACATTCGATGAAAAAAAATTATTAGATGAAATTGATAACTCTAATTATTATGATTTTCAAGGCTCCACATGGGCTCCACATTTAATCCATAAAGAAATGTGGAATAAAGTAGGTGGATTTAGTGAGGAATATTTTCCAGGTACTGGTTCTGATCCAGATCTTAATATGAAGTTATGGAGACAGGGTGTTAGAATATTTAAAGGAATAAATAATTTTAAGGTTTATCATTTTGGTTCAATAGTAACAAGAAAATACAAAAATCATCCATCAATAAAAACAGAGTCTGGGAGTAGGGGTGCTAAGATTTTTCTATTAAAATGGGGTATTAGTATTAAGTTTTTTAAAAAACACTTTTTGAAATCCGATATTAAATATCAAGGACCACTAAATAAACCTAAAAAAAATTTTAATTACTATATCAATTATTTAATAGACAAGTTTAATTATTGTTATATCAAATATATTTATAATTTTAGAAATAAACACAATTTAATTAATAATGAAATTAATAAAAACTAAAATACCTGGACCTTTACTAATAAAATCCACAATTTATAAAGATAGCAGGGGATATTTAAGAGAGACATATAGAAATAATTTATTGAATAATATTAAATTTCCTTTTGATGTTATGTCGTTTTCTAAAAAAAATGTTCTTAGGGGGCTACATATTCAAACGAATAAAGCACAAGCAAAAATAATTACTGTTACACATGGAAAAATATATGATGTTGCAGTTGATCTACGAAAAAAATCTAAATCTTTTGGTAAGTATGTAGGTATTATTATTTCAGATAAATCTAATTTTTCATTTTATATTCCTGAAGGTTTCGCTCATGGTTTCATTTGTCTTTCTGATCGTTGCGCTGTTAATTATAAATGCTCAAATTATCGAGACGCACATTCTGAAAAAACACTTAATTGGAATGATAAAAAGATTAAAATTAAATGGCCAAGAAAAAATCCAATATTATCAAAAAAAGATAAGATAGGTTTTGATTTAGATTTTTTTAATTAATTATGAATAAATTTTTTTTGAATCTAGGTGTCCAGCCTTTAGCAAATAACTTTCTAAAAAAATATTCTGCAAAACAACCTAGATATAATTTAAATCTTTATTTTAATACTAAATCGAAAATGGTATCTATTTCAAAGAGAATACCTTCGTCTATAATGTTTAATTCAAAATATCCTTACAGATCTTCTATGTCATCTACAATGCGATTATCTTTTAAGAAATTATCTAATGAAATTAAAAAAAAGTTTAACCCTAAACTGTTATTAGAAATTGGTAGTAACGATGGTGCATTGTTAACTCATTTCAATAAAGATAAAGCTATTGGTGTAGAACCTTGTAAAAATTTAGCTAAAATAACTAAAGCAAAAAAATATTTTACATACGATCATTATTGGGATTTAAAGCTGTCTTCTAAGATAAAAAAAAAATTTAAAGAAGTGGATCTAATATATTCTGCAAATACCTTGACACATATTAGCAATCTTAAGGATGTATTTAAATCTATAAACTTAATATTGTCAGATGAGGGTGTTCTCATTGTGGAGGATCCATCATTATTAGAATGTGTCAAAAAAAATTCTTATGATCAATTTTACAATGAACATATATATGTGTTTTCTGCTATTGCTTTAAAAAACTTATTAAAAAGATTTAATTTAGAAATTTTTGATATCAAAAATTTACCTACACATGGTGGATCCTTAAGATATTTTGTTAAAAGAAAAGAAAATAAAAAATATAATATAAAAAACTCTGTGAAAAGACAATTTTATAAAGAAATAGATAATGGTTTAAATAAATTTAAAACTTATAAAGACTTTGCCACAAAAGTAATCAAATCAAAAAATCTTTTTATAGAAATTTTAAACAAGATAAAAAAAAATAATAAAAAAATTATTGGTTATGGAGCTACCGCAAAAGCTGTGACTGTTTTAAATTATTGCAATATAAACCATAATTTTATTAAAAATTTCACAGATACTACACCAGAAAAAATTAATAAGTTTTTACCAGGTAAAAATATTAAAATTTTGAGATATAAAAAAAATATTCTTAATGAATATGATTATGCTTTTTTAGGTGCTTGGAATTTTAAAAAAGAAATTTTTGCCAAGGAAAAAAATTTTCTTAAAAAAGGGGGGAAATTTATAACCCATTTACCTATACCAAAAATAATTTAAAATGTCAGAAAATCAAAATTTATTTATTAAATCAAAATATCGTTTACAAAAATTTTTATATTTTTTTTATGGGGAAAAGTTTTTTAAAAAAATAAGATATGACTGGGGGAAATTTCCTAAAAGATATGAAATTATACAAAATATTATAAATTTAAATCAATACAAATCATATTTAGAAATTGGTTGTGATAAGAACCAAAGTTTCTCATCTGTTAACATTGATCGCAGAGTAGGGGTTGATCCTGTTGAAGGTGGAACAATCAAAATGACTAGTGATGATTTTTTTTTAAATAATAAAGAAAAATTTGATATCATTTTCATTGATGGCCTACATGAATACAATCAAGTCATCAAAGATATCCAAAATTCATTAAAATTTATCAATAATGATGGTGTAATTCTTCTCCATGATTGCTTGCCCAGATCTATATGGAATCAAATAACCCCAAGAATAAACTCTGATTGGAATGGCGACGTTTGGAAAACTATAGTCGAATGCAGAACATACGATGATATCGATACTTATACTTGTATTGCAGATCGTGGTATTGGTATTATTTTCAAAAGAAAAAATAGAAATAAATTATTAATTGATAAAACTAATTTTAAAAATCTTTCTTATAAAGAGTATTTTTTAAATCATAATCACTTTATGAATTTAATAAATCACAATAAAATAAATGAATTATTTAATGTTTAAAAATTTTAGAAGAAAAATTAAACAAAAAACCCCAAAATCAATTAAGGATTATATTTTTTCAATTCGTCAAATTCCAAAAAGATTTAAAAATTATAGATTAATTTGTAAAAATTTAAATAATTGTAAAGCAATAGAAATAGGTGGACCTAGTACTATGTTTTATACAAAATTACCAATTTATCAAAATCTTAGATCATTAGACGTCGTTAACTTTTCCAATTCTACTGTATGGGAAGGAAATATACAGGAAGGTTATAATTGTAATTATTATGGTAATAGGATTGCCTATCAATATATATCTGAAGCATCTTTGCTAACAAATGTTAATAATAATTCTTATGATGCTGTTATATCATCACATTGTTTAGAACATCTTGCAAATCCAATAAAAGGATTAATGAGATGGAAACAAGTTTTAAAATCAGGAGGTTTTATGTTGTTAATTTTACCACATAAAATTGGAAATTTTGATCATAAAAGAAAAGATACTACATTTGAACATATTATGTCTGATTACAAAAATGATGTCGATGAAAATGATAGCACCCATTTTAATGAATTTATCCACCTATTTGATCTAGAAAAAAAACCTGGAAAAAAAATTACTCTTGAAGAGCATATTGAAATTACAAAAAATAATTTTAAAAATAGAGAGGTTCATCATCATGTTTTTAATAAAAAACTAATTGATGAAACTCTTAATTTTTGTAATTTTGAAATCCTTGATTATTTAGAAAAAAAAGAAGATTTGATTATTTTTTGTAAAAACATATTTTAATCAAAAGATTATTTTTTCAATGAAAAAAAAAAATTTAGTTCTATATCTGTTTACAAAATATGACGATGACTTATCTCTTTTAAATTTTATAAAAAATTACGCTCAAAGACCTGCTGGAAAAAAACATAAATTATTAATTTGCTTTAAACTTATAGATAAGAAAAAATTGTTATTTCTAGAATCTTTTCTTAAAAATATTAACTATATTAAATTTATTGATCCCTATAAATATAATGATTTTGATTTTGGCAGTTACAAGAGAGTAGCGTTGTTATATCCCAAATATAATATTCTTTTTTTAAATAGTCACTCTTATCCTAATACTGACATGTGGCTTAACAAGTTATTAAAATATTTTGAAGATAAAACATTAATAGCAACTTCTGCTTCTTACGAGAGTTTATATACATCTTTAAAATTAAAGAAATTTTATAAGATTTTTTCATATTTAAAAAAAAAACTTGATTATAAAAAGAAGTTTTATCCTTTTCCAAATCCTCATATAAGGACAGCTAATTTTTTAATAAAAGGTTTAGATTTTTTGAAATTTATTAGAAATAAAAAGATAGTTAATAAAGAAGATGCATGGCAAATTGAGAGTGGTAAAAATAATTTAACAAATTTCTTTAAAAAAAAAAATTATAAAATTTTTATTGTTAACTCTGATGGTGATAGATTTACTCTAAATAATTGTAAATTTAGTGAAACATTCAATTACAGAAATCAAAAAAAATGTATTATTTCAGATAAGCATACTAGAAAATATATTAAATCAGATAATTTTAAAAAAAAATTATTTGAATTTAATACTTGGGGTGAAAAGACATAAAAACTAGGGTCTTAAGCTAGATTTATTTCCTTTTATTGAATTTATTAATCCATCATATCTAGTATTATATTTCTTCAATCGCTTCTCATTTTTTATTATCTTATTTAAAAAAATCTTAAATATTATTCTTATTATTATTGGTAAAAAAATTAATAGTGATATTAATTTTCCATATTTCTTTTTATTAAAATAAAATTTTGACCATATAAAATGCCAATTTAAAATATTGGTAATTTTTTCACTATCATCGCTTAAGTCCACCGACCTACCTTGTGATCGTACTTTTGATTCATTTATTTGATATGATTTATAACTAAGTTTTTTGCCTCTATAACAATAATCTGTTTCTTCAAAATATAGAAAATAATTTTCATCAAATTTTCCAATTTTATTAAAACATTCTTTATTTATAAACATACATGATCCATGAATTGAATCTATTGAGTCATACTTAACACTTTCCGATATTTGTTTATGACCTTTCTTTTTAATATCTGAAAATCTAGGTCCAATTGCTGCAAACCTATTATTAAGTTTATTAGCGAAATCCAAGTAAATCAAAATATCGTTATAATCAAAATCAATGTCTGGACTAATTTGTAAGAAATATTTAGTTTTTATTTTTTCAACAGCATAATTTAAAGCTGAGCTTACTCCATTATTTTTCTTAACAAAAATTTTTAAATTGGAATATTCTTTTTTAATATCGTCTTCTAATAAAAAGCTATTAGAATTATCAATTATGATTATTGAGATAGATTTTGGTAATTTCTTTATAAAATTTATAATTAATTTTTCACTTTTATAAGAAATTAATATTATTGTTGTATCAAACATACTTATTATATCTTAATTTTATTCAATGCATTATTCTTAAATAAATTTGCTTCTTTAATGTATCTTCTTACCATTTCGGTCGATTTATGTCCTGTCATTGCCATAATACTTCTTTCTTCTGCTCCTGCTTCTGCGGCTGATGTTGCAAATCCTGATCTTAGGCTATGGCCAGAGTAATTCTTGCTGTCTATTCCTGCTAATTGCAAGTATTCTTTAATGAGTAAAGCTACTGTTTGATCTGTTAATCTTTTTTCTGTTAATCTTGATCCCTTTGAAAACCTTCTAAATAAAGAACCAGAATTAATTTTTGTTATGTCTATCCAATTCTTTAAAGAAACTACTGGACAATACAGAGAATTATCAAAGTAGGGGAGAGCCTTCTTGGATCCTTCACCAAATTGATCTGTTTTTGACCTTTTGATATTAATTTTAAGACCTTCTGGAACAAAATCTAGATCATCATAGTCCAACGAAACTATCTCATTTCTTCTAAAACCACCTGAAAATCCAATTAATATTATAGATCTGTCCCTTAATTTTTTAATTTCTTCTCTATTTTGTTGATCTATTACATTAATAATTATTTTTAAATTACTGATTAATATGGGTTTTTTTGCTTTTTGAATAGTTCCTTTTCTTCGCTTTATTCCCATAATATTCTCTATAATTGATGGATGTTTGGTATCTAGATAGTGCCCTTTTAATTTATGAATAACACCTATTGACACTAACCTTCGCTTTAAAGTGCTCATTTTAGCTTCATTAGTTGATAAATGTGTTAAATATAATGAAACAACTTTTGGCTGTGTTGGAATTGACGTAAATCCATTTTTTGCACAAAATAATCTAAAATCATTAAAATCCGATTGATAAGCTCTTATAGTATTTGGTGCTTTGGAATGCTCAAGATTTAATATTGTCTCTTTTTCTAACTTTTTAATTTCATTACTTACTTCAGATTTAACCTTAGGCTTTATCCGAATCATTGAAAAAGGATTTTTTAACGTCATATTATATTATTACTATTGATAACCATTAATTATCGTTAGTAATATATTAAGTGTTTTTAAATGTCAATGGTATAAATTAATGATATGAAATTCTTTAAATGTTTGGTTGCTATTGTAGGAAAATATTTAAATAGTTTGATTTATAGCGGCACAATAATAGCTGCTGCACTTATTTATGCTGAACGAAATCCATATGAAAGTTGTAAAAGAGATTTATACAACAACCCAAATGCAGCTATAATTTGTGCTGGATCAGGTTCTTTAGTGCTTTATTTACTAACAATATTAGATATTTATTTAATAGATTTAAAGTAAATGATTAGAAAATTAGAGCAAAAAGATAAGAAAAATTGGGCTCAATTATACAATAGTTATGCCAATTTCTACAAGGTCCCAATGAATACAGGGATTTTAGACACTATTTGGAGCTGGATTCATGATAAATATCATGATGTTAATGCTATTTGCTTTGAATTAGAAGGTAAAATCGTTGGAATTGCCCATTATAGAACAATGCCAAGGCCAATTAAGGGCCAATACATTGGTTTTCTAGATGATTTGTTTGTAGAGCCAGAATTTAGAGGTCAAAAAATAGCTCAAAAACTCATTGCTAATCTAAAATCATTATCTAAAGCCAATAATTGGAATGGAATTCGTTGGATCACCCACTCTTCCAATAAAAATGCTAAGAAATTATATGATAAAATAGCTAATAACACAGGTTTTGAACTTTATGAACTTAAAGGGGACTAAGTTTCAGCTAAAAGTCTGGAATTACTTAAAAAAAATACCAAAGGGTAAAGTTAAAACCTATTTAGAGGTTGCTAAAGCCATTGGAAAACCTAAGGCTTTTAGAGCTGTTGCTAATGCAGTGGGTAAAAACCCCTATCCTCCTAAAATACCCTGTCATAGAGTGATCAGATCCGACGGAAGCCTCGGCGGATACTCTGGAAAAGGTGGAATTCAACAAAAACGACGTTTATTGAGATCAGAAAAAGTCTTCATAAAATAGTACTTTTAACCTTAAAAAACGTCAAAAACTGTTAGTATTAAATACTTTTTAACTATTTGGACATATTTTTGTCTAATTGATATAATTCATCCTTCAAATTGTACTGTAAATACACTTTCAGTTAAAATAGACCATCCTATGGACGTTTAAACGGCATATTCTCATACTGCATTGCTCTACTTCTCAACAATGACAACGATTATAAAAGAGTTAAAAAATACCATTTTATAAGGGTTTTTTTTACCCCTATTCTACCCCCTTAAATAATCTAATTTTCTTTGAAATACAATATTAAATCAAATAAGTATTTAATAGCAATGCTTAATCGCTATTTTATCCAGCTATAAATATTATATTTAATTCTATAAAAATTAAAATTTCTCAATTCTCACTTTTTCAATTATAGAAAAGCAGGCTTATGCTATTTTTATAAGTATTATAAGCCTATTTTAGTAACTATAATTTGACTATTTTGTAAATATAATTAGCTTTTATTTATAACTTTATAAATTTATAATATTATATTTAAATCAATGATTACAGTTATTTATAAAGTATTATTAATGTATAATATTAGGTATTAGTAAACTAGTTATACCTAATTAATTAGATTTAATATAATACTCTCTTCTTGATATATAAATTCCACTCATAATAATTATGGACAAGCCTAAAAATGTCCAATTATCAGGAAAGTCGCTAAAGAAGTAATACCCTATAATGATATTAGTAATGATTTCAAAGTAGCTAAATGGAGCTAATTTAGAAGCATCAGCATATTTAAGGGACAATATAAGAAATAAGTGACCAACACAGGCAAATACGCCTATAGAGGCCATCATAGACCATTGTGAGGCACTAGGATTAACCCAAATAAAAGGCATTATACCTGAAACAGCTACTAATCCTACTAATCCAGTTAATAATAAAGTTAGTAAAGGGTTATCTGAGGTACTCAATTTACGCGTAATTATCAAATAGAAGCCATACATTATACCTGTTCCTAATGCAGCTAAACTAGCCAAGTTAATATCTACAAAACCTGGTCTTATAACCACTAGAGAACCAATAAACCCAATGATAACTGCAGTCCACCTCCTTATACCCACCTTTTCACCCAATAACAAAGGAGAAAATGCAGTTACAATTAAGGGTGCCACAAAAGCAAGCGTTAAAGCTTTAGCTAAAGAGATAACAGATATTGAATAGAAGAAGCAAACATTAGCACAAAGTAGTATTAATCCTCTTATTATTTGTAATTTAGGCTTATCTGTCCAAACAAGCTGCTTATTATAGAAGAAGAACATTATTGGAAGTGTGAATACGACTGTAAAGAAGTACCTTGC
>Ga0222652_1000848_pt1 | contig 10853 bp, 10 predicted proteins | sample AntAcemetagen371_FD_179803 | JGI IMG/M metagenome (GOLD analysis project Ga0222652, IMG submission 179803) | Saline water microbial communities from Ace Lake, Antarctica - #371 | ecosystem: Environmental > Aquatic > Non-marine Saline and Alkaline > Saline | place: Antarctica: Ace Lake... | reverse complement strand
CCAAGAGTTAACCCAAATCCCAATTCATTAATATCATCAACTAATTTATCTATTTCATTGGCTTTATATTTAATCATATGAACCACGGGTCCAAAAATTTCATTCTTAAGATCGGTAATTTTATTTAATTCAATTAATGTGGGTGGAATAAATGTGCCTTCTTTTTCTATATATTTAGATTGATAAACTTTATCAAACTTACTTATATGTGTTTTAATATTAGTTAATGCTTCTTTATCTATAACTGGTCCGATGTCAGTTGCTAAATCTGAAGGATCACCAATACTTTGCGTTGTCATTGCACCTATTAATATTTCTTTAATTTTTTCGTAAATATTTTCTTCAACACATAAAATTCTACAAGCTGAACATCTTTGGCCAGCACTATCAAAGCCAGAGAGGACCACATCTTTGACCACATGTTCGGGCAGTGCAGAGCTATCCACAATCATGCAGTTCAAACCACCTGTTTCAGCGATAAACGTAGGTATACTTTCTTTTTTCTGTAAATTGGATTGTATTATTTTTGCAGTACCTAGTGAACCAGTAAAGATTACATTTTTTAATTTTGGATCTTCTATAACTTTATTTGCAATTAAAGCTCCGTCTCCAAGGACTAATGCAATAGCTTGTTTGGGTAATCCAGCTTTAAGTAAAAGTTTAATAATATAATATGCTGCATAAGAAGATTGCTCTGCTGGTTTTGTTAGCACTACATTACCTGTTATTAATGCAGCAACTGTTTGGCCAATAAAGATTGCAACAGGGAAATTCCAAGGACTTATCACAAGAGACAGGCCCTTACCTATTAGTTTATATTTGTTTAATTCACCAGTTGGGCCATGTAAAACTTGCTCTTTAAAAATATTAATTGCTTCTTTTGAGTAATATCTGCAGAAATCAACAGCCTCTCTAATTTCGGCTATAGAGTTTTTAATGCTTTTGCCAGACTCCTTTGCCCCAATTTCAATGATTTCATTGATATTTTCTTCCATTAAATTTGCAAAATTTAAAAATATTTCTGATTTTTTTTCAATTGGGAATTTTTTCCATTCACTTGAATAATTTTTTAATCCGTTAATTGCATTTTCAACAATTTGATTATCTGCAAAAAATTTTTGGCCAATAATTTTTCCGTTTTGCGGGGATATAATATCGTTAATATCCTTAGACTTTAAATCTTTACCATCAACAATTGAAAATGCAAAAATTTCTTTTTTTAATATAACTGAATTTAGTTTTTCTATAATATTTTCTTCGCTAAGGTCTAAACCTTTGGAGTTTATTCTATCAGGATAAATTTGCAGAGGCTTTGGTATTTTGTCGTAATCTAACTTTTCTATTTTATCTAAGGGTGATTGAATTAATTTATCAATATCAAGATTTTTTGATTTAAGTTGGTGTATAAAAGATGTGTTAGCACCATTTTCTAAAAGTCTACGCACTAAATAAGGCAATAAATCTTTATAACCACCTACAGGAGCATAGACTCTGCATCTAAATTTTTCATCCTGTTCTAAGTAAGAATATATCTCATCCCCCATTCCATGAAGTTTTTGAAATTCAAATTCTTTGTTTTCAAAAAGTGTTTTTATATAAGCTATGCTATAGGCATTATGCGTAGCAAACTGTGAAAAAATATTTTCATTCTCAAGAAGTTTATGTGCACAAGCTAAATACGAAATATCAGTTGCAAATTTTTTAGTAAATACGGGGTAATCAATAAAACCTTGTTCCTGAGCAATTTTAATTTCAGTGTCCCAGTATGCTCCTTTTACTAAACGAATATTTATTTTTTTATTAACTTTATTTAAATAATCATTTAACCAATCTAAAATAAAAAAAGCCCTTTTCTGGTATGCTTGAACTGCAAAACCAAAGCCATGATACTCTTCATCTATTAGATTGCTTTCAATAATATCTTTAAAAATAAATAAAGATAAATTAAGCCGATCAGCTTCCTCTGCATCAAAACATATATCAACTTTATTTCCCCTGCCAAGCTCAGTGAGTTTGCGTACTTTCGGGAATAATTCTTTTTTTAATAATTCGATTTTATTTCTTTCATATCTGGGGTGGAGTGATGATAGTTTTATTGAAATACTCTTTTTTTCTGGATGTTTGCTTTTACCCGTGGCAATGATTGCATCTTCATATTGTTTATAATATCTCTCGGAATCTTCATATGTGACGGCAGACTCTCCCAGCATATCAAAAGAAAATGTGTATTTACTGTGTTTGTTTTCATCGCTGTATTTAATGGCGCTATTAATATCTTTTTCAAAAACGAACTGTTTAGCTAATATATTTATGGCTTTTTTAATTGCATTTCTTAATAAAGGACCTGATAAATTTTTTACTACTTTTCCTAAAATACTCTTAGTTTCATCAGGTTTTTCCTCAACAATTTTGCCTGTTAACAAAAAAGCTATTGATGAAATATTTACAAATAAATCTTTGTCATTTTTGATATATTTTTTCCAGTCCCCTATTGGTATTTTATCTTCTATTAAATCATTAATTGTGGTTGAATCTGGTATTCTTAATAACGCTTCTGCTAGGCACATTAAAACAATCCCCTCATTACTGGTTAGAGAGAATTCATGAATTAACTTTGCAAATTGACTGGCTGCTTTATATTCAATAGCATTTTTTACTATTTTCAATGATACATCGTTAATTTTAGTTTGATTTAATTGTGAAAAATTTGAAACTAGGCTATGGAATTCTCCCATAACTAATTTTTTTTGATCTAAGTATTTGTTTTTAAATATCTTTTCCATTATATCAAATAATTCATATGATTATTAATCTTAAAAAATCATGCTAATCAAAAATTATTGATTAAAGCAATGTAAATAATTATGGTAAAGCTAAATTATGCTATTCAGACAATTATTTGATAAATCATCAAGCACATACACATATCTAATAGCCTCCGCTAAAGGAAGGGAGGCCTTAATCATTGACCCTGTATTGGAAAATGTTGAGCAATACATAAAGCTTCTTAAAGAATTAGATTTAAAATTGGTAAAAGTTATAGACACTCATATTCACGCAGATCATATCTCTGGTATTGCCGAACTAAGAGATAAAACAAATTGTGTTACAGTTATGGGTGATAAAACACCAGCTGATGTAGTTGCAATGCAAGTTGCTGATGAAGAGAAAATTAAAATTGATGGTTTGGAAGTGCAGGCTATTTATACGCCAGGTCATACCATTGAAAGTTTCAGTTTCTTAATGAATGATAGGGTGTTTACTGGTGATGCATTATTAATTAGAGGTACTGGTAGAACGGACTTTCAAAATGGAAATGCTAGAGACTCTTATAATTCGATTTTTAATAAACTTTTAAAATTACCTGATGAAACCTTAGTTTACCCTGCTCATGATTATAAAGGTGAAATGGTTAGCACCATAATTGAAGAAAAAAGATTTAATCCAAGACTACAAGTAAATTCTGCAGATGAATATATTGAAATTATGAATAATTTAAATTTACCAAATCCAAGTATGATGGATGTGGCCGTTCCAAGTAATTTACAATTAGGAATAGATTTTAATAAACAAAAAGTAAATAATGGTATTAACCCTGAAAAATTTAATGAAATTAAAAATGATACTCAATCAATTTTAATTGACCTTAGAGAGCAAAATGAAATTGATAAAGACGGTATGATTAAAAATAGTATAGTTGTTCGTTTTCCAGAAATTAATGAATATCTTCAAAAAAATAAGGACACACTAAAAAATAAAAGAATTTTATTTTATTGTGCGCATGGTCATAGATCAACTCTGGCAGTTCAGTTATCAAAATCTTATCAATTTACTAATTGTTTTCACTTAATTGGCGGTCTTAAAAATTGGAAAAAAGAAGGTTTAGATCTATAGATTATTAATTTAATAATTGTTCAGTGATAATAAAAAGACCTATAACTAAAGTCATGTAACCAAATAATTTTTTCGTAGTTTTTTCTGCTATTCTTTTTGAAAGTATTCGTCCCACAAAAACACCTAGGATCGTAAATAAGCAAACATATAGTACAAAAGTCCAGTCTGTAACAAAGCCATCTGTTACATCGCTTAAAAAACCAATAATAGATTTGACGGCAATAATAAATAACGATGTTCCTACGGCAATGTTCATACTCAAACCAGTTAATAAAACTAAAGCTGGTATAATTAGAAAACCACCACCCGCTCCAACAAAACCCGTGATTTGCCCAACAATAAAACCTTCAAAAACAATGATTAAATTTTTTCTAGATTTGCTATGCTGGATACTATCATTGGCTATTGGTTTTTTACCTCTGATCATTAATATAGATGACAGCAACATTAAGATTGCAAATAAAATCATTATTAAAAAGCCTTTTTCTAAAGTAAAATTAAAAAAAATTAGTTGGTCTGGTATCATTGGTAGAATTATTTTTCTAGCAAGAACAACACCTAAAATTGAAGGTATCCCAAAAATTATTCCTGTTTTCAAATCAATAAGTTTATCTTTAAAACTTATAATGCAACCAAATAAAGCTGTTAAACCAACTAATAATAATGAATAGGTGGTTGCTTCGACTATATTAATTTTAAATAAATAAACTAAGATTGGCAAAGTTAATATAGAACCACCGGCTCCTAAAAAAGAAAGCACAGCACCCATAAACAAAGAGGCTAATAAACCCAAGATAAACATAGTTTGTAATAACCTTATAACTTTAAACTATAAAACTGGCGGTCCAGATGTTTTCCGGTAATTTGGTTCAACATCTTCCGAACAAATAAATCCATTTATTATATTAAATGTTTTGTAACTTTTTTTATTTATCAATTCCACAGCTTTTAAAGATCTAAATCCACTTTTGCACATAACAAAGACAACTTAGGATTAATCAATTTTTAATTGATTAATTTTTTTTTAAAGTTCTGATTAATAATTCTACTCTCATTTACTTCAATCAAATGCGAAATAAAATGAGTATTTAAACCAATCACTTTTCCATTAGGTTTTGCATCTTGAACCCACTCTGCTTGCGTAGGGACGTAAATTAAAGAAGCTCCCTCATTATCTTTAAAAAGTTTTGAAAGTTGTTTGCAATTAATATCAGCGATCATAGTAAATTAATAACTTAGCTTTAAATTTAGTCTTTTAAATTTATTTTTAAAGCTAAAAAATAATTTGTTATGATTGCCAGTATCTTTCATTATAGTTTGTTGCCATAAATGTACCATTTCATGGGAAAGAGTATTTAAAAACTCCATCTTATTTTTATATTTTGGCATCATTTCAAGTACGAAACGGTTTGTACCTTTTCTATATGAAATATACTCAACACATTGCCCTGATCCACCAACTATTCGTTTAATCATAACATCATTAAATGGATTCAGTTTGCTTTTGAATAAAGATTTATTAAATATTTTAAAATAATTTCTAATATCTTTAAAATTAGTAGTATATTTTTTTTCCGACTCTGCTGTATCTTTAAGTATTCTTTTTTTAGTTCTTACGATGTAGCTATCTTTAACAATTTTCTTTTTTTTCATTTTTTTAAACTATGTAAATAAGGGTTACTAAATGGGTATAATTTTTGATTATCTACTCCAAAACCCAGGACTTACAAGATAATTAAATGGCTAGGATATAAATATTTTAACTAAATTGTGATGAGATTATTGGATAGTTATAGAGATTTTAAAGTAGAGTAGATTTTATCTTTATCCATTTGACCAATACTTCTATAGACCTCTTCTTTGTTCTTGTAGATAACAATTGTAGTCCAATAGTCAATACCTAGTTGTTTCGCTATAGCTTTATCTTTTTCTTGTTCAAAGCTTAAAAAAAGAATGTCTTTAAATTCAACTTGGGCCTGGTCTAGTATCTTAATTTGAGCCGCACACGTGGTGCAAGTTTCATTCCAAGAATTAATAACTACTGTTTTTCCTTCAAGCTGTGCTTTTTGAAAAACTTCATTATTAAAAGTTGTGCTCTTGTCAACCGCAAAAACGTTAAATGATAAAAGAGTAAAAATTAAAATAAATATTTTTTTCATAATTCTAATATATAGATTGCTAACTTAATTTACAAGATTTGTTTTATTTTATAGCACCTATTTGTTTTTGTCTTGAAATAATAATTAGCCCACTAGTTATAATTATTAATGCACCGATATAACTATTCGTGGATGGAACTTCATCAAATAAAAAATATCCGTAAATTATTCCCCATAAAATTACAGAATATCTAAAAGTTGAGGTAACTGACACAAGTGCAATTTTAATAGTTGCTATTGAAAAAATATAACCCATTGCTAGAAAAAAAGCTGAGATAAATAAAATAAAGATATCCTTTAAAGTAAAGTCATAAAATTTATAAATACTTAATATTCCAAAAAAAATGGTAACTATAAAACAAGTCATGAATGCTATTTGCAAACTATGGTAATCTTTTTTAAATTGCTTAGTATACATATCTCTTATCGATAGCATGACTGCTGCTAAAATTGGAAATATAAAATAATAACCTAGCTCTAATTTTCCAGGATTAATAACTACCACAACACCAATAAAACCTAAAATAACCGCACTCCACCTTCTCCATCTAACTTTTTCATTTAAAAAAATTGCACCGAGTGCAGTTAATAAAATTGGTGCCATGCTTAATAAAATGTAAACTTTTGCAAATGGCAATAATGCAACTCCAATAAAAAAAAATAATGCAGCCAATGATTCTAGAAGTCCTCTTATTTTTAATTCTTTTGAACTAAAAATTATTTTAAAATCTAATTGTTTTTTTATATAAAGAAATAATAATATAAAAAGTAATGTAAAAATTCCTCTTATAAAAATGATTTGGTTTAAAACAAATATTTCATCATATTGTTGATATATTTTTTTTACAAAAGCATCGTTTGTTGCAAAAGAAAATTGGCATAACAACATATAAAGTATGCCAAGTAATTCATTGTTAAATTTTATTTTAGGTAGCATTAATCGCTAATTATAAGGTCTTTAATTAATAATATACAAAAATTAAGAACCAATAAGAGGCAAGGCCAGCAAAGATGGTTGCTATGATATTTTTACTCATAAAACCAGCTATTATAGCAATGATAGAAGCTAAAATTTTAGGGTTATTTTCAAGGTCAAGTAAACCACTATTATCTAAAAATATAGCGGGAAATATTATTGCTGGAAAAACTGCTGATGGCACATAGGACAAAACAATTTTAGTTTTTTCACTAAGTGAATTTTCCTTAATTAAAGCAATCATTGAAAATCTTAACAAGAAGGTAATTATTCCTGCACTGATTAAGGTAATCCAGGTCATTTATTTTCCTTTATAATTCGTAATGTAAAAAAATACGCAACTGACATGCCTACAAAAGCTGCTAATAATACATAGCTTTTTAAAGGTGTATTATAAAAAAATGTTGCAACTAAACCTGAGGATAAAACTACCATTAAATGGTCTAGTTTTTTTAAATCTGAAACAATAAGAGATAAAAATGTTAAAGGTATTGCAAAGGTTAGTCCTAACTGTTCTGGAACAATCGCACCTAAAAAAATTCCTAAAAGTGTTGATGCTTGCCAAATAAACCAAAGAGTAAATCCAGATCCCAATAAATGATAATGTGATATACCAGTTTCTTGATTAGATTTAAGAAATTTACTAGAGGTTGCAAAAGCTTGGTCTGTCATAAAATAAGATAAAATTAATTTCCAAAAAATAGAAAGTTTATTTAGATATTCTGAAAGTACAGCTCCATACAAGAGGTGTCTTGCATTAATAACGGCTACAGAGCTAATCATAACCAAGGGGGAAGCGCCTGCTGTTAATAGTTGGGCAAAAACTAATTGGGATGAGCCTGCAAAAATAATAAATGAAGATGCAAAGGTAAGATAAGGACCTAGACCTAATTCCATTCCAATTACGCCATAAATTACACCAAACGGAAAAACTGGAATTAATAAAGGTAAAACATCTAACAGGCCTTTTATGAAAATTTGTGATTTAGTTTTCATCTATAATTAAATTATTTAAAAACAAACTATATGATCAATATGTATGGGTTTTTTAATACCAAATTTTTCTTCTATCTCGTGTTGGTGAATATGGTGAGAATGAACGAATACCGAGATTAATTTATCAGTTGAAGTTTTAAGTGTGTAAATAAAATTTGTTCCTCTAAACTTTCTATCTACTACTTCTAGTTTTAGGTTACTTGTATCATCGTGTTCAAGATCCTCTGGTTGTAATAAGAGTTGAACTTCGGACCCCTTTGGGTAGTGCTTGATAAAGTTTCCAGTTATTATACCGAGATCATTACTTTCCAAACTATTCTCTCCAGTAACTTTTGCTGTGATTAATGTTCCTCTATTTAAAAAATTAACAACCTCAATTGAATTTGGAAAGTGGTAAACATTGTACGGATCATCAAATTGTTTTAATTGTTCATCAAGAATTATTCCACATTTTGTACCCAAGTAAAAGGCTTCGTACGAATCATGTGTAACAATGATAGTTGTTATTTTTTGTTCAGTTAAGATTTGTTTTAACTTAACTTGAATTTCTTCTTTAAAACTTTGATCAACATTTGATAAAGGCTCATCTAATAATAATAAATCTGGGTTAGATAATAAAGATCTGGCTAAAGAGGCTCTTTGTGCTTCACCAGAACTTATTTGATGAGGGAATTTATCAATTACGTGATCAATATGAAGGAATTTAATTATTTCATTTATATTTAAACCTTTTTTTTTCTTTTTATTTCTCTCAGCACCAAATTTTATATTTTCTAAAACATTATAATGAGGGAAAAGTGAGTTATCTTGAAAGGCCATTGATATGTTTCTATCCTCTGGTTCCACATGAATGTCTTTAGAAGAAAGTAATTTATTCTTTAATTTAATTTTTCCTGAAGTAATTTTTTCTAGGCCAGCGATTGTTCTAAGTATTGTAGTTTTACCAATTCCAGATGGACCCAATAAACATATAATGTCCCCCTGATTTTCAATAGTTAATGAGACATTGCTTACTTTGTTTTGTGCGCTAGCGGTAAATGTTACATTATCAATTTCTAGAAAATTTTTTTTCATAGTTTTAGTCTTTAAGGATATATTTAGATGTAATTAATATAAAGAAACTTGCAATAATTATAAGAAATAATGATGGAGCTGCTGCAGCCTCTAATAAATCCTGAGAAGCATAGATATATGCCTTTGTTGCAAAAGTTTCAAAATTAAATGGTCTCATAATTAGCGTAATTGGTAACTCTTTGATGATTTCAATGGCTAATAAAATTCCTATCAATAAAATTGAATTTTTTAAATATGGGACGTGTATGTTTTTGAATGTCATGAATTTGGAATAACCAAGCAGGTATGCCCCTTCATCAATGGAATAATTAATTTTTAAATATCCTGATTTAATTCCATTGCTTGCTAATGAGTAAAATCTAATAAAATATACCAAAACTAGGCCAAGAATAGAGCCTATAAAAATTGGTTTTATACTGCTCATTTCAAATCGACCTAGAATACTGCTGTCGAACCATGAGATAAAAGTGATGAATGCTACCGCCAAAATAATCCCTGGTATTGCATAACCTGATATTGAAAATGTAGTTAGCGCTTCTAAAAATTTACTTTTAGAGACTCTATTCCCATAATTTGAAATAAAAGCTAAGGCAATTAATAAACAGCTAGATAAAATTACTAAAATTATAGTATTAGAAAATAAGTTAATTAGATCCAAATCAACTAAATGTTTTGGAAATATAATTGTCCAATAAAGCATTTGTAGAACAGGAAATAAAAAACTTAAAGAGAAAATCAACATGCAAAAAGAAAATGCTAAAAATGATTTATATCCATTTAAATTAATAACTGATTTAGATTTAAATCCACCTTTAGAAGACGTGTGATATTGTGCTTTTTTTCTTGAAAAATTTTCTAAAATAAATAATCCAAGAATAAAAATTAATAAATAAAATGATAATCTGTTAGCAAGAGTAAGATCGTCAAAAGAAATCCAGGCATTGTATATTCCTGTAGTAAAGGTAGATATTCCAAAAAAAGATACAGATCCAAAATCTGATAAGGTTTCCATTGCAACCAATGACAGGCCAGCAACTATAGCGGGTCTTGCTGAAGGAAGTATTATCTTAAAAAAAGATCTTTTTTTAGAGAAACCAAGATTTTTCCCAAGTTCTATTAAATTCTGAGACTGATAGTGAAATGATGTTCTGGTTAGAACATAAACATAACCAAATAATGAAAATGATATTGAAATTATGGCACCAATCATTCCATCAAATTTAGGGATATGGGAATTATAATTACCTTCTCCAAAAAAGTTTTTTAAGATTGAAAAGGCTGTTCCATAATTTTCAAAAAAAGCAGTTAAGGAATATGCATAAATATATGCTGGGACAGCAAAAGATAGTATCAAAGACCATTTAAAAAAATTTACACCTGGGAAATTATAAAATGAAACTAAATAAGCACATCCAACACCAATTATAAATGTTGAAAGTAAAACACCTATTAAAAGTATTAAAGAATTATAAATATACTCATAAAGAAAGGTATTCTTTAAAATTAAACTATAATTTCCAGTAGTTTCAAAAAAACTACTGAATACAGTTAAAATTGGTGCAGCCACTACTAATGAAATAAGTAGAGATGATACATACCAAATATTTATTTTTCTAAATCCCATAATTTACATTACCTTAATAATTATTTTTAAGAAACTTCCCTTGTTACCAAAGGAAGTTAATACCAACTCTAAAAACAAATTTGAGAGAGATTATAGTGTTAATTCTTAAAATTTTCTTATAAGCTATCTG
>Ga0222652_1000822_pt1 | contig 11067 bp, 16 predicted proteins | sample AntAcemetagen371_FD_179803 | JGI IMG/M metagenome (GOLD analysis project Ga0222652, IMG submission 179803) | Saline water microbial communities from Ace Lake, Antarctica - #371 | ecosystem: Environmental > Aquatic > Non-marine Saline and Alkaline > Saline | place: Antarctica: Ace Lake... | reverse complement strand
TACGACTATCGTCACATACGATGTGCGCTTCAGTTCTACGGCGTAGTTTTTCATGTCATCTCTCCTTTGGTTGATGGGGACAACGTGTCCCCGTTCTTCTGTGGCTCACGCCACAAAACTGCTTCGGGGTCACGGCTTCTACCTCGTGACCGTTCCCGTATATCTAAAGATTCCCACCTTGCTAATACTGCGCGGCGTAGTGCAGGCGCAATGAAGCGTGGGTAGTTGGGTGCATCCGCTTGGCACACCTTGGTTATCACTCTATGGCTAGGGTTGAACCGCATGTCTTGGTTGTCCGCGTCCTTGGGCGGCCTGTTGGCACGCATGTCCACGCGCATCTGTGCTCTAGTTCTCCTTAACATGTCAACGTACACCTCGTAGAACCCTGCCTTGGGTGATGGGGACGCATTGTCCCCGTTCGTTCTCTCGTACTTGAGGCATCGGTACGCCTTGTCTATCTCGCTCGATATGGCATCTATGTAGAATCCCCAAGCCAGCACGCACCGATTTATCCACGACTGGTTGAGCGCTCGGGCTACGGCATCCTTGGCATTTTGCTTAATGCGTTGGGTTTGTATGGCGTAGGTAAGCTCACTTATAGCGCCATCAGCGCGTAGGTTGACCAATTCCTTGTGCCTCTTTTTACTTACAGGAATATGGCGTTTTGCGCGGCACTCGGTGCAATTGACCGACTCTACCTCCATTCGGTGGTGACCTAAGCCACCTCGCGCACGTGTTTCGGCTATCGTTAGCCTGCGTTTGAACTTGAAAGCGGGCTTGTTTTGACCGCATGTCTTGCATTGCTTGTCCATGGTGAGTTCTCCATAACATGTTTTTTCTGTAATTCTAGTAGTAAAGTTTTAAACTGTCCCACCTGTTTTTCAAAACGGGCACGTTTCGTCCTGTCCTGACACTCAGGAGTTTACACCCAACGGATGGCTTAACCACGCCGTTTGTCTCGGTTGTGTCCACTTGTCTATCAAAAAAACAAGGTGGGGGTGCCAAGAAGATTGGGTAGGCAAAAAAATGAGTGTCCAGCAATGTGTGAATATATATATCTAATGAAATTGTTAATTATATATATGGGCTTGTTGGACGCTGGACAGTGTACGCTATGGTGGGCGCGGGTTTGCGACTGTCCACTAGGGCGTCTGGGACGGATAATAGGTGCCGAAATGAGGTATGAGGTGGGACAGGACTTTAGTACTACAAGATTGGGGACAGTTGTCCCCGTTCCCATCATCGCCACCGCATAGGGGTGCATTTGGCTTTCTCGATTTCCCACTTAGCCTCCTGTGCGTAGGCTCGCTCGGCTATGAGGCGTCTGCGTGAGTCCTCGCGTGCCTTGTTTAGTTCCTCGCGCAATATGTGTAGCTTGGCGAGGTGCAGGGTTTTGATTGATTTGTTCATATGTCTGCGCTCCCCCAAATAAGACCGCGCATATCCACGGCGACACGCTCGCCTGTGTTCTTCTCTAGCCATTCGGCTTGGAACGCCTCCTGCCACGCCCCGTCGGGGTATGCCCAGTAATGGGCTGCTGCGGTGTCTTGTGCCGCTTCAAGGGCTTGTGTTTGGTTTGTGGTTAGTTTTAGCATTTGGATTCTCCAGATAAAAGAATGGGGACTTGTTGTCCCTGTTAGCGGGTAGCGTCAAGGACGCTTTGGAAGTACGCGTTGTCTGCGGGACGCATCGCCCTGCGAAGATGTTCAATCTCTTCATCGCATAAGTAGTGTTCAATCTCCCCGCAATTCGGTTCGGACATACGTCCTAGGTAGACTAGGGCGTTGAGAAGAAGTTGTTCAGACATAAAAATCTCCAGAAAAGAATGGGGACATGAAGTCCCCGATTGACAGAAAATGAAATAGGCGGGGAGGCTCGTTGCCAGCCCCGCCCAGAAAAACCCGCATTAGATTGATGCGAGGAACCGCTTTTGCTCTGCCTTAGTTAACGCTTGGTAACGTATCACCAGCAACTTAATAGGGTCAGACTTGTTAGCCGTTGCCTTGCCTGACTTGGGCTTGGGTGAAAAGGCTTCCAGCACACGTTGCAAAGACTTCTTGGCCGCCTCGTACTTGGGATGCGTAGCATCGAGCACCATGCGGCCTTTTGCCTTGCCAGCACCGCTCACAATGCGGCACTTAGTGCGTGCCGATACCCACTCCATAGCCACGGGGCGCGCCTCCTCTAGCGTCGTGATGCCTGCCTTACCCAATGCTTTAACAAGTGCGACCCTTGCACCGTCCATTGCCCCTGCGAACTTGTCTAAGGCAACGTATGCGGCGGTGGTGTTGACTGATTTAGTCATGATTGATTCTCCAGTTAAATGGGGACAACGTGTCCCCGTACTCGATACGGACTATTCCCTAACGAGTGCCTCTATTATACCATAACGGGTTGTGGAGAACCCTAGACAGCCAGCCGTGACCCCACCCTACCCCCATGCCCCAAACTATGACAACATGGCGGCGACATACAACAACACTATTCCTTAGCCGCACAGAATATTTTGTAAAACTTTATACAATTTCGCCACCACAGCAACACCCCCGGGTACCTTCCTAATGGCTTGCCCCTAAAAATTTTATAAAAATTTGGAAAAACACGAGGCGAAAAAAAGCCCGCGCTAAGCGGGCTAAGGTCTTTTACAACCAAGGAGAAGCATGACTGCTTGCGCACCCGTGCAAAAGTAGTGTACATTACACCTATCGAGGTTACAAGGCCTACGCGTTTATGTTAGATCATTTGGTGCAATTTGGTCCGGAGACCACCACTTCGGAAGGTTTCAAACCGCTGGATAAAGCCGGTGCGGACGAAGTGTTGTCTGCGCAAGTTGCCACCGCAGATTGGTTGCAAGAACTCGGTGTTGATACAGACGACGAAATAATTGACCAGCTTGAGACAGCCACAGCACGCGAAGCGTTTCAGTCATTGGTCACAGCCCAGCCCGACAAAGAACAAAAGCAAAAGCTGGTGCAGATTAAAACACCAGAAGCAGTACGCCACATTACAGGTATGCTCACAGCATACGATTGGGAATTTGTACAACAGGCAAAAGAACTGCGCGGCTATACGGTAGCTAAACTTGTTGAGGAGACACAAAACCCCAACGCAAACATCCGCCTCAAAGCGCTCGGCCTACTAGGTAAGGTCACAGAGGTCGGACTATTTACCGAAAAAATTGAAATCAAGAAGGTCGACGCCTCGGACGAAGAGATTGAGCAACGTATTAAAGAGAAGCTCAACCGTTTTATGGGTGTTGTGGATGTGATTGATGTCGAGTCTGAGCTAGAAGAACCCCTAACCCCACCTGATGAACCTACAGAACCTGACAACGCTGACTAAGTTGGAGCTAGAAGCGCTTATGCGTGCACTGCCCCACATGTCCGTCCAAGAAAAGATGGAGCTGCTGGACGATTTAGAGGTCCGAGAGAAGCGTGCCAGTCTCACAGCAGCCAAGTACAGCGTGCTAGGGTTCGCCAACGCGGTGTATCCGGGGTTTAAAGTAGGCCCACACCATAAGAAACTGGCTAAGATCTTCACGGACGTGATCGAGGGCCGCAAAAAGCGGGTGATTATTAACATCGCGCCACGTATGGGCAAGTCCGAGTTCAGCTCCTACTTGTTTCCGGCCTACTTTCTAGGTAAATACCCTAATAAGAAGATCATCATGGGCACGCATACTGCGGGTCTGTCCGAGGATTTTGGTCGTCGCATCCGAAATTTGATTGCTTCTGAGGAGTACCATGAAGTTTTCCCAGACACAATGGTGGCGGATGACCAAAAAGCGGCTGGTAAGTGGTCTACAAGTGCTGGGGGTCAGTACTATGCTGCTGGTGTGGGCGGCGCTCTTGCTGGTCGCGGTGCCGATCTGTTTGTTGTTGATGACCCGCACTCGGAACAAGACGTCAAAACGAACTCGCGCTTAGCTTTTGATACCGCATGGTCGTGGTTCCAGACAGGCCCGCTACAGCGTTTAATGCCGGGCGGGGCCATTATCATCATCATGACGCGTTGGTCGCTCCTAGACCTAACAGGACGTCTGATTGACTACCAGATAAAGAACCCAGAGTCTGTGCCTTGGGAAATCGTGGAGCTTCCTGCCATTCTGAACGAGGACGAGGAAGACGAGAAGTCGTTGTGGCCGGATCAATGGTCACTAGAGTCCTTAAAGTCCACCAAAGCCTCGCTAGACCCCCGGTATTGGAACGCGCAGTACATGCAGCAGCCCACATCGGAGAATAGTGCCATCGTGTCGCGTAAACATTGGCGGATTTGGCCTCAAGACGACCCCCCGAAGTGCGATTACATCATCCAGTCTTGGGATACGGCCTTTGAGACCAAGAACACCGCCGACTATTCGGCTTGTACGACGTGGGGCGTGTTCTATAACGAGGAAGAGGGCAATGCTCCGCAGGTTATCCTGCTTGATGCGTTTAAAGACCGTATGGCCTTCCCCGAACTGAAGCAAGTAGCGTACAAACACTACATGGAGTGGGAGCCTGACGCGTTTGTAGTGGAGAAAAAGGCGGCGGGTGCCCCCCTGATTCAAGAATTACGAGCAATGGGTATCGCAGTCCAAGAATTTACACCAAGCCGTGGAAACGATAAGATGGTGCGGCTAAATGCGGTTGCTGATTTATTCAGCAGCGGTAAAATCTGGGCACCAGATACGCGATGGGCGCGTGAGGTGATAGAAGAAATGGCATCTTTTCCTGTTGGCGAACACGACGACTACGTTGACACGACCACACAAGCACTGCTGCGCTACCGACAAGGCGGATTTATCTCATTGGACTCTGATGAGAAAGACGACCCCTACCATGCGCCCCGCCGGGCCGCTTACTACTAAGGATATTTGATGGCTACTAACATTGATAAATCGCTATACCAAACACCTATGGGCCTAGAAGGGCTGGCTCCCGAAGAAGGTATTGAGATAGAGATCGTGGACCCTGAAGAGGTGACGATTGGCATAGGCGACATGGAGCTTACTATTAGTAAAGACGACTTTACTGGGGATGAGTTTGATGCCAACTTGGCCGAGGACTTACCCGATAGTGTGCTGGAGGAGATTGCGTCGCAGTTGTCCAGCGACATTGATGGAGACCGGAACGCTCGTGGTGATTGGGAGAAGGCCTATGTTAATGGCCTGAAACTGATGGGTTTGCAGATCGAAGAGCGCACCGAGCCTTGGAACGGGGCAAGTGGTGTTTTTCACCCCATGATTACCGAAGCCGTGGTACGCTTTCAAAGCGAGACAATCACGGAGACGTTCCCTGCGCAGGGGCCGGTGCGCACGAAAATAATTGGAAAAGAGACCCCAGAGAAGAAATCGGCGAGTCTTCGAGTCCAAAATGACATGAACCACCAGCTCACGGACGTAATGCAGGAGTTCCGCCCAGAGCACGAGCGCATGTTATGGTCACTCCCCGCCACCGGCTCTGCGTTCAAGAAAGTTTACTTTGACCCCAATTTGGGACGTCAAGTGTCTGTGTTTGTCCCCGCTGAGGACATCTTGTTGCCATACGGCACATCAGAGATCCAGACTTGCTACCGCGTCACGCACGTCATGCGTAAGACCAAGAACGACATCCTGAAACTGCAGGTTGCCGGGTTCTACCGCGACGAAGACATTGGGGAGCCAGACAAGGCGACCGATGAGATAAACAAGGCCAAGGATAAAGAGACAGGCTTCAGCGACATCAACGATGATCGGTTCACGCTGTACGAGTGCCACGTTGACCTAGACATCCCGGGGTACGAAGACCTAGACAAAGACGGCGAGCCTACGGGCATTATGCTGCCGTACGTGGTCACAATGGTGCGCGGCACTAACATGGTGTTGGCGATCCGTCGCAACTGGCGGCCAGATGATGATCTGCAGCTCAAGCGCCAGCACTTCGTGCATTACCAATACATCCCCGGCTTTGGCGCATACGGCTTTGGTCTGTTCCACCTGATCGGCGGATTTGCTAACAGCGCCACGTCACTGATGCGGCAGTTGATTGACGCCGGTACGCTCTCGAACCTGCCGGGGGGCTTGAAGTCTCGGGGTCTTCGGATCAAGGGAGATGACACCCCAATCGCCCCGGGCGAGTTCCGCGATGCAGACGTAGGCTCAGGCACATTACGGGACAACATACTGCCCCTACCATATAAAGAGCCATCACAGGTACTGTTCACATTGCTGAACTCTGTGGTTGAGGAAGGCCGTCGCTTCGCCGCTACTGCTGACCTACAGGTCTCTGATATGGGAGCTAATGCCCCTGTAGGCTCAACTCTGGCATTGTTGGAACGCCAGTTGAAGGTGATGACGGCTGTTCAGGCCCGCGTCCATTTTGCGTTAAAGCAAGAACTCCAATTGCTGGCGGGCATCATCCGCGATTACACGCCTAATGAATACGACTACGAGCCAGACGGAGAAGAAGGTGTAGAAGGAGCCCGAGCCAAAGGTAGCGACTATGACAACGTAGACATCCTGCCTGTGAGCGACCCCAATGCCGCCACACTGTCTCAGCGGGTTGTGCAGTACCAAGCAGTCATTCAATTGGCGCAGTCTGCCCCGCAGATTTACGACTTGCCTCAGTTGCACCGCGGTATGTTGGACGTGCTAGGCATTAAGAACGCAGACAAGCTCGTGCCCCTGCCAGATGACCAGAAGCCTAAAGATCCAGTTACAGAGAACCAAGCGGTGCTTAAGGGCTCCCCAGTAAAGGCGTTTCAGTACCAAGACCATCAGGCACACATTGCCGTGCACATGTCTGCAATGCAGGATCCGATCATCATGCAGTTAATCGGACAGAACCCGCAAGCCCAGATGTTGCAGGCAGCCATGATGGCGCACGTTGCTGAGCACGTTGGTTTTGGCTACCGCCAGAAGATCGAACAGCAGCTTGGCATGGCTTTGCCGCCGGACGACGAGGACTTGCCCCCAGAGATCGAGATTGCTCTGTCCGGCATGATGGCGCAAGCCGCCCAGCAGGTGTTGCAGCAGAATAAAGCCCAAGCTGCCCAGCAGCAGGCTCAGCAGCAAGCACAAGACCCTGTGTTGCAGATGCAGCAACAAGAGTTGCAAATCAAACAGCAAGAGTTACAGCTCAAGCAGCAGAAACTACAGGTCGAAGCCGCAGGCGATGCCGACGAGTTAAAACTCAAAGAGCGTCAGATCGAGGGCAATTTGGAGCTTCAGGGCATGAAAGTTGCAATTGACATGGAAAACTCCAAGGCCAAACTAGCATCCGATCAAGAACGTTCCGGGGTCCAAATGGGCATCGACATCGCAAAGTCCCGTGCAGATGCACAAAAACGAGGTAGTCAACAACGATGATCCAAGACTTCGCACGCGTATTGCGCGAAAAAATACGCACCGACATGAACAACTACGCAGATGACTGCGCGGGTGGGGTTTGTCGCAGCTTCGACGAATATCAAAAACTCTGTGGTGTTATCCAAGGTCTGGCTACCGCAGAGCGTCATCTCCTCGACCTTGCTGAGAAAGTGGAAAAATCAGATGAGTGAAATCATTCTGCCTCCGGGTTTAACCCTACCTAAGCACCTCCAAAAAATGGATGCCCCCAAAGACAAAGCAACAGACGAGGAAAAAGCCACGTCGTTGCCCGAACCTAAAGGGTGGAAGTTATTGTGTGTTGTGCCCGATGTTACGGATACTTTCGATAATTCCGACATCGTAAAAGCTGACGCCTTTCTGAAACAAGAAGAGCATGCCACAACGGCTCTGTTTGTTTTGCGAGTGGGCCCAGACGCGTATAAAGACAAAGCCAAATTCTCCGGGGAACCGTGGTGTAAGGCTGGGGACTTTGTACTCGTGCGTACGTATTCCGGTACGCGTTTCAAAATCTACGGAAAAGAGTTTCGCTTGATTAATGACGATCAAGTTGAGGCTGTTGTGCAAGACCCTCGCGGCCTAAGCCGCGCTTAAGGAGTGAAAATGGAAGATAAGTTCGAGTTCCCGGACGAGATCGACGAAAAAGACATGGATGCCGTTGCGCAATCTGATGATCTTGAAGTTGAAATTGTCGATGACACCCCTGAAAAGGATCGAGGCCGCAAGCCTTTAGAGCGTGAGATTGCTGATCCCACGGAAGAAGAAATTGATTCATACACTGGCAACGTTCAGAAACGAATTAAAGAACTTACCCACGCCCGTCATGATGAGCGTCGGGCCAAAGAAGCCCTTATGCGAGAGAAGCAAGAGCTTGAGCGTCTTGCACAGCATATGGTTGAAGAGAATAAAAAACTCAAGCAGTATGTGAACAGTGGGAGCGAGCAGTACGCCGATTCCATGAAGAAGGTAGCCAACTCTGGAGTCGAGAGCGCACGCCGTGCGCTGAAGGAAGCAAACGAATCTTTTGATCCAGATGCCATCATTGCCGCTCAAGAAGCACTTCTTGAAGCTAAGCTAGAGATGCGGGATGCAGAAAAATTTAGAGTTACCCCTTTACAAATTGATGCAGATGAGGTAAAAACTACACCATACGAATCTAGTAAGCAAGAAGTCGACCAAAAAACACTGCGCTGGCAGGCACGAAACCAGTGGTTCGGCGCTTCAGGAAACGAAGAAATGACCAGCTTTGCACTAGGGCTGCACCAGAAGCTAGTGAACTCGGGGATTGATCCCCGCTCTGATGAGTATTTCGAGCGAATAAACGCTCGCATGAAGTCTACGTTCCACGAATTTTTCGGGGAGCCCGAAGACAGGCCGAGGTCAAATGATGCCCCTAGAAGGCCAAATACGGTTGTAGCTCCGGCGACTCGTTCGACAGGAGCTAGAAAAGTCCAACTAACCCCAACGCAAGTAGCATTGGCAAAAAAGTTTGGATTAACCCCGCAGCAATACGCTGTTGAATTGGCAAAGATGGAGAGATCAAATGGCTGAAAACCGTACACCTCGTGAAGTTACCTCACGCGAAAAAACTGCTCGCGCTGTTTATCAGCCAGCGAGTGCGCTGCCCGACCCTACTCCCGAACCGGGATTTGTCTTCCGATGGATTGCTACGCACATCATGGGACAGGCCGATCCTACAAACGTATCCAAAAAGATGCGTGAAGGTTGGGTACCGGTAAGAGCAGCCGACCATCCGGAATTGATGCTGTTTGGAGCAGATCTTTCAGGCAATGTGGAAATTGGTGGACTAATGCTTTGCAAGATGTCTACCGAAATGGCACAAGCCCGAGACGATTACTACAACAATCAGGCGCATAACCAGATGGAATCAGTGGACAACCACTTCATGCGAAACAGTGACCCCCGGATGCCGTTGTTCTCAGACAGAAAGTCGAGTTCCAGCAAAGGTGGGTTTGGTTCAGGTTCTAAATAAAGGAGTCCTTAAATGGCAACTACCGCTTCTCCCTACGGGCTAATCCCCGTCAAGCGCGTTGATGGCATGCCTTACGCTGGTGCGACAGAAACTTTTCTGATCGACCCTGCTGGCGAAGCCACTAACATTTTTAACGGTCAAGTCGTAATTATCGGCGCTGATGGCTACTTGGCTATCTCTGCCGCTACCGGTGCAGACATCACTACCAATAACCTTGGTGGTTCTGGCGTTGGCGCTATTGGCGTTTTCGTTGGCTGCGAGTATGTAAATGCTCAAGGTCAAGTAATTAACGCTCAGTACTACCCTGCCGGTACAACTGGTGTGGTCACTGCTAAGGTCGTTACTGACTCTAACGTAGTGTTCCAAGCTCAGTTGGATGGTTCTGGTGCACAGACTGTTTTGGGCAATAACACATTCTTTGCTGCTGTGCAGAGCACCTCTACGGGTTCTACTCGTACTGGTAACTCTACTAGCGCCTTGGATGCAACTGTTCAAACTGCTGCCGCAGCCTTCCGTATTGTTGGTTTCGCCTCTACCCCCGGCGACACTTACACAGACGTGTTGGTTAAGTTCAACCCAAGCGCACACAGCTACTTAAATGCTGTTGGCCTGTAAGGAGTAATAAAAAATGGCAATTTCACGCAGTCAACTACTTAAAGAGTTGCTCCCGGGCCTAAACGCATTGTTTGGTTTAGAGTACAAACGTTACGGCGAAGAGCACAAAGAGTTTTACGAAACCGAGTCTTCAGACCGCTCTTTTGAAGAAGAGACCAAGCTGGCCGGTTTTGGCTCTGCTCCTGTTAAAAACGAAGGCTCTGCCATCGCTTACGACAACGCGCAAGAAGCCTTTACAGCTCGTTACAACCACGAGACCATCGCACTGGGCTTCTCCATCACTGAAGAAGCTGTTGAAGACAACTTGTACGACAGCTTGTCTGCCCGCTACACGAAATCTTTGGCCCGTGCCATGTCTTACACCAAGCAAGTCAAGGCTGCTGCCGTGTTGAACAACGCTTTTAGCGGTGCATACCTCGGCGGTGACGGCGTTTCTTTAGCTGGTGTTAACAGCGGTTCTTCACGCGTCGGCCATCCTTTGGTCAATGGCGGTCAGAACTACAACAGCCCCACTACCGGTGCCGACCTCAACGAAACTTCGTTGGAAAATGCAATCATCGAGATTGCGGCTTGGACTGATGAGCGCGGTTTGTTGATTGCTGCTCGTGCGCAAAAGTTGGTGATTCCACCATCACTGCAGTTTGTTGCTACTCGTTTGATGAAAACGGATTTGCGTACGGCTACAGCAGATAACGACATCAACGCGTTACGCAGCGACAACGCAATCCCCGGCGGTTTCACAGTGAACCACTTCTTGACCGACTCGAACGCTTGGTTTATCTGTACCGACGTTCCTAACGGCTTGAAGCACTTTGAGCGTACTGCTTTGGCTACCTCTATGGACGGCGACTTCGATACTGGTAACGTACGTTACAAGGCTCGTGAGCGTTACAGCTTCGGCTGGTCAGACCCATTGGGTATCTACGCATCACCCGGCGCGTAATTAGGGTTTTCCCTAGTTGATTAAGGGCCCCCCACAAGGGGGCCCTTTTTCTTTGCCTGATGTTCTTCATAGTGGTGTATGCGGTGGCAGTTGGCGCATAGGGCCGCGCACTTCTTAATCTCCTCACGCGCCGCAGCATACCGCCGGTTACCCACAAGCACATTTACACTG
>Ga0222652_1000821_pt1 | contig 11068 bp, 12 predicted proteins | sample AntAcemetagen371_FD_179803 | JGI IMG/M metagenome (GOLD analysis project Ga0222652, IMG submission 179803) | Saline water microbial communities from Ace Lake, Antarctica - #371 | ecosystem: Environmental > Aquatic > Non-marine Saline and Alkaline > Saline | place: Antarctica: Ace Lake... | reverse complement strand
TATTTTAATATTAGATATCAAATAAAGCCATTTATGGTTTGGATATGGATATCAGTTTTATTATTAAGTCTTGGTGGATTAATGAGTTTATTTAAAAGAAAGATATGAAAAATAAGTTTAAGTTATTTATTATAGTTATTTTTTTAAGCTTTTGTTTTGTTATTTTTTATAAAGGATTAAATACTCCTAATAATTACACTCCCAAAGTTAATGAGAAAAAAAATATACCAACCTTTAAAGCTAAGGACTTTAATTCAGACAGCCATATAAATTCAGATGAAATTTTTAAAGAGAACATTTTTTATATTGTAAATATTTGGGCATCATGGTGTGTACCTTGTAGAACAGAACACCCTTTATTAATGCAGCTAAGTAAAAACCAATCAATTAAACTAATTGGATTAAATTATAGAGATAATTTTATTAATGCAAAAAAATTTATTAATGACCTTGGTAACCCATATTCTAGAATTTTAATTGATAAAGATGGAACTTTAGGAGTTGAATTTGGAGCTTATGGTGTACCTGAAACTTTTTTAATAGATAAAAATAAAGATATAATCAAAAAATTTGTTGGTCCAATAAATCAAGAAATTGTTAGTGAAATTGAATTAATTATTAAATGAAAATTTTAAAAATATTTATAATCCTATTTTTAGTCACTAGCTTTTCTGAATTAAAATCTGATGAAATCAATGATATTTTAAAAAATAAAATTTTAAAAAATATCCGTTGTTTAATTTGTCAGGGACAGTCAGTATATGACTCAGAATCTGAGTTTGCTTCCAGTATTAAACTAATTGTTGATAGAAAAATAAATGAAGGACTAAAAGAAGATTTGATATATGAATTTTTACGAGAAAAGTATGGTGATTGGGTAATTTATGAACCGAAAATAAATAAAAACACTTATATATTGTGGTTATTACCGTTGTTGTTATTTTTACTGGGTGGTGCAATAATGAGAAAAAAATTAAATTTTACAGATTAATTATCAATGAAATTAAAAAAATTATACGTATTACTATCTTTGTTGCTTTTTTTTACACCTGTAAAAAGTGAGACAGAATATACTTTCTATGCGGGCACTTTTGATACTGTAGATAAAGAAGGTGATGATGAAGCAACTCTGTACGGTTTTGAACACAACAACTCATTGTTATTCAGAGATACATTTATAGGGAAATTTTCTCCAATTACTGGTGGATTTTTTACAGATAAAAGTTCGATTTATTTATATACAGGCATTCAAGCCGAATATGAACTGGGTCCTTTAAATATTATACCTAGTTTTGCACCTGGTTATTATGATGAAGGTAATGGTAAAGATTTAGGGATGGCTCTAGAATTTAAAAGTGAACTAAAATTTAGTTTTGATATTTTTGAAGATTCAAAATTAGGCTATTCTTATAGTCACATTTCAAACAATGACTGGGGAGATAAAAATCCTGGAGTAGATAATCAAACAATTTCATTTACAAAATCTTTTTAATTAACCTGAGGCAAATAGTTATATGTTTAATTTACCTGAAAGGTCATAAAGAAGTTTTATGAATTTAGATGATTGTCACAATTTTAGAGATTTTAGAAAATTAGCTAAAAAAAAATTACCCTCACCCATATTTCATTATATTGACGGCGCAGCTGATGATGAAACTACCTATGACAGAAATACAAGTTCATTTAACGATGTTGACTTAGTTCCGAATGTTTTAAGAGGTGTTGAAAATGTTGATTTATCTACGACAATTTTTGGAAAAAAATTAGATTTACCTTTTTATCTTGCACCAACAGCGCTACAGAGATTATTTCATTATGATGGAGAAAGAGCAGTTGGAAAAGCAGCTCAAAAATTTAATACAATGTTTGGTGTTTCAGCTCTTGCAACTGTAAGTGTTGAGGAAATAGCCTCTCTAGTTGATACACCAAAAATGTTTCAGTTTTATTTTCATAAGGACAGAGGTTTAAATGATTCTTGTTTAGAAAGAGCAAAAGCAGCTAAATTTGATGTAATGGCTTTAACTGTAGATACAATAACTGGAGGAAACCGTGAAAGGGATTTAAGAACTGGATTTACATCACCTCCAAAACTTACACCTTCAAGTCTTTTTAGTTTTGCAACAAAACCAATGTGGGGAATAAACTATTTAACTAAAGGTAAATTTGAATTACCTCATCTTCAAGATTATGTAAAGGAGGGCACAGACACCAATACTTCAATAGGACAATACTTTTCTACCATGTTGGATCAATCCATGAACTGGAAAGATGCTGAAAAACTTTGTTCTCAATGGGGTGGTCATTTTGCACTTAAGGGAGTGATGAGTGTTGAAGACGCAAAGCGTGCAGTTGATATTGGATGTACTGGAATAATGGTTTCAAATCATGGTGGAAGACAACTAGATGGGTCTAGAGCACCTTTTGATCAACTTGCTGAAATAGTTGATGCTGTTGGAGATAAGTTAGATGTAATTTGCGAAGGTGGATTTCAGAGAGGAACTCATATGCTTAAAGCGTTATCTTTAGGTGCAAAAGCATGTTCAGGAGGAAGACTATATCTTTACGCTCTGGCCGCCGGGGGACAAGCTGGTGTTGAAAGAGCTATTGAAAAGTATAAGGCTGAATTAGTAAGAGATATGAAACTAATGGGTTGTACCAAAATTAGTGACCTAAACAGAGACAATTTAAGATTTAGAAAATAGTGAATTTAAAAGATTGTCACAACTTTAGTGATTTTAGAAAATTAGCAAAAAAAAGATTACCTTCTCCAATTTTTCATTACATTGATGGTGGTGCGGATGATGAAAAAACTTTGAAAAGAAACACAGATTCATTCGATGATTGTGATTTAATTCCAAATATTCTTGCTAGCGTTGGTAAGCCAAATCTTTCAACAACTGTTTTTGGAAAAAAAATTGATATGCCAATCTTTCTTTCACCAACTGCAATGCAAAGACTTTATAACCATGAAGGAGATTTAGCATCAGCAAGAGCTGCCGAAAAATTTGGAACTTTTTATAGTATGTCTACTATGGCCAATAATACAATTGAAGAGGTTGCTGATATTTCAAATGGCCCAAAATTATTTCAACTATATGTGCATAAAGATCAATCAATCACTGATGACTTAATAGATAGATGTAAAGTTTCTGGTTTTAATGGTATGTGTTTGACAGTTGATACATTGGTTGCTGGAAATAGAGAAAGAGACCACAGAACTGGCTTTACTACTCCTCCAAAATTGACACTACAAAGTTTAATGAGTTTTGCTATGAGACCAGAATGGGTATTCAATTATTTTACTCACAAAAAATTTGAATTATCTAATGTTAAAAATAAAACAGATAAAGGAACAAATATTTCAAAATCTGTTATTGAATATATTAATGAACAATATGATCCGGCTATGAATTGGAAGGATGCTGAATACTGTGTAAAAAAGTGGAACGGCCCATTTGCTCTTAAGGGTGTAATGTCAGTTGATGATGCAAAAAGAGCAATAGATATTGGTTGTACTGCAATAATGATTTCAAATCATGGAGGTAGACAATTAGACGGTTCAAGGTCACCCTTCGACCAAGTTAATGCAATTAGAGAGGCTGTTGGAGATAAACTAGAGATCATTTTAGATGGCGGTATAAGACGTGGAACTCATGTTTTAAAAGCTTTAGCAGCTGGCGCAAATGCTTGTAGTTTTGGGAGGATGTTTTTGTTCTCTTTAGCAGCAGGGGGTCAAAAAGGAGTTGAGCATCTTTTACAAAATATGCATGATGAAATTAATAGAAATATGATTTTAATGGGATGTAAAGACCTAAAAGAATTAAATAATTCAAAATTAATTTATAGAAAGTAAATTTAACCCTTATAATTTTTATTATTAACAATTATATATAATTAAAATAAATTTATTATCAAAAAATAAATCATATAATTGAATTGTGAAATTAGCAAAAAATTTAGAAAGATTAGGAACAGAGTCAGCATTCACTGTATTGGCTGAAGCAAAAAAATTAGAAGCTCAAGGGCACCCCATGATTCATATGGGATTAGGTCAACCAGACTTTAAAACACCAAAACATGTGGTTGAAGCAGCAAAAAAAGCTTTAGATGATGGGCATCATGGATATGTAATGTCCAATGGTATTCCAGAATGTAGACAGTCTGTAACAAGATGGATTAAAAAACGTTACAGTGTTGATGTAGATTTTGAGAGAATTTTAATTATGCCTGGTGGGAAACCAACAATGAGTTATGCAATTCAATGTTTTGGAGAACCTGGTGCAGAGATAATTCATCCAACTCCTGCTTTTCCAATTTATGAGTCTATGATTAATTATACTGGCTCAACAGCTGTACCGTATGATTTAACAGAAGATAAAGATTTGAAATTTAACCCAGAGAAAATTTTATCTTTGATTACAGATAAAACTAGATTGTTAATATTAATTAACCCAAATAACCCAACAGGAAGTTTTGTGGAAAAAGCTGATGTTGATGTGTTGGCAGAGGGTTTAAAAAAACATCCACACGTAACAATTTTAAGTGATGAGATTTATAGTAGACAAATTTTTGATAATAAAGAAATGCCTACATTCTTTAACTATCCAGAGTTAAGAGAAAGATTAATAGTATTAGAGGGATGGAGTAAGGCATACTCAATGACTGGGTGGAGACTTGGTTGGAGTTTTTGGCCTAAAGAATTAGTTCCACATGTAAATAGACTTTTAATTAATAGTGTTTCTTGTGTGAATGCTGCCTCACAATTTGCAGGCATTGCAGCTTTAGATGGCCCGGATGATTCCATAAATGAAATGATGAAAGAATTTGATATAAGAAGAAAATTGATCCACGAAGGTTTAAATAGTTTACCTGGTGTAGAATGTAGTTTACCAGGTGGAGCTTTTTATGCATTTCCCAAAGTAATAGGAACAGGAATGAATGGTGCAGAATTTTGCAAAAAAGCAATGCATGAAGCAGGTGTTGCTATAGTTCCTGGTACAGCTTTTGGTAAAACTTGTAACGACTACGTAAGATTCAGTTTTGCATGCTCACAAGACAATATTTCCAATGCATTAGAAAATCTTAAGAAGATGTTAGGCTAAAAATTTAATTAAGGTCAAAAATTTTACCTGGATTCATTATATTGTTTGGATCAAGGCTTCTTTTAATTGATTTCATTAAAGGCAAATTATCGGGGTGTTCTTTCAATAAATAAGCTTTTTTTTGTAAGCCAATTCCATGTTCACCAGTAATTGTTCCTTCAAGCTCTAAGGTTTTATCTATGAGCTTATCACTAAAATCTCTAATTTTTTGATAAGAACCCTCAACTGCAGGGTCATACATTATAATTGCATGAAAGTTTCCATCACCTACATGACCAACCATTGGAGCTTTAAGACCAAATTTTTTAATTTCTGTTTCAGCAAAATTAATACACTCAACCAAATTAGAAACAGGCACACAAACATCTGTTGAATATATTTTTACATTTTTGCCTTGTGCTTTTACGGACCAGTAAACGTCATGCCTTGCTTGCCATAATTTATTTCTATCTTCAAGTGATTCAGCCCATTTAAAATCACTACCACTATTATTTTTTGATAATTCTTCAACAATTTTAATTGCTTCTTTGTTTGATTCTTCACTACCGTGAAATTCAAAAAAGAGTGTGGGCTTTGCTTCCATATTATCTAATTTTGAGTACTCAATACAAATTTCCATTTGATCTTTATTTAACATTTCAATTCTTGCGATTGGAACACCGTATTGAATAACTTCTTGAGATGTTAAAACTGCAGTTTCAAGATCTGGAAAATGACATACAGCACTCATTATACTTTCAGGTATTGGTGATAATCTTAAATGCACTTCAGTAATAACCCCCAAAGTTCCTTCAGAACCTATAAATAAATTTGTTAAGTTATAACCTGCAGATGATTTTTTTGTACGAGTTCCAGTTTTAACAATTTCACCACTTGGTAGCACTACAGTCAAACCTGACACAACTGTTCTCATTGTTCCATACTTAACAGCCATCGTACCTGAAGCCGAAGTTGAAGCCATTCCTCCTAAAGCAGCATCTGCACCAGGATCAATTGGAAAAAAAACACCATCATCTCTTAAATGTTCATTCAATTGTTTTCTAGTTACATTAGCTTGAACCCTGCAATCAAAATCTCCAGCGTTAACACTTAAAACTTTATTCATTTTTTCTAAAGATAAAGTTACACCATTCTCATTTCCAACAGCATTACCCTCTAAAGATGTTCCAGTTCCAAAAGGAACAACAGGAATTTTATGCTTATTGCACAGTGATAATATTTTTGAGACTTCTTCGTTTGTTTCTGGAAAAACTACAGCTTGAGATAAAACTGCTTCATAAGCATCTTCACCTCTAGCATAATTTGCTCTAGTAGATTTTGATACAGAAAATCTGTCTTTTAAAAGACTTGAAAGCTCAGTTTGTAATATGTTGTTTTCCATTTTTTTTTAAATAGTATACCAATCTTAAAACAAAAAAAAATAGTCTAAAACATGAAAAAAATACTAATTACTAGAAGATTGTTAAAAGCAAGTGAGGAAAAAGCTTCACAAACTTTTGATGCAAATATTAATGCTAATGACGAGCTATATTCACAGTCAAAATTAATTGAATTATGTCAAGGTTGTGATGCAATTTTGACATCTCTAACAGAAAAAATGGATGAAGATACGATCAATAAACTTCCAGATACTATCAAAGTAATTTCTAATTTCGCTGTCGGCTTTGGAAATATAGACTTAGAAGCTGCAAAAAAGAGAGGAATAGCAGTTACAAACACTCCTGATGTTTTAACAGATGCTACAGCAGAGATTGCAATGCTATTAATACTTGGTGCCGCAAGAAGAGCCCCAGAGGGAATTGAGCATGCAAAAAATAGTGACTGGAAATGGTCAGCAGACTTTTTGATTGGTAAACAATTAACAGGAGCAAGATTAGGAATTTTAGGTATGGGAAGGATTGGTAGAGCAGTAGCAAAACTTTCTAGGCCATTTGGAATGGAAATTCACTATCACAATAGATCTAAATTAACTCCAGAACTTGAAGAAGGTGCGATTTATCATGAAAATATTAAAAGCTTATTTTCTGTCTCTGATGTCTTAGCAATAAATTGTCCAGCCACAAAAGAGACTATAAATATAATCAATAAAGAAACTTTAGAATACTTCCCAACTGGTGCAATAATTACAAATAGTGCAAGAGGAGACATGATTGATGATGAGGCCATGTTAGATGCTTTAGAGAGAAGAAAGATTTATGCAGTTGGATTAGATGTTTACAAAGGTGAACCCAACTTAAATTCTGGTTATTTAAAACACAAAAGTGCTTTTATTTTACCTCACCTTGGAAGTTCAACAAAACAAACAAGAACTGCTATGGGTGATTTAGCAGTAGATAATATTAATGAGTTTTTTAAAACTGGAAATTGTAAGAATAAAGTAAATTAACTTTATCAAAATTTCCAAATTTAGATGAAAAATTAATATAGATAGATTTAAAAACCTACGATTTACATGCTTATTTCCCGTATCTATTAAGTCATTAGTTAAGGTATAGTTAATTTATGAATTTTAGATTAATCAAACTCGAAGAAAAATTATTTCCATTGGATTAAACATGGTTTCAATTATTACTAAAAAACTTAATTTAAGTACTGAAGATCTAAAAAGACAAAAAAACATAATTAGCAAATTAAACCTAGCAAAACTTCCTTTTGATATATCACCGGATAGAATGTGTGCTCTTAATTTAGAAATGGCCAGACATTCAAGCGCTGTCTTAAAGTACCAAGAGGATAAATCTGGTATTAAATGGATTTTTTCTTCAATAAAAAAATATAAAGTTTTTTTAATAATATTTGAATCAAATGAGTTAGGAGAAGAGATATATAAAGAAAAAATTTCTAGCAAGCTACCGGAGTATTCTTATAAAACGATTGCTCAAATAGTTGATGATGGAGTTAAAAAAAATTTTTTTATTAAATTAAATGCAAGAGCAAAAACAACAAAAGATCTAAAAATTAGGAATGTTAGACCTTCAGAGGAAGTTATTATTGAATTTATAAACTGGAAAATTGACTTATTATCTTCCTTAATGAAATTCAAACAAGATTTAATTAATTAGGGTTAGTGTAATACTAACCCTAAATTAAGGGTCTTTATTAATATTAAAACAGTCTTCTACATAAAAAATAACTTTAAAAAACCATAATTATTACCGTTAATTTTTTCTGTTAAATATTAGAAAAATAATCTTTCGATAAACCAATAAAAGCCAATAGATGCAATAATTATTGAAATCGGTTTAGTGACCCTATTTCGGTACCATGATTTTTTTTGAAATAATAGTGCAATTAAAATATATGACAAAATAATTACACTGATTTGACCAAGCTCAACACCCACATTAAAAGAAATTAAACTCACAATAAATAAGTTTGTTGAAATTCCAATTTCATTTAAAACTCCTGCAAAACCCAAACCATGGAGTAGACCAAAAATAAAAATTATATAGGGTCTTGTTCTTCTTATATTTTTAGTAAATAAATTTTCAATTGCTATAAAGCAAATAGATAGAGCAATGATTGGCTCAACAATAATTGCTGTAATTGCTATTATGTTTAGTGCACCCAAGAACAAAGTAATTGTGTGAGCAAAAGTAAAAATTGAAACTTGTAAAACTAAAGGCCTCAGTTTTGGAGATAAAAGAAATAATGCTAGAACAAATAAAATGTGATCTAGACCTTTTGGTATAATGTGCTTAAACCCTAGAAGAGTATATTCTTTAATATTTTGAAAAAGCCCTACTTCTGTTTTATTCTTTACACTAAACCATTTTGATTTTTTACCATTCTCAATTAACTCAGTATATAGAGGCTTATTATAAATCGAATTAACACGCAAAATAATTGATCCTAAATTTTTATCCCAAGAAAATTTAATTTCTTCTTCTTCCTTAATATTTTGAATATCAAAATTAATAATGGTGTCTCTAATTATACTAGCATTGCCTACCTGTGGTACGATTACGCTTATTAAGATTAGGTTTAAATCTGAATTAAGAGTTATTAGATTAATTTTATTATCAAAATTTTTGACCTTAGAGCTAAATTTACTCAATAAAATTGCTGGGTTCATCTCTCTTAAATTCTGATATTCTTCAGATTGTTCAGACTCTTCCGTATTAGAATGTTTTGTATCTATACCTGCAATAATTGCTTCTAAATTTAATTGGATTGATAGATTTGCGTTTATGATATTATCTTTCTCATAAAAATTAAGATTTGCAATTGCTGGACGCAGTTCATGAGCATAAGACAATTTAATAGAAAATAGTATGAATATAAGTATCTTAAAAAACATTAATTTATTAAACCAGATTTTATATTTTTTTGTAATTATATTTTTAGTCATCTTTTTAAAAATTAAAGTACATGCCCACGAGTTATGGCTTGAGCCAATTAATTTTAACTTTAATAACAAAGAATTATTTAAAACTAATATTAACATTGGTCAAGATTTTATGGGTTCTCCTTTTGGGTTTTATAGCCCAAATAAAAAAAATCTATATTTAGAAAATATAAATAAAGTAACGAAATTATCACAGAGAGATGGAGATTTTCCAGCAATTCAAATGTTAATTTCAGAGCAAGGCTTCCATATTTTAAACTATGAAACTAATAATGAGTTTTTAAAGTACGACTCTGTTGAAAAATTTGAAGATTTTATAAAAGAACAGGGTCTTCAAAGCACTATAAATAATATTGATAGAAATAAAATTCCTACAGAGAATTATAGAAGGTTTGCAAAAGTCTTAATTACTGATGGAAATAAAAGCTTTTTTATTCAAAAGCCAAAAATGGATTTTGAGATTATTGCTTTGGACACACCTCATGAACTTAAGAATAACATTTTTAAATTTCAACTTTTTGAAAAAAAAAAGCCATTAGGAAATTGGCAAATTACTATTTTTAGTAAATATGAAAATAATATTTATAAAGAAAAGATTAAAACAAATTCAAATGGAGTAGGAAAAATAAGAACTGTTAAAAATAGAACTTATTTATTAAGTGCTGTTAAGTTAAATAAAGCAAATTATTTGCAAAAACTCAAATTTAAATCTGATTGGTTTAGTATGTGGGCTAGTCTCGTTTTTAAGAAATAAAATTTGTTTAACTACACCTTCTGGTTGTGTACAACTTTGTCTCTGATCATATTTAGCTTTTAAAAGGTTAGTTTTTTTAAGCATATGGTAAAATTTATTTAGACTCTAATGCCTAACTAAGCGTAGTATGCTCATTGTTAATTAACAAATATAACAAGAGGAGAGAAATAATGATTAAAGAAAAAAAATCATTGAAGAATTCAACTTCTTCAAGACGTAAGTTCTTTAAAACTGCTGCTAAAGCTGGTGCTGTAGCTGCGGCTACGGTTGCAATGCCAAATATCGCAACTGCTGGATCTCACGCTACTGTATTAAAGATGCAAGCTGCTTGGCCTTCAGGAGCAAACATCTTTTTTGAAATGGCACAAGACTATTGTAACATGGTTAGTGACATGTCTGGTGGATCACTTAAAATTGACCTTCAGCCCGTTAACTCAATTGTTAAAACTTCGGAAATCGGAGCAGCAGTAAGTGATGGAATAGTTGATATGGGTCACTGGGTGACAGCATATTGGTATGGTAAAAACGCTGCAGCTTCACTTTTTGGAACTGGTCCTTCATACGGAATGTCATCTCAAGAAGTTATGGGATGGATGGAACGTGGTGGTGGAAGAAAATTATATGAAGAAGCAGTAGCTAGTGTTGGATATAATTACACTGGATTTTTTCATATGCCTATGCCAGCGCAACCTTTTGGTTGGTTCAAAAAGAATGTAACTAAAGTATCTGATGTTAAAGGCATGAAGTATAGAACAGTTGGTCTAGCGACTAACGTTTTAACTGCTATGGGAATGGTCGTAAGACAATTACCAGGTGGTGAAATTCAACCAGCAATGAAAACTGGTTTGATTGATGCTGCAGAGT
>Ga0222652_1000820_pt1 | contig 11071 bp, 23 predicted proteins | sample AntAcemetagen371_FD_179803 | JGI IMG/M metagenome (GOLD analysis project Ga0222652, IMG submission 179803) | Saline water microbial communities from Ace Lake, Antarctica - #371 | ecosystem: Environmental > Aquatic > Non-marine Saline and Alkaline > Saline | place: Antarctica: Ace Lake... | reverse complement strand
ATACACCAATAGGATTGGATGTTTTGAATTTTAATGCGGGTTCAACTGCCCTACCCTTCTACGGCAATGTTAAACAACTCCTCACCTTCAACACGGCACTAACAGATAGCGAACTTCAAGCCTTGACGAGTTTATAACAAGTACGTACTTTTAAGAAATGAAAAGATAAAATAATGGCTTCAATATATGATAAAAGTAGCTTGGTACTTATTCCAAGTGGTGTTAAAGACGGAAAGCTCTTTAGTCAAAAGCCTACATCAGGAGATGGGGACTTTGATTTTAGTAGAGGGTCAAACCTTGCAGCTACGAGGGTCAATGCTGACCAGTTGATTGAGAAGGGTAGAGAGAATTTGTTGCTGCAAAGTAATTCTTTTGATACTACTTGGACAAAATCAGACACAAGTGTAACGAGCGGGCAGAGTGGGTACGATGGTAGTTCCGATGCGTGGCTATTAGATACCACTATTGCTAATGGGTTTTTAAGACAAGAAATAAATTTTAGCGGTGTTTCAACATTTAGCATTTATGCTAAAGCGGGTACTGCTGATGGAATTTATATTGAATTGGCCACAAGTACATATCCTAATTTAAAAGTAGATTTATCTTCTAAATCTTTTATTTCCTCAACAAGTATTATTGACTACAATATAGAAGATGTTGGTAACGGATGGAGCAGAGTATCTTTTACTATTAGTGGTTCGTATATTAGAGTAAATATAAGAGCTATTGATGGCTCGGGTTCAGTAATTGATGGAACACTATACATTCAAAGCGCACAATTAGAAAGCGGATTAGTAGCAACGCCCTACATTCCCACAACAACAACAAGCGCACAAGCTGGGATATTGGAAAACACTCCACGGCTGGATTATAGCGGGGGAGCGACTTGCCCTTCTGTATTACTTGAACCGAGTAGAACCAACTTAGTAACTCAGTCGGAGTACTTTGGGGATAGTAGTTGGAACGATGGTGGTAATGTTATTTCAGACAATTCAACCACCAGCCCCGATGGGTATGTCAACGCATCATCGCTCACTCCTTCGGCTACAACTGGCGCGCTTCGCTTGTATTATACGGTAACATCAACGGCAGCAGAATACACTTGGTCTGTGTATGCAAAAGCTAACGGTAACCAGTTTATTCAGCTATTATTCGGTAGTGCTTTAAATTCCTCTGTATACTCTAATTTTGACCTAACCAACGGAACAATAACCCAAGGCTCTGGCGGTAAAATTGAATCGGTTGGAAGTGGTTGGTATCGCATATCAATATCAGCTACTTTAGCTGCCGCAACAAATCAGTTGTATGTATGGAATATAGACAACGGAACATCGGCAAGAGGAGCTACGTCTACTGGTAATGGCGTTGACGGAACCCACCTTTGGGGTGCTTCTTTAGAACTCGGCTCCTACCCAACGTCCTACATACCCACCTACGGAATTTCTCAAACTCGTGCGGCTGATAGTTGTTCTAAAACGGGGATATCTAATTTGATAGGACAGACCGAAGGGACTATGTTTTTGGAGTTTGAAGATTTAGATTATTCAGAGGCTTCAATTTCCCGAGGGTTATCAATATCAGATGGAACATATACCAACAGAATATATATAGCACAATTAAGTGGCGGGGGTATGTATTGCGTTTCTTCAACGGGATGCGAAATTCAAGAAGCTACGCCTATTGGAAGAAGGGGCTTATTAAAGGTTGCTTTAGCTTATAAAACCAATGACTATATAATGTATGTAAATGGTGTTTCTGTTGGTAGTGACACATCTGCAACTGTTCCAGCTTGTGATAGTTTGTTTTTAGGTCAAGAAATTGGGTTAACTATAAATACCTTATACAAGCCAACAAACCAAGCCATATTGTTCCCAACCCGTTTAACAAATAGCGAACTCGCTGCACTAACAACAATTTAATATTATGACAAAACTTACAAGAAAGTACGCATTCACAGACGAAGCCGCAGCAGATGCCGCTATCGCTTTACTACCAACCGATGACGAGGGCAACGCCTCACACAATCATTTAGTAACCAAACTCGGTTATTTAGTGGTGGAACCCGCTATAAATGATGAAGATGGCGAAGAGGTTACCCCCGCTGTTTTATCGGATGTATATGCCGTAGATGTTTACTGGAGCGCTGAGGCTTTAGAAGCGTGGGAAGCGTTTATCGTATGGCCTACACCCCTTGGTATTCACAGTTATGGAAGCTCAAGTTCAAGAGATGAGTATAGTGCTATGTACTGTGAGTTATTCCCAGATAGCTTATATTGTAATCCTGCTGAACCAACAGAACTTTAATGTACAGTAGTGTCCACGGAGTAACGGGAGCTTTAATAATAGCAGTAAGCCCTAATCCCGTTGTAGGGGTAGGTCTTGCGTTTATCTCCCACTTCGTTTGGGACTACGTAGGAGAGTCCTCTATAGGGAGTACAAGGAAGTCTGCAATAATTGAAGGCACTTTGCTTATAGCCTTTATAATAGGAGCGTTCTCCACACAAGCTCCTCTGCTGTATCTTCTCGGCTGGGTAATAGGAAACCTTCCCGACCTAATAGATAAGCCCTTACGCATCCTCTTAGGACGTAAAGAGTGGTTCTCGTGTCATAATGGTGATGGATTGTTCCAGTGGAAGGGAAGAAAGTTAGGTTATCCAGTACAGATTTCAATTACAAAAGAGCAGACGTTATTATTTAACCTCTACTCAACTATAATTTGGTTATTAGCCGTAAGCATACTTTAATGAAAAGACTTAAGACAGGAGTTGTAAACACACTATCCTTTGTAAAGCTTAACAGCTTTACGGTAAACTCTTTTGACGTTACGTTGAAAAAGGTAGTAGGGACAGGTTCGTTAACAATAACAAACCTTACTGATGTAAACAACCTTGACGCTTGTAAAGACTTTATCGTTATAAACATTGACCTAATCTTAAATAACATAGAAGGTGGTGAGTATGTATTAACTATAACTAATGTAGGAGAGTCTTATAGCTACCTTACAGAAGTACAGGATTATACCGTTACACAAGATGGTACGGGTATATATGCTGATAGTGTACGCTTTACCGACCTATAAATTGTAAATTAATACAATGGGAATAATTAAGAATATATCAGAGTACTTTGCTTCTAACACTTATGTTCAAGCAACAGAAAGCTCTATCGCAACTAACTCTCTTGAGAACTCTATAGACGACCTTAACGGTCGCTACAGACTTGGACATACTGAAGTTGGTGACTACATTAAGTTTGGTGCAAACGATGACTTTCCAGTTATCCTTGAGAAGATGTTACGTCAATCTCCTGTGCATAGTGGTATCTTAACGAAGAAGTCTAAGATGGTGGTCGGTAAGGACATATCTTATAACGAAGCATTCCTAACTACCAACAAGGCTAAAGCGGAGCTTAAAGCCTTTCTAAACAACTGTGGCGGGAACAATAAGGGTATGTACGATGTGCTTACGCACGCAGCCTTTCAGTATGAGCACAAAGGAGCTTCAGCTTTCTATGTTCGTTGGAACAGAGCGCGTACTAAGATTATAGAATTTAAATCTCTTGACCCTAAGGGTGTAAGAGCGGCAGAACCTGACGCTAAAGGTGAGATAACTCACTACATCGTTAGAAGAAGCTTTGGTTATGGAGCAAGCTCTATACAACATAATGAGCCAAGAAAGATTAAAGCCTTTAACAAGTTTGATAAGACGGGCACAGAAGCTGTATTATATATTGCTAACCCTTATTCGGGAAATCCTTATTATGGAGTACCGAGTTACATTTCTGCTTTTCATTACATTGAGAGTGATTTTGCTTTTGGTAGACATATTAAGAACTCTGCTGAGAATGGCTTTTCCCCAAGGGTATTAGCCACCTTTATAGGTAGAAATATGAGTGCTGAACAAAAGCGTGAAGAGTATGCTAAGTTCAAGGAGTCTTTTACAGGTGCTGACGCGGATAACTTTATTGTTTCTTGGGTAAAGAAAGCTGAAGACGCTCCTAAATTTGAGCCGTTAGACATTACAAACTTAGACAAGACTATAGATGTTTTATCTCGTTTAAACGATGCTAAAATACTTACCGCTCATAACGTTACCTCCCCTACGCTTTTTGGTGTTATGGTTTCAGGAAAACTTGGAGGCACTGGTAATGAATTGGTTACAGCATACCAGATTTTTAGAGCCACAGAAACTCTTCCCAACAGAGAAATCCTTTTAGACGGAGTAAATAGAATACTATCCACTGTAGGATATGATGCTATGGACTTATCTATTGTTGAGGAACCGATTAACCTTGAGAGCATTAAAGGAGCTAACACAGAAGATATAAGCACACAATAAAATTAATTATGCCTGTTGATATAATTTTCATTGACGATAACTACCTATACCAAAACTTCCCTCTTCCAAAGAGAATGGAGAGAAGTGCGTTATTGGCATTAATACAATTAGAGCAATTTACTTCTATCCAAGATTTAATGGGCACTTGCCTATACGACCACATTGAAACCAAGGTAGAGGCACAGACATTAAACGCTGAAGAAGAAGGGTTGTTTAAGCTGGTGAAGTATAGCTTGGCTATGTATTCGGCTAAAGCTGCAATATCTATCCTAAGAACAGCTACAGCTATCACTAAGGCTGAAGAACAGAAGCAAGACCAGTACATACTTGATACTATATCTACTACTATTGACAGTAAGATAGATTATATCAACAAGCGTATAACCAACTATATACTTAACAATGCGACACTCAAGGCTATTGCTATTGCCGATGGTTGCGACAATGATTTATTTAATGAAGAGGACACCTATCAAGGTAGTGTCTTCTATCCTCAAGATGGTGTTACGGTAACGTACTGCACTGACGGGAGTGTAACCTATAATCCATAATGGGACAAACAGATTTGAAACTACTTTTGATTAACAGCACTACATTTTTAGTGTCATTCTCTGACCTTGAGAACATCTTGAAAATAATACTCCTTTTAGCATCTATTGGCTATACTGCACAACGGTGGTGGCAGATGAACAAGGGAAAAAAGAACACATAAAAAAAGGGGCCGAAGCCCCTTTCTATTTTATCCTACCTCGTTTATCTACTGTTCGTACAGCGAAGTAACCTCCAATAACTGTTACGCTTACAAGCTCCCATAGTCCTATCCATCTTTCGCTTACGCTACTGATGCCTATGCCTTCAAAGAAGGTCATAAGGACTAAGAACACAACGATGGTTGCAAGTGTTAATGGTCTAACATTCTTGCTTAACCAAGAGTCTGAGGATAGGTCACTACTCCAACGAGAAGATATCTCCTTTTCTATAGCTGCTCTTATCTCTTCTTTCTCCTCGGGTGTAGATATAAACTTATCTACCGCATTGACCACCGCATCCACAGTCTCCTTCGCACCCCCCGCCAGTATCTTCTTTAGAATACCCATAACTAACTACCACACCCTTCGCAATCTGGGTTATCAATAGAGCAAGCTCTGTCATTCCCTTTATCGTTTGTTAGCTCATCTACGAAGTCTGCAAATCCATCTTCGTACCCAAAATCTGTATTGTTCATTGTCTATTATTTATTTATTAATATGTAAAGATAACGTCTTCTGTTTTAGAAGGGTCATCATCGAGGTGTATAAAATTCTTAGCTATTCCTATTCTATTGATACCAGCTTCTAAGGCTGCTGTTACAATAAGGTACTTTTGTCTTGAGGTAGGAGCGTATACATCACAAGCTCTACCAAGGGTATGGCTGCTATTAGGCACTCCACCGACCTTTTTATTATGTTCTGGGGTTCTATATCCACTTGTAATTTTAAAGGCACAAGCAGCTACTGCACGGGCAAAGGCTATCTTATTAAGGAACTCTACGCTCATCTTATCGTGGCTACCCTCAATGTCTGGAGAGTCAAACTCACTGTACTTAAAGTATAGGTGGAAACTGCTATTCAGATTCTTCATTTTCTTCGTTATTTGATTCTTGTTCATCCCAATAGAGGAACCTCCAGTCGGTATTAGAATTTACACTATTCATTCACCAACTTCCTATAGGTCAACTCAGCGATTAAAGCCGTATAGATGGCGTATAAGAGGTTTAAATCCATATAAGCATAAATCATAAGGCTACACCAAAAAGAGAGGCACAGGACGCAGGTGAAGGGCTTAAAGGTCAAGAACCTTTCCATCAACCAACCGTAAGGCTCAAATATAAACAGATAGGAAAACATAAACCCTAACCCACTTACTAATATCCACTCATTATAAATATCTATCATAACTTCTCGCTTAAATAATCGTCTTTAGTGTACTTGACTAACTTGGTAACTCTATTCCCGTCCTCAATAACAATGACGTTTCCTTTTATATTTGCTCCGTAGACATCTTTCCACTTCAGAGAAACTATTCTATTTATCATCGTAGAGTATATCATCGTGATGATTAGGTTTGCACCACTCTTGCCCTCTTCGTAGTAGTCTAAGAATTTCTCACAAGTTCTCATTACAGCAGCGTCTATCAACGCTTGCTCCAGCTCCTTATCACCATTAGTAATAAATGCTGAACCAGCTACTTCTATAGCTCTCTGCAATATAAAAACACCAAGGGGTTCTGTTATCCTGCCTATTCGGACAGAGGTGATAGCCTCAATCTCAATCTGGCTTTTGTCGTACCTCATAGTATTCTTCAACCTTGTTTAGTATAGTTATGATAGTTGGCAAGTAGTCGGACAGCTCTGCGGAGCTTATGTTCAACTCGTGTGCCAATCGTACCAATGTGACTGACTGACGGTGGTATACCAGTGCATCGATTGCCTCGTATATATCGATAAGGAGATTAGCCTCTGTATCGGTAATGTCTTCGTAGTACTCTTCAAAGTTCATAGCGTTTAGTAGCTTGTGCGAAGGCCTCTCCCCTTCACAGGGTCAAGCCATTCTATTTTATCTATCAGATAAGACTCTTCTAAGTAAGCTTGCATAACCTCCTCTTCTGTGGAGTCGGTTCCAAGATTAGCAAATAGAGATGACATCTCTTGTAGATGGTTATCTATCTTAGTCTTAATTAATTTACAAGTCTGGTATGTTTTTTCCATATTAAATTTCTTTATATCCGTATAATTTTAACTCTACTCTGAAAATATCCTTTGGTAGAGCCTCGTCAACTTTAATCGAAAGGTGTTTAAAGTATTTCTTAGAATCGTCTTTAACCCAGTTACGATGACGGAGGTAATCAGCCGTAAATTTGATAGCCAGAATACAATTATCAGTATCATAGCGGGAATTATGGAAAACGTGAATATTAAAACTTTCTGCAAAAAACTCATCGTAGTTCTCAAATGCTTTATCAAGTGCTGCAAAATATTCTTTTTTATGTTTAACTCTTATTGAAAAATGTCTGCCCGAATAGTAAGCGTTTAAGCTTGGTGGTTTCGGAAGGTTAAGCGTTATGTTATGCATATACCTTGGCTTTACTTATGTGTAGATATCCTACTTCTTTGTTAACGAACTGACGCTGAGAGAAGTGTGATGTCTTTGGCATACCCCTTGTTTCCCATATGGGTTCAGGAACAGTAGCGAGGTTAAACGCATAAATACCTTGTGGGGTTTGTGATATATAAACAGGAATAGTGAGATGGCGTTTAGCCCTACTTACCAGTTTCTCGTACTTAGCTTTCTCTATAAGAAGCTCATCATAGTGTTTGTTACGACACTTAAGTTCTATGTCTGTACTTGTGAACTCGGAATAACAATCGTAATGATTGTACTGACCCTCAGACCATTCAAGGTCTTTGATATAGGTATCCCTTAGGTGATGGAAGAGTGCGTCCTCTTTGTTCTTCCAAGTCATAATTTATTATTTTCTATAGCTATCTTCAGTAGTATAAGATAACCGATTAAGTCTTGCACAGTATCTTCGGTAGCATCTGTAATCCCCTTGCTTTTTATACGCATCAACTTGTCGTCAATCCTTGCACACAAGCTGTCTACTGCGTTACCGCGAGAGAAGATGCCTACGGGGTTAAGGGCGGAGTCCCCGTAAGCAGCGTTCTTCTCAAGCAGGAGGTTCATCACCTCCGTAGATGTTTTTATTATTAAGTCTTTTGTACTTATCATTTCCTTATCTAATATTTGTTGTTGCCATTCCTGCATATCTTTAATATACGTCACTCGTCTAACAGATTAACCTCCAGCTTATAAACTTTATTAACATTTCCCTTTTCAATAACCAACCTACCGCTTGAAGGGTTAAAGAATATATACCCAACGTCCTCAATTTTTCCAGTGTAGTCGCTTATATCTACCTTAAACAATGCTTCATTAATTATAATATCTCCGTTAGCTGTAACCGTAACCCCCGTTGCGGAGGCTACGTTAAACTTTAAGAAGGCACGAATCAATTCTGCAAAGGCTATCTTACGACTAAGAATTAGACTGTGGGTAAGCGTACTGTGGTTTACCATCTCTGTCTTTTTCATAGTATCTGTTTTTCATTTTATCATAGAATAATGTAACCGAACCCAACTTCCCTACAATCTTCGGCTTTGCTTTAACAACGGTAATCTTAACTTGATTAGCTTCGTATGGTACTCCGTTCTCATCCTCTAATCCAAAGGGACATCTCCATACGCTAAGTACCATCATACCTTTCCTTGACCACTGCATTCCCCCTGCGATATCGTTCATAGTAGGTATATCAACATATGGTATACCGTTCTTATACTTCGCTTGTTGGTGTTTAGTGTGTACTGTTACAATGGTGTGATAGTTCTTCTCGGCACTATGCTTACGGACTTTGGTAAGTACTTGCCCAATAGCTATATCGTCTCTTACACCGCTTGTTATGTCTGTGCGTATCTCTGTAAAGGGGTCAATCATACACCCATCTATTTCTATAAAGTTGTCTTCTTCTATTGTTTCAACAGCTGTATAGAAACCTTCTATGGAAAGGTCTTGAAGACCGCTGTCCACCAAGAAGAAATGGTCATTGACAAAGGTCATCGCTAACTCCTTCTCTTCGTCTGTTGCCATCATATGTTCGTTTACTAAGAATGGCTTCCTTAGATACACCCACAGCAGCTCTGCGAACACCTCAGTTGGTGAGCCAGTCTCTGGAGTGTACACTGCCCACTTCCATCCGCTGTACTGTGATAGGTTCATCATAAGCTCAAAACCGAACTGAGACTTCCCTTGGTGCGCTCCTGCGTATATGTAGGTAGTGCTACCCTTCTTCATTGAGTACTTGTCAAACAGACTATCAAAACCTGTCCAAGCACCTTTCTTTACTCCTTCACTTCTCAGTGTGTTTAGAGAGTCTCTTACATCCTCTGCTCTGTAAATAAATTGTTTCATTGCCCTTAGTTTAAATTATTCTCTAATATATTGAAATCTCTACTGTCAGATTCCAAACTCTCGAACATAGTCCTTTTCTTTGTTAGCGAAACTCCTTGTCATTTCTTTTCTTGATATCTCTTCTTTAATATAGAAGTCAAATATCTTCTTACCAGTAAGACCAAAGTGTGCCATTAACTTTGCTATCATCTCTGGGCTTCTATTAATATGCTCAACTGTTTTCGCTCTTGTTATAAATTGGTAATCACGATAGTTATTAATATGTGAGCTACCTCTTTTTATCTTCCAAGCTAATTTCACCTCAACATAGTAAAGCATTTGCCCTTCTTCTTTTTCTTCATTCTGCATCTCCTATATTATTTAATGTTCCACAATCACATAAGTGTAATTGATTTACTCCTATTACTATTGGGATTTGCTTATCGCATCCCAAGCACTTATACTCTTCCATAATTTTTATCCTTTATAGTGAAATCCGTTATATCCAAACAAGTGTAATATAGTCTCTACATAATGTGCTTCTATTGCGGTCTTATATTCTCCTACTATCTCGTAACAATCTACGGGCTTACCCTTTCTGTTATGCTCACTCATCCTTCTCTTTATACAGTTTGTTATACCTACATAGTGATGTTCTGATAAGTAGTACACGGAAAAGAAACCATCGTCATATACTTTTCTGTCTCTTTTAGCGTCAATGTGTTTCTTACAAGACTTACACTCTGTCCTTCTTTTATCGCGGCTTCTATGGTAATCATCTACTGGCTTCTCTACATTGCAAATACGACAAGTACGAAAATCCATATTACATCTGTATCAACCTCAGTCGCCTCTGATACTTACGTATCAAAAGGGCGGAGTTCATTATCTGATTCTGTATATCTTCACTCCATCCAAATCTACTTGCTTGTATGGATAGGTTTACATTGTCTATCATCAGCATCTCCAGATACTTCTGAAGCTCTCTTACGTGTTTTCTCTTTCTTGTCATTTTAGAATATCTTTTATTGCGTAAATCCTTGACTTAGACAAACCCATATCTCTAATCATCCACTCCAAATATTCCCTTGGCATTTCGGAAAGTTTCTTCCCTTTATGCTTCCCTACTTTCATCACGCCATCCGTGATTCTAAATGGTTCTGGAGGTGATTTCTTTGTAACCTTAGTATTGTTATCCCCAGACATATGAGAATGCATTAACTTTGTTCTTCCGAAATTACTCATCTTTTCTCATTTTATAAATTAGAAACCCGTTCCAAGCTAATACCAATAAGCAAAGTAAAACATCCTCAATCATTCTCTGTGCCGTGGTTGTCTAAATCTTTTTTACAAAACTCAATAATCGTATCAATTTTTACAGTATCTCGTCCGTATATAGATTTAGTCATTTCAAGTGTCTCTACTAATTTCTCAATTTTTGTTTTCATTTGTTTTTGGTTTTATTGTGCATATCCTTTGAAGTCCCAATAGTCAATTTCATTACAATGAATACATTCGCCAGATGCTATTCTATCGGATTCGTCTGTGTTTAGCCCAAGACATCTTGAGCATTCGTATACTGATTCTTTCATCTCTCTTTGGTATTAAGGTTTAAAAATGGCGGGCAAGTTTTCTTTTGACTGCAAGGTATGTCAACCGTTCTCGCCTAATCATATAGACGCACATTGCCGTTGTTATTATTAATACAGTCATATCTTGTATGTTAGTTTACCGTTCTTGAAATTATCTTCA
>Ga0222652_1000819_pt1 | contig 11078 bp, 15 predicted proteins | sample AntAcemetagen371_FD_179803 | JGI IMG/M metagenome (GOLD analysis project Ga0222652, IMG submission 179803) | Saline water microbial communities from Ace Lake, Antarctica - #371 | ecosystem: Environmental > Aquatic > Non-marine Saline and Alkaline > Saline | place: Antarctica: Ace Lake... | reverse complement strand
TGTCTTCAGCACAGGCGCATATGATGCCACAGAAGCAGAGGACATGCAGAAACTACCCAACAATGCCTTTGTACTGCGTCAGTCTATCGAAGCCTTCTATCAGATGAATTGGTAACAACTGGAGTATGAATAACCCACAGACAGTAGAGGAAATAGTGAGAGAAGGGTATGAAGATACTATGGGCGAATACGAGTTGGCATTGATACTAACCAACGACCGCCTAGCCCACAAGACAGCTATGCTAGAGGCTATAGGTAACTATGATACAAAAGAACACATATGCGGTTTTAATGATGGGGATTGTGACTGTGAGTGTTTCTTGGCTGGTCTAGACACCATGACAGACATTATTAATAAGACATTTGAGTAAGTATGAAAAAAACAGAATTAACTAAAGAAGAAAGCGAATTGTATAACAAGATTGTGACCCTGGGAAATATGGAGTATATGTTTGACTTTGCATACGCCATAGGCAGGGAGAGGCTTGCCCTGGAGCAACTAAGCAAGCTACAAGACCATGAATAAAGACATAACGTGCGGACAAACTGTCCCCACGTTGATTACAGGGTTATATGGAGGAGTGGATCGCCCCCCATATTGGAATTGGTCACTTACACGAGGCAGATATGGAAATGGCATATAATGATGCCCTACGCACCATAGAAGCCATTATCAATAAGATATATACATCGTGAAAAAGAAAACATTAAAATGCTGGTTGGTTTGGATATTTTATGGTCACTCTGACACCGCGACTGGTGATAGTGTGGAGATGGCAGTTTGCTTAGGGTGTCATCACCCTGTGTTTAAAAGATAATATGTAGGGTATACTTTTTATATGGATCTGAAAGAACAAGGAAAAAACAGTCGTATTCCAGAGAACTTCCGACCACACCTATTTAAAAAGGGTGTTAGTGGAAATCCTTTGGGCCGACCACCTGGGCGATCATTGAAAGATCGCGCCAAGGCTTACTTGGCCGGCTTATCTGATGAGGAAGCTATAAGCTTCTGGGAAGGAATGAACAAGAGAGATATTTGGGAAATGGCTGAAGGAAAGCCTGATACTAAGTCTGAAGTAGATGTTAAAGGTCAAATAAGCCTGACTGCTTTGTATAAAAAATCTAGTACCAACCATCTACCGGATGGAGAGGATCAGTTGCTTGAGCAATCCAAAACGCCAAAGCAGCTTGAGGAGTAGAATACTTCGTTGCGATATATTCTAGCGTGCAGTCCACTTGGATGAGCGCGTCTTCTGTTTTTACGCAACCAACAGTGTGCCAAGTGTCGTCTAAAAATTGACCAATTCCGAATGCCGTACTGCCCGGATTCTGTGCCAAGTGATTCCAGCCAGATTCTTTGTTTTGTATAAGATCATCAAAATATGGCCATTGGTCTTCATTCCAACGCTCTACAATTAGATTGTAGGCGTATTTTTTTACGTCACCGATGGGTAGGGTAACTTCAACCGGTACTTCTATATATATAATAGGCTCGATCGGGATCGGAGCAGAAGGGGGAGCTGCTATTGATGGAGTCATAAGACTAACCAAAATAGCGATAGCTGATGTAATGATTTTTTTCATAGTGTCCCCTACGATCTCGTTGGGGAGTAGGCCGGGCAACCGTGACTGAATAGCAGTACAACTATTATCCCATACACAAACACCACCACAATGGACGGCAGTGTAAAAGTGTTGGGTTATAAGTTATACTAAAAGAGTCATGTTTTGCATGACAGCGTTTCCTCAATAGCGTTTGGCAAAGCGCTTAGGGTCAGATTAGTCTTAGCTAGGGTGCAGTTCCCTAGTGACCCGTATGAATACCGACCTAGATGTTTTTATAGCGTGGCAAAAAGACCCAGCTCTTTTCGCTCTTAATGTCTGGAATTTAGCACCACAACCTCTACGCCCGGAGTACCAAGCGGAGTTTGATCTAGCGATCAGTAAGAATTGGGAGGAATGGGAAGCTGCTAAGAAAGAGATTAAGGCCCATTGGTTTGAGCCATTTATAAAAGGTGAACACTTAACCTGGCAGCAGGTAGTTCTTTTTGAGTGTGTGAAGAAGGCTATATCTGGCCTTGCCAATAAGAAAATATCTATTGCTTCCGGTCATGGTATCGGGAAGTCTGCCACTGTTTCTATATTGATCCTTTGGTTTCTAACTGTATTCTTTGAAGCTCAAGTGCCAGTCACCGCACCGACAGCAGCGCAGATGAATGATGTTCTCTGGAAAGAGTTAGCCATCTGGATTGGTCGTATGCCAAAAGGATTAGGCATGAAGTTTGACTGGACAAGCACCCATATAAGAGTGACAGAAAGCCCGGAGACTTGGTTTGCTCGAGCAAGAACAGCATCAAAAGAGAATAGTGAAGCCTTGGCTGGAGTTCATGGAGAACACGTTTTATTGGTGGCAGATGAGGCATCTGGAGTCCATGAGGCAGTTTTTACGTCCGCTGAGGGAGCGCTGACGAACCAAAATATCTTGATTATCCTAATTTCTAACCCAACTAGGGCAATCGGTTACTTTTACGATACACATCATAAGCTGGCTCACATCTGGCAAAACGTCACATTCAATTCTGAGGACTCACCGATTGTTGATAAACAATTCATCGAGCTACAGACTGCTAGGCATGGGAAGGATAGCGTTGAGTATGGGGTCCGTGTACTAGGAAGATTCCCTGATGCCGACACTATTGATGCTAAGGGGTACGTGCCATACATTTCAGATAAGCACATTGTCGAGTCACTAGTATCAGACTTCGTGGGCCGGGTGATCTTAGCAGTTGACCCAAGCGGTGAGGGTCAAGACAAAACATCATGGTGTGCGCGTGATGCTTTCAAGGCCCGGATCGTGGCAACAGAAGATAAGTCCAGCTCAAAATCCATCGCTCAAAAGACACTGACGCTGGCAAAAATGCTAAACATAACTGATTCAGATGACGTAGTTGTGGAAAACTTTGGGAAGGGTGCAGACGTGTCAAAAGAGATTGCAGTGGCTACTTCGGGCCTATGGGACGTGACTACTTGTAACCCAGGAGACCGACCAAAGAGCGATGATGAGAAGGCATTATATTTAAACTTGAGGGCAGCCAACTATATGAAGGGGCGCACCTGGCTTATGTCTGGAGGTACTATATATGACCCAAACAAGGTACTGCGTAAGGACTTATTGAATAATAGGTTTAAGCGTAGGCTCGATGGCAAGATGCAAATGATGCCCAAGGATCAGATGAAGAAAGACTACAACGTACCTTCCCCGGACAACAGCGATGCCTATTCCCTGACTTTTATGCGAGACCTTTCCGAGGATAGTGGCCCACTGATAATTGATGATGGGTTTGACGATGATGACTTTGACCCTCATAGCATGTTCTAGCTTGACATGTGGTATTATTTCTAATATATAACAAAACTTTTTTATGCCAGAAAAAAACGAGCCGAAGAAGACTGAATTACAAGAGAAGCAAGACAACACAATCGAAGCAGTGCCATACACCGACTTTGAACGTGACTACTGGAAACAGCTTGTTTCAGACCTTGTTGGCGCACGTGACCAACGCGAGCGATCATGGGAAGAATTTGATGATATGTCATACAGCCAATGGTATGACAATAACCGCCGGAAGGATCTGGCTCATGTTGCCAAGAAGAAAAACAAATACGATGTCCGAGTTACGACCGGGGTGACGCGTGAAAAAGATACTTCATTGTTATCTTCTTTTTTGAACCTGAACCTGGAGCCAAACATTAAGGCGTATGGTGAAGATCAGTTTGAGATCGTAGACCTGGGTGAAGATATTGAAGATGCCGTTATCAAGTCTCGATTGATCGAGGACTACAAGGATAAGCGTATTGCTATCTACCGTGAGTTTATTAGCCAGGGTGACGTTTTTGTTGAAGAAGTCTGGCACGAAGAATATGGCCTAGAGAAAATTTTAAAGAATGACAATATAAAAGATGAGTACGGGAAGGTGGATACTGAGAAGATCGAGTGGGTGCAGCGTAACGTGTTGAAAAAAGCCATGTGTCGAAGTAACTTGCTTGATGGACGAAAAGTCTTGCTAGGTAATATCCGTACCGAAATAATTGACGATCAGGATATGGTGGCTACCTACGAAGCAATCCCACGATCACAAGCTAAAGCTTTGTATGGCAACTTTGACCGATGGAATTATGTCCCTTATGCCGTAGAGAGTAACGGACTGCCTTCTGAGATTGCTGATATTGACAACACTACTTGGAATTTGTTTAGCCTAGAAAAAGACTTTGTGGGTGTACTAAAGATCCAGAAGAAGTACGCCAACGAATACCAGATCATGCTTAACGGAGTGATGATGCTACCAGCACAATTCCCATTGACTGCTATTTCTCCTACTGGTGACTACACCATAAGCCAGGGAAAGCTAGAAGTAATTTCACACTTTGCCTACTCTAAGTCACAGCCTGGAAAGATGCGTTTTGATCAAGAGATTGTTGATGAGTTCTACAAGTTGGCAGTAGAGAAAATGCGCCAGAGCTTCAAACCAACACTAGGTACTAAGAGCAAGAAGCGTGCTAGTGATCGATTGTTTGTTCCCGGAGCCGTAGTACGCGGAGTGAGCGAAGATGAGTTCTTCCCTATCCACCAATACAACCAAGGTCTAACGGCTGGAGAGTTTTCATTCCTACAGATGGTGCAAGAGACTATCAATCAGAAGTCACTTGATCCAGTAGTAACCGGTGGTGATCCTGGAGGTGACGTAACTGCTACCGAGTTTATCGGACGTAAAGAGCAACAGATGCTCAAGCTGGGGGCTATGCTTGATGGCCTGAAGTCACTTGAGCGCCAGATGGTATGGCGTAGGGTCTACAACATTCTTCAGAACTGGACTTCTGGTATAGATGAAAAGATAGACCAGGCCAAAGAAAATGCCGGTACTGTCTACCGCCGAGAGAGCATTGATAAGTCTTTTGCAGATGGCAAACAAGGTACTAAGGTACTTGAGTTTACTGAGGGTAAGAACTTCATGGATGTAACTGAGCTTCAGAAGAAGGAGGACGAAATGTCTAAATTCTACGGCAAGCAGGTGCGTATCAGCCAGATTGACCCAGTAGAATTGAGAGCATTGAAGGCATTTTGGTATGTAACCATGCAACCTAACGAAGAAAGCACTGACAAACTATCCCAGATCTTGTTTATCCAAAACCTTGGTGAAGCTATGCAAATGTTTGGTCAAGAGTCTGTTAACCAAGACCACGCGAAGAAGCGCTTTGCACAACTTATTGGTGAGGACTATGACAAGTTCTTCAACACTGAGCAGAGCCGAGCGCCACAACTACCGCAGCAACGAAGCGCACGTATGGGAGGGGGCAACCCAGTAGCTGCCGGACTGAAGGGAGCAGCCAAGAACCAGCAGCCAACAGCTAATATCCAGATATAGTATGAAGAAAATCAAAGATTGGATCATAAACAAATTAGATTCAGAGTACCGCAGGGAGCTGGATATAAAACACCAGATCATTGATATTGAGATCAAAAGGCAGAAGTTGCTTACAGAAGAATTGCAACAAATATCTATCACCGATGCTATCCGGAAACGATACAAAAGCATCAGACCACTTATTGCTATCAAAGAGTTAGATAACTTATCAGGTGACGAGCGTGAGTCTCATATAGCAAACTGCTATTCGCTGACGAGCAACGAGACCTTGCAATACTTGATGGACGTTATCTGTCATAATTTGATAGACGGCATGGCCACCAAAGTGAAAACGATGGAGGAAATGTTTTTTAATAGAGCTTCCCTGAATGGGATTTATCTTCTTGAGGAAACGATTGCTTTGCTCGGTGGCGAGTATGAGGAGTCGAGGAAGGGTGAGACCGATCAAGATGATGAAGAACTAACAGGGGCAATTTAACCATTATTTATCTATGCCAGATGAACTACCAATAGCTCCCGAAGAAGGAGCCGGAGATGGTGCTTTGCCAAAACTAGACAGCGTTATTGAGGAAAATAACCGCCTAAAAGAAGAAATTGCGCAGAAGGATACACACCTGAAGCAAAAGACAGAGCAATTTCACAATTTGCGTAATCAGAAATTCCGAACCTTCTCGGATATGACTACAGAAGAAAAGGAGATGTATACCCCAGAACAACTGGAGGTTTTTGAGCGTCAAGACGTTCTTTCTCAACAACTAAAAGAGACCCAGGAAGATCAGCGTAAGCAACTTACTGACTACCAGTCAGATCGAATTTCTAAGTTGGCCAATGGTGATCCGGCAACGGCCCAGAAGCTGAAGGATAACCTAGCTAGATTATCTGGAGCAGATGCTGCTAAGAGTACTTTCGACATTGATCAAAACCTGAATGATGCCTGGAGCTTGCTTGGTAATGCTTCACCAAATCCATTAGTCCATTCCGCACCTACTGGAAACGGCACACCGCCTAACTCCAACCCTACCGATGACCGTAAGGATTTTTCTGAATCTAAAGACGGACAAGAACTATCTACCGCGATGGGATTACCAGTAGCACCTAAATCATAATTATGACAGATAAAACACCACAGCCAGTAGGCACAGCTCCAGCCGAAGTGCCAGCAGCCGTACCAGCACAAAAGAAAGGTGATAATCCTCTAAGCGAGGCTTCACTGAAGGCCAAAGGAAATGAGGAGACAACAGTGCCAGCTAGTGCATTGCTTGCCCTTATCAATCAAACCAAAGAGCTAACTAGCCGATTAAACCGCATCGAAGGTACAGCTCCACCACGTGTAGCTTCTCGCGGAGGTAAGAACAAGATTGTTGAAGTTGCCATGTACGAAGATAAACTAGTACTAGGCTGGACTAAGAAAGGAGCCTACAAAGGCCCATTCAACCAAGCCACCGGTCAACGACCAATGTTTATTGATGTCATTCTTGAGGGAGTAAAAAATCCCAAGACAGTTTTGTATCGTGATTTTTTCCGAGACATAGAAGTTCATCCTGTAAGTGTGATCCGTGAAGTAAAAGAAGAACAAGAGAGTCTTCAGGGGTCTACCGAGCGTAAGACTATTGGGAAAGATGGTTACTCAACTATCGGTACGGGGGACATGGTAGAAATGATTGTCACATATGATGATTGTAAGTTCGTGTTCAATCACCCGACTACTGGGAAGGAGGCGATCATAGGGGACACCTTTGTTAACCTTCGTAAGGGGTAATTCATTGTAAAATAAATTTAAAGTATTATGTCTGATAAAAAAGAAATGACCGTTGAAGAAAAGAAAGCAGCTTCTCTAGCTAAAAGGAGAGCTACTATCGCAGCCAAGAAAGCAGCAATAGCTACGGAAGCAGAAGTAGCAGCTCTTACCGTTGAAGAAGTAGCCGAGCTACCAATGATCACTTATCGTGGTAACGAGGTATCTAATATAAAGATGGCTACACGGCCAGAAGGATATGTTGAGGTTGCCTACCGATCAGCCGGATCTATTAAAGAAACAAATGTAATGTCTCAAGCTGAGTTCAAACGAGAGTTTGGTTTTGACGCTCCAGTAGAAATACTTTAATTATGGAAGTAAAACAAACTAAGGAAAATCCTAATCTATCTATTAGTGAGGGAATGGAGTGTTTGTTGTTATGGGAAGCACTAGAGCAAGCTGGTGAAAAACCACAAGCTAGCTATCGAAATGACATAGCCAAGCTCCGTAACAAAATGAAGGTTACTGGTGCTACCAACCCCCAGATGAAGGATTTTGCAAAGATCATTCAGTGGGAAATTGAGGCTATCGCCCAGGTTGAGAAGATCCTACAACTTATAGTTAAGGAATACAGCACCCTGCGAGTAGGTCAACTTGTATCGCAATCAGCAAAAGAAGATAAGATGCGTCCGTTCAGCCAGAAGGTCTTTGCCCTTCTCGAGGAGAATGATGCCTTTGTTAATCAGACTGGTTACATATTTGGAACCATGACCGGCCTGATCCAAGATCTTGAGGTACGAGTCTCCAATATCATGGGAGGTGCGACCGACACGGTAAACGATATCTTATGGGGAACAGATAAAGAGTATGCGAGATGCTCGGATCTCCGGAGAATCATCGAAGCAAACAAAAAAGAAGATAAGTAACTCTAAGCCCCTCACGGGGCTTTTTGTTTATACACAATATCCACAGGCTTCTTAACAGCTGGCATATGTGTTATTATTTCTATAGGTATATTTTTTCTAAGTGTACCGACACAATTAACAGGTGGTGGTATCACCTTGAAAAAAAACAACCCCTTGAACATTCGGCATTTGGGTTTGCCTGTAAATAACTACCCTTGGGACACACTTATGTGTTCTTTTTTTTGTTTATTAACTAATCAAATAACTCTATGTTTAAACGACTATCCGGTGAACACAAAGTTGAATGGTATCCAAAAACTGCCTCAACCGCTTTCACCCTTGGAGGTCTTGTAGACTTCGCGAGTGGTTTGCTTACACCTGCTGACGCATCTTCAACAATCCACGTTGGAATTATCCTACGTGCTGTTGTTGCTGCTGACGCTGACTACGCAGATGCCAACGAAGTACCACTAGACGTACCGGCCCCAAACGATGTATTTGAAGTAGGAGTCTCAGCCGGGACACCTGTTCAAGCTACACACGTAGGTAACACTTACGACCTAGACGCTACTGGCGCACTTGTAGACCTTACGGCTGCATCTGCAACAGTTGTACGCGTTGTTGGAATCGTAAACTCTACCAAAATCTTGGTTAAGATTAACAGCATGATTGGTGTTACTGACTAACCCTTTATTAACTAACTAACTCTCAAATTGTATGAATGGAACACTCCTAAATACCGTAACTTTTTCTGAGATGACTGACCTGGTACGAAAATCTTTCGTAACTGTTCAGGGCATGGTTGTACCTGTTGCACAGCAACTGTATATCACTGAGCCAATCGCAAAAGGAAACGGAAATACAAAACGTTTCGATGAGTTGGACACAGAAACCTACGCTCGCCTAAAGCGAGAAGGTGAAGCTGCCTCAAAGGTACGCGTTGGTGTTGGCTATAACAAAACAATGACCAAAAAGCGTATCGCTGCGGAAATCGACATCACACAAGAAATGCGTGACGAAAACCGATTTTCACAGGTTGGATCTTTGATCACTAACTTGGCTCACTTCTGTCCACAACGAATCGAACTAGACCTTACCCACCGACTAACATTTGCATCAGCGACTTCATTCGTTGATCTTGATGGTCAAACTATCGCTACTACAACTGGTGATGGACTAGCATTGCTTTCAGCAAGTCACACTTTGAAGCATGACTCTACTACTTACTCAAACCGAGTATCTGGCGATCCTGTATTCTCACGTGGCTCACTTGAAGCTGCTGAACAACTAATGACAACTGACATTAAGTCAAACTTTGCCGAGCGCAGGGTAATGAACTTCAACGTCATTGTTACTGGTGACAACCCGACTACAAAAAACGCTGTTAAGCAATTCCTACAAAGTACTGCTGACGTTGATCAGAACAATAGTGGTGTACTAAACATCTACAAAGGTTCTTACCGACACGTTGTCTTGCCAATGCTTGCTACTACTGCTGCCGGAGCGCCTGACTCAACTAAGAAGCACTACTGGTTTGTAGCTTCAGTTGGTATGGGAGCCTCAAACTCATGGCAGGCTTACTACGGTGTATGGGAAGCTCCACACATGAAGGTTAACCCTGCTGAGGGCAACTCTGGAGCCAACTACCACACTGACACATGGTCATATGGTGTTCGCGCAGGTTACGGTCTTGTTACTGTAGCTGGTCGTGGAATTATCGGATCATTGCCAACTTCTAGCTAATAACTAGAAACTAATCACGATTGAGCCTATAAACCCATCAGGGGTGAGAGGAGGTAGGAGGGGCAACATATCGTCAATAAATTATGTTAAACATCAACGCAGGATACGGACAAGCCCTATTCAATCGAATGGGAATTGCCCAAAAGGTAGGAAAAATTGTTGTAGTCGGTAGCTCGTCTATCGCTCACTATTCTGACTACCGAGCTATGTTCACAATGTCATCAGCGGATGCTCAATTGCACTTCGTAGAGACTGTGGACGCGGCCATCGACAAGTGTACAGCCAACTCTGGCGACACTATCTTTGTCCTTCCAGGTCACTCTGAGACCATCACTGGTACAGGCATCACTGTTGATGTCGCTGGCCTATCAATTGTAGGTCTTGGAACAGGAAGTCTTATCCCAAACATCATCCACAACCATGCGGATGCTGAGGTATCAATCTCTGCTAGTAACTCTACTTGGGAAAACTTCCGCCACACGGCAGATGTAACCGCAGTAAAAGTAGGAGTAGAAATTGAAGACGCGGCATCTTATGTCACCGTACGTGGCTGTAAGTTTGACGTTAATCTTACTGGGACAGACGAGTTCTTGGTATCTGTACGAACAAACGATGCTTCAAACTTTGCCATTATTGAAGACAATGACTTCAATATGGGTCTAGGTGGAGCTGTTGCCGCTATTTCCTTCACGAAGGATACAGAGGGCACAATAGTACGTGGCAACACTGCTATTGGTGACTACAGTACTGCCAATATCAACGGTATTACCACACTTTCAACAAACCTTCTTATCGAGAACAACCTTCTTGTTAACGGTTTGACTGGAGCTGTTGGAACAGAACCTGGTATTGAGCTCCTTACTGGAACTACTGGTATTCTTCGCAACAACCAAATCGCTTCAAACCTTGCCACAATAGATGCCGCTATTGTCGCAGATGCAATGATGTTGTTCGAAAACTACTACTGTGAAGCCGTCACAGAGACTGGTGCACTTATCGGTACACCGTCAGTCGACGACTAAATTTAGACCTTGTGTCTTCACTCAGCTCCTTCAGGGAGTTGAGATGAGGTCGCCAGCCTCTCTTATTAGATTATTTACACATTTTTATGCGTCAATTTCACCCAGAACTTCCATTGTTCACTGCCGCTGGAGCCGCCGCTGTGAGTGCCTACGCCCTTATGGTGAGTGATTTCAACAACGTGTCTCTACGACTGGATACGTCAGGTAGTGCCGCTTGTACTATCAAAATATACGGCTCTATGTCAGAGGT
>Ga0222652_1000816_pt1 | contig 11106 bp, 10 predicted proteins | sample AntAcemetagen371_FD_179803 | JGI IMG/M metagenome (GOLD analysis project Ga0222652, IMG submission 179803) | Saline water microbial communities from Ace Lake, Antarctica - #371 | ecosystem: Environmental > Aquatic > Non-marine Saline and Alkaline > Saline | place: Antarctica: Ace Lake... | reverse complement strand
TTGTAGGTCCAGAAATAAGTGTTGTTTGAAAGCCTTTTTTTGCAAATGCTTTAGCTAAAGCATAACCCTGTTTTCCAGAAGATTTGTTTGTTATAAACCTTACAGGGTCGATGTATTCATTTGTTGGTCCAGCAGTTACTAAAGCTCTTAATTTTTGATTATTAATCAATGAATTAAAATATAATTCAATTACTTGAATAATATCTTTTGGTTCGGTCATTTTTCCTTCACCAAATTCTCCACAAGCCATATCACCAATTTCAGGACCAATTACTTTATAACCATAAGATTTTAATTTATTTAGATTTTCTTTAGTTGAGGGATGTTCCCACATCCTAACATTCATGGCAGGAGTTAAAAAAATATCTTTATCTGAAGCTAAGATTACAGTTGACGCAAGATCATCAGAGGAACCAGCGCTTAATTTTGAAATAGTGTTTGCTGTAGCTGGAGCTACTAGAATTAAATCTGCCCATCTAGATAGCGATATATGATCCATTTCTGCTTCATTTTCAGCATTAAATAAGTCGTCATAAACTTTTTCTTGAGAGAGTGAAGCCACTGATAGTGGTGTTATAAATTCTTTAGCACTCTTAGTAAGGATTGTTTTAACTTCCGAACCTTGTTTTTTAAACAATCTAATAAGTTCTAAACTCTTATAGGCTGATATGCCCCCACATATTATTAGTAGTATTTTTTTTTGAGATAAACTGTTCATTGAAGGAATTAAAATACTAATAGGCCAAAAATTACAAGCAATAATAAGCCAACAATAGATTGGTTTCTAAACGCTATCATTTCTAATTTTTTTTCATTTAGGGCCGTAAATGAGTTTGAGTTCTGCGGAATCTGTCCACTTGCTAAAAATGTAAGAGCTTGATTTGCTTTATCCATAATCTCTGGGAAGTCAGGTAATCTTTTAATCACTTCAGTGGTACTTTTTAAACCTTCGCTTAAAGTATTTATTGGATCTTTTGTGTCCCTTAACCAATTTTCCAAAACTGGTTTTGATGTTTCCCATATATTGGTATCTGGATTAAGCTTTCTTGCGACACCCTCAACAACTACCATAGTTTTCTGTAGCATTAATAATTGAGGCTGTGTTTGCATATTAAATTTTTCAGTAACATCAAAAAGTTGTTTTAATAATTTACCACCTGAAATATCCTTAACCGATTGACCAAAAATTGGTTCCCCGATTGATCTTAAAGCTTGAGCCAAATCATTTACAGGAACGTCTTTCGGAACAAGACCAGCAACCAAGTGTACTTCAGCTACTTTTTTATAATCTCTTTGAATAAAACCAAACAAAATTTCTGCTAAAAATCTTTTGCTAAGATTGTCTAATCTTCCCATAATACCAAAATCTATAGGAACAATTTGTCCATTATTATCAATAAATATATTTCCCTGGTGCATATCTGCGTGAAAAAAACCATCTCTGACAGCATGTCGTAGAAAATGCTGAATAATGTCTGAGGCAATTTGTTTAGTATCAATGTTTCTTGTTTGTAAATCTTCAGTTTCACGAATTGAAACACCATCAACCCAATCAAGTGTCATCACGTTTTCACTTGTAAAATTCCAATAGATTGTTGGCACTCTAAAACCCGCATCATTCTTTGTATTTTCGGCATATTCATTTGCAGCCGCAGCCTCAAATCTCAAGTCCATTTCCAGATTGGTTATTTCTTTAAGTAAAAATACAACTTCTATCAATTTTAATCTTTTGGTTTTTTTGATGAATGACTCAACAAAAAAAGCAAAAAGCATCAATGCATCTATTTCTTCATTAAACCTTTTTTTAATATCTGGTCTTAAAATTTTAATAGCAACATCTTTTATGGTTCCATTGTCAATAATTTTGGCTTTATGAACTTGAGCTATTGATGCAGCTGCCACAGGTTCACTTAAATCAATTATGGAATTAAATGTTTCTTCTCCTAAATCTTTTTTAATTATAGATTTTGCTTCTGACAAAGAAAAAGGAGGCAATCTATCTTGCAGGCCTTCTAATTGTTTTGCTAGTTCTTCACCAATAATATCAGGTCTAGTAACCAAAAACTGTCCAAGTTTAATAAAAGTAGTTCCCATAGATTGTAATGATTTAGAGAGTTTTTCACCTTCATTTTCATTTAAGATATTTTTTTTAGAATTTGAAAAAGAAAAAGAAAGTATTTGAAACAAGATTTTAATAGCTAGTGGAGGCTTTTTAAATTTTGAAACAATATTTAAAACATCTGACTTAGCTAATTTTCTTCCCAACTTATAAAGTGTAAATAATTTTTTAATCATTATATTTTCCAGCCAGAATGGATAGCAACAATGCCGCCTGATAAATTTCTATAACTACAGTTTATAAATTTATTTTTTTTCATTAGATCAATCAACTCTTCTTGATTAATGAATTCTTCAATACTTTTAATTAAGTATTCATAAGGTGCTTTTTGACCCATGACAGCTTTACCAATTAATGGAATGAGTTTTGAATAATTTTTGTAAATAAAATCTAAATTAGAATTTTGAATTTTTGAAAATTCCAAACATAGGTAGCGTCCACCAGGTTTTAGAATCCGATATGCTTCTGAAAGAGTTCTATTTAGATCTTTGGTATTCCGTAAGCCAAAGCTAATTGTATAATAATCACAAGAGCTATCTTTAATTGGAAGCTTTTCGGCGGGAGCAATTAACCAATTAATATTATTATAAGTTTTTAATTTTTCCTTACCTTTGCCTATCATTCCCTCATTAGGGTCTACGCAAAAAATTTTACCATTTTTGTCAGTTAAATCTAAAAAAAGCTTACCTAGATCCCCAGTGCCACAAGCAACATCAATTAAGATTTTATCTTTAGAAGGATTCATCCAGCTCATCAAATTTCTTTTCCAAATCCTATGAATGCCTAATGACATGAAATCATTCATTAGATCATATTTGTCATTAACATTATCAAAGACGCCTTGAACTAAACCTTTTTTGTTTTGGAGATATTGTTGCATATTAAATTTATTATTTACTGATAATATAGTATCAAATGCCAGAATTACCAGAAGTAGAAATAGTTAAACAATCGTTATCAAAAAAAATAGAACAAAAAAAAATCAAAAAAGTAATAATTAAAAACAGAAATTTAAGGTTTAAAATTCCTATAAAATTTGAAAAATTACTACAAAATAAAACTATCAAAAAAGTTACTAGATTTTCAAAATATTTAATTTTAAATTTTGATGATGACTCATTTTGTTTGATTCATTTGGGCATGTCAGGAACTATTCATTTGACTAAAAAAAATGTCTTAAATAAATTTACTAACACCAGCTTCTATAATTCACCCGAGTTACCAAAAAAACATAATCATGTTGAAATCCAATTTGGAGATATAAATGTTATTTATAATGATCCAAGAAGGTTTGGGTTTTTTAAGTTTATTGAAAATAAACAAGCACTTATAAAAAGATTTAGTCATTTAGGACCCGAACCATTTTCTAAAAATTTTAATCTAAAATATATTCTCAATTATTTTATTGATAAAAAAAAGGATATAAAAAGTTTTTTATTGGACCAAAAATTTGTATCTGGTATTGGAAATATTTATGCAAGTGAGATTTTATTTCTTTGTGGAATTAATCCAAAAACATATGCAATGAAATTATCAATAAAAGATTGCAAAAAAATTATCTCATACTCAAAAAGTGTTCTTAATAAAGCGATTGCAAAAGGAGGATCCAGTATTCGTGATTTTAAAAATACCGAAGGACAAAGTGGAAACTTTCAAAAGGAATTTAAAGTTTATCAAAAAGAGAACTTTGATTGTCCAAGAAGTAAATGTACAGGTAAAATTAATAAAATATTCATATCAAATAGGGCAACTTTCTTTTGTAATACCTGCCAAAAATAAGCAATTATTCTATTGACCAGTATAAATTCTCGAGCTATACCACTGCGCTTATGGCAAACACAAAATCAGCAATTAAAAGAGTTAGGAGAATTGCTACACAAACACTAGTTAATAAGGCTCGTAAGAGCAAATACAGGAATGCTATAAAAAAAATGAACATTCTTATTGAAGATAAGAATAAAGCCGAAGCTTTAAAATTTTTGCCGAAATTGAATTCTGAATTAATGAAAGTTGCAAAAACTGGAATTATAAAGAAAGCGAACGCTTCAAGGAATGTTTCTAGAATAACAAAAAAGATTGCAGCCTTATAAGCAGCTATCTACGCCCACTATAAAATTCAACTAAAAGTATCCACATTATATACGAAAGTTTATTTCTAGATTAACCATATATAGTTTTAGTAAAAAAATAAAAATTTAATTTATAAGTCACACACTCATAGATTTTAAATTTGTAAAATTAATTATTAAAATTTGTTGTTTATGTGGCAAGAATAATTTGTAAATCAAAAACAGACCACCTTTTATTTATTAAAATATAACTTCATATAAAAAATAATTATTCGCGTTAGGAACGATTCACCTACAGAGTTTATTTATTTTTATTTTATTAAAATTAATTATTGCAAAAAAATTGTTTTGCTTCTAACTGACATTATTCCTACAAATTTATGTCTAAAAATATTACAACACAAAACTTAAAAAATGTTCCTACCGAAACTTTAGATTGGGCCACTATTCAAAAGGACATGAAGAATAAGCTAGGTAGCGATATATACGAAAGTTGGCTTAGAAAAATAGATTTTGTTGAAGAGATGAATAATTACATCTTACTTTCTGTTTCAACTAGATTTTTAAGAGATTGGATTACTTCAAGATACCTTGATCAAATTTTACAAATTGTAAAACTTTATAAAAAAGATTTAACAAGAATAGAATTTAAAATTATCGAAAAAAATTCTGAAAACGAGGATGAAAAAAATATTGACAAATCTTCAAATAGCGAAAATGTATCTTTTATTAAAGATACATACCTTCAATATAATAGAATTGATCAAAATAAAAGATTTGATAATTTTATAACAGGTACGAGTAATAAATTAGCTTACGAAGCGTCTTTAAAGGTTTCAGAAAATATTTCACACTATAATCCACTTTATATTTATGGTGGCGTTGGTATGGGTAAAACTCATTTGTTAAATTCTATAGGACTTTCTTTAAAGGAAAAACATAAGGTTATGTTTATTTCAGCAGAAAGATTTATGTATCAGTTTGTTAAATCAATAAAATCTAACGATATGGTAAAGTTTAAAGAATATTTTAGAAATACCGACATACTATTAATTGATGATATTCAGTTCATGAATGGTAAAGAGGCGATGCAAGAAGAGTTTTTTCACACATTCAATGCATTGCTTGATAAAGGTTCACAGGTAATAATCTCTGCAGATAGAGCCCCAAATAAATTATCCAGAATTCAAGATAGAATTAAATCACGATTTGCAGGAGGCTTAGTCGTTGATATTCAAAAACCAGATTATGAACTTAGAAGTAAAATTGTTAAGCAAAAAACAGAAGAGCTTAATGTTTTTTATTCTAATCAAATAAATATTTCTGACGAAATACAAAAGTTTATTAGCACAGAAATTACAACAAGCATTAGAGAGTTAGTTGGTGCCATTAATAGAGTTGTCTCTTTTTCAAGAATATATAATAAAGTTCCAAATTTATCAGAAGTTAAAATAGTTTTAAAAGATTTGTTAAATATTGGTGAAAACAAAGTCACGATTGATCTAATTCAATCGACTGTTTGCAAATTCTTCAAAATTAGTAAGAATGAGATGTTATCTTCAAGAAGATCCAGATATCTTGTTAGACCAAGACAGACAGCAATTTATTTAACAAAGATATTAACTTCAAAATCTTTACCAGAAATTGGTAGGGAATTTTCCAATAGAGATCACACAACAATTATCCATTCTGTTAAAACAATTGAAAAATTGAAAGAAAAAGACCCAGAGATGAACAACAATATTAATAACTTAAAAAATCAGATATTGTATAATAATGAAAATGAAATTTAACGTTAATCAACAAGATCTGCAACAAGCTCTGAGTTATTGTCAGGGAGTAATAGAAAAGAGAAGCACACTTCCAATCTTATCAAATGTTTTATTAAATGCGAGTAATTCAAATTTAACAATTACAGCTACTGATTTAGATTTAATATTCATTCATCAAATTAATAATGTTGAAGTAATTAAGGAAGGGAATACGACCACAACCTCTTCAATTATGTATGACATCATAAGAAAATTTTCTTCAGGAAAAAAAATTAATTTATCTTTAACAGATGGTAGTAAGCTTCAGGTTGAGTCTGAAAAATCTGTCTTTAATTTGAATTGTATTAGCGCTTCTGAATTTCCTTTGACTGATGAAAATTTTAATCAAAATGAGTTTATAATAAAATCAAAACAGTTATTAAAATTATTAAATAAATGTAAATTTTCAGTTTCTAATGATGAAACCAGACATTATTTAAGTGGAATTTTTTTACATCAAACTCAAATAGAAGATAAAAACTTTTTAACTGCAGCTGCTACAGACAGTCATAGAATGTCCATATCCAAAATAAGATTAGATCAGAAAATAGATTTTGAACCAATAATACTACCTAAAAAAACAATTTTCCAATTATGCTCTTTATTAGAGAGTTATGATGGAGATGTTAAAATTTCAAATGTTAAATCTAAAATTAAATTTGAGTTAAACAATAGTATTTTAATTTCTAAGTTAATTGACGGAAAATTTCCAAATTATATTCAAGTAATACCAAAAAATAACCAAAAAAAATTAGAAATAGATTTGAAGCTATTCTTAGATTCAGTAGATAGAGTTGCGTCAGTTTCATTAGATAAAAAAGATGGTGTGAAATTTAATTTATCGAAAGATGTTTTAAATTTATCAGTTAACAATACTAACAGTGGTGATGGAAAAGAAAGTTTAACTGTAAAGTTTGATCATGATTTAGAAATTAGTTTTAACTCAAGATACTTAATTGATGTTGCGTCACAACTTGATGGAGATAAAATAGAAATTTTCTTTAATGACACAGGCTCTCCCGCATTAATTAAAGACCCAGGTGACTTTGACAGTATATTCGTTGTAATGCCTATGAAGGGCTAATTTAAAGCGTTCAGCTCGGTATAAATAGCATTCTCCAGTTTTTTTAGAAAAACTTCTTTTTCCAGACCGGGTTCAATTGGTTCCAAAATAGAGACTATTAAAATTGTGCCAATTTTTTTAGCACCTTTTTTAGGCCAAGTATTTCCAGAATTAATTGCTATTGGTTGGCATGATATTTTTAATTTTTCATAAATTCTACTTGAACCCTTCTTAAAAGGTGTTCGTTCCTCAGGTGGCAACCTTGTTCCTTGTGGAAAAATTATTAAGGGCCTTTCTGAAGAATTAATTTGTTTTGATATATTGTCAAAAAATCCAAGGTTTTCTTTTGTTACTTTGTTTCTTTTGATTGATATTGAGCCAATTTTTTTTAGATACCAACCAAATATGGGTATCATTAATAATTCTTTTTTTAGAATAAAAACAGGAGAATTGAAAATTGTTTGTAAAAAAAACGTTTCAAACATTGATTGATGTGAGGCTGCAATAAAAAACTTTCTATTATTAATAATATTTTCTTTACCTTTGATAACTATTTTAGTTGATAAAAAAAATTGTAAGCAAAAAGAAGTCCAATAACCCATAATCTTTCCTCCAAATAAAACTATTTTTTTAGGAAGAAATATTGCTGGTAGGAATATTAAGGAAATAAAAATAATTCCTATAAAAAAGAATAGAGAAAATAAAAAATTTCTTGTCATTTTAATCAAAAACTAAATTAATTCTTCTAGCTTTTGTCTTTTTTTAATAACGTTGATTTTAGATCCTTTGATTAATATTTCTGCTGCTTTGGGTCTAAGATTGTAATTTGAGCTTAAAGACATGCCATAAGCACCGGTATCGCACATGACAATAAGGTCTTTTTCTTTTAGTTTTTGGAATTTTTTTAAAGTTGTAAATTTATCTGTGCTTTCACAAATTGGTCCAACAAACTCGTAAACTTTTTTTGAAACTTGGTTGGTTTTTATTACTGGCAAAGTTTTATGGTTTGCACCATATAATGCTGGTCTCATAAGATCATTCATTGCAGCATCCAATATAATAAAATCTTTTTTTTCATTTTCTTTTATATAAATAACTTTAGAAATAAGCGATCCTATATTTCCAACTATTGATCTACCTGGTTCAAATATAATTTTAGACTTATGGTCTTTTAGAAATTTATTTATAGCCGTATTGTATTTTTGGTAGTTGAGTTTTTTATTTGTTTTTTCATAGGATATTCCCATTCCACCACCAAGATCAATAAATTCAAAATTGTAATTACTTTTTTTAATAATTTTACCAATAACATTTAACATTTTTTTATAAGGCTTATGGTCCAAAATTTGACTACCGATGTGAACACTTAAGCACTTTAGTTTTATATTTTTCGACAATTTCACATAATTGACAAGATCAAAAAATACTTTTTCATCTACACCAAATTTATTTTCTTTTTTGCCTGTAGAAATTTGTTTTAATGTTTTGGCATCTGTATTTGGATTTAATCTAATACCTATATTAACAGTTATTTTTTTGCTTTTTGCAATTCTTTCAATTTCGACAATTTCACTTTTAGATTCAGCATTTATTAGTAAAATTTTTTTATCTATAGCAAAACCTATTTCAGTAGCTGTTTTACCAACACCAGAAAAAACTATTTTTTTGGGTTCTATACCAGCCTTAAGTGCCATCATTAATTCACCGATCGAAACTACATCTGCACCTAATCCTAATTTTCTAATTTCCTTAATTAAGTTTACATTAGAATTAGATTTGATTGCAAAGCATATTAGAGGAGAAAATGACTTAAAATTATTCTTAAAATTATTTATATTATCTTTTAATTTTTTGTATGAATAGCAATATGTGGGTGTTCCAAATTTTTTAGCAATATCTTTAACTTTAATTTTTTCTACGGAGAGATTATTGTTAATATATTTCATTAATCAATAGATTTGGGGAAAACCATTTCATTTCCGTCATATTGTGGATCTCCTTTTTTTCCACAAGAGAATAACAAAGAACAAAATATACAAATTAAGATTAACTTTTTTATCATTTTATGCTTTCTTATATTTCATTATCATTTTTTTAATATTATCAAAAGATGTTCCACCATAAGATTTTTTTGAATTTACGGAGTATTTTATATTAAATACCTTTAATACTTCACTTGTGAGTTTGGGTTCTATTTTTTTTAACTCTTCAATACTTAGTTCATTTAATTTTTTATTTTTCTTTTCTGCAAAATTAACAATTGTAGCTGTAGTTTGATAAGCTTTTCTAAATGGCATCGAGTGATTTTTAACAAGATAATCGGCTAAATCTGTAGCTGTAATGTAGCCTGAATTTGCAAGATCTAGCATTTTTTGCTTATTGGGTTTTAAATTTTTTAAAACCTCATTTAGAATTGCAATACAATTATTAAGTATCTCATTAGATTTAAATAATATTTCTTTATCATCTTGGAGATCTTTAAAATAAGTTATTGGAAGGCCTTTTAGTATTGTTAGCATTGAGAATAAATTTCCATAAGTTGAGCCTGTTTTTCCTCTTAAATATTCTAATAAATCAGGGTTCTTTTTTTGTGGCATTATTGAAGAACCTGTAACAACCTTATCTGAAAGAATAATTAAATTGAAAGCATCAGAGTTCCAAATAATGAGCTCTTCAGCTATTCTCGAGATATGCATAGAGCAAACAGAAACACTATATAAAAAATCTAAAACAAAATCTCTATCCGCTACTGTATCTATAGAATTGTTGGTTGGTCTCTTAAATCCTAATTTTTTTGAAGTAAAATTTCTATCAATATTAAAAGAAGTGCCAGTCAATGCTGCAACCCCCAAGGGACACTCTGATAAACTTTCTAAGTTATGTGAAAATCTTTTTTTATCTCTAGTGAACATTTCCACATAAGCCATTAAATAATGGGCAAATGAAACTGCTTGAGCATTTTTTAAGTGTGTAAATCCTGGCATTATAGTTTCGATATTTTTTTCAGAAATTTTAAGAATTGTTTTTATAATAATATCTAAATTTTTATTAATTTCTTTAGTCGCAGAAGTGGTCCACATTTTAAAATCAGTGATTACCTGATCATTTCTAGATCTTGCGGTATGAACAAAACCAGCCTCTTCACCTATAATTTCGAATAATCTTTTTTCGATATTCATATGAATATCTTCATATTTTTTATTAAATTCAAATTTATTTTTTAAAATTTCTTTTTCAATTTTACCCAATCCATAAATTATTTTATTTTTAATTTTAAAAGTAATAATTTTTTGTCTAAAAAGCATCTCTACATGAGCAATAGACCCTAAAATATCTTCTTTAAAAAGTTTTTTATCAACATCTATAGAGTTACCAACTTTTTGAAATAATGTGGATACATCTTTTTTTATTCTTGAGCCCCATATTGCCGTATTGTTTTTATTTTTTACCATGATAATTAATTATACATATTTAGTATGAAATTATTTATAATATTTATTTATCTAATTACTAGCACCTTTAGCCATGCTGAGGAAAAACCAGATATAAAAAATTTGATTTTAACTGAAAATCCAAAAATATATGAAGATGTAATATTTAAGGATGCAAGACAGAATGATGTTAATTTAGAGCATTTTAAAGGCAAGTTGTTAATATTAAATTTTTGGGCTACTTGGTGCGCCCCTTGCAGGGAAGAAATGCCATCACTTGACAGTCTACAGTCAAATAGCAAGCTAGATAATCTAAAAATTTTCCCAATAAATATTGGTCAAGAAGATATTTTAAAATCAGAATCTTTTTTTAATGAACTAAATATTAAAAATTTAGACATTTATTTTGATCCCCCAATTACCTTAGCTAAAAAATTTTCTTTAAGAGGGGTTCCGACAACAATTTTTTTTAATAAAGAAGGTAAAAAATTTGCTCGTATAATAGGATCAATAGATTTTAATGATGAAAGATTTATTAAGTGGTTAAAATTTTATAATTAATTTTTAAAGAAATAAGCAAAGCAAACTAAAACAAGTATCGCTATGAATTGTA
>Ga0222652_1000812_pt1 | contig 11143 bp, 8 predicted proteins | sample AntAcemetagen371_FD_179803 | JGI IMG/M metagenome (GOLD analysis project Ga0222652, IMG submission 179803) | Saline water microbial communities from Ace Lake, Antarctica - #371 | ecosystem: Environmental > Aquatic > Non-marine Saline and Alkaline > Saline | place: Antarctica: Ace Lake | collected... | reverse complement strand
AGCTGATAAAAAAACATAACGCACTCCCTCTTTCCCGTCGTGGAAATAAGCTATTTGTAGCTATTAGCAATCCAACAGACCAGCGTGCACTAACGGATATTCGTTTTCAAACCGGGCTCAACATTGAGCCAGTTATCGCCGATGCCAAACAGCTTCTGGCCATCATTGAAAAGTTCTTCAAGTCCCAGGAAGACGACATTAACGACTCTCTTGGAGATGAAGATGGAGAGTTTTCCGACATAGATATTGAGGCAGCCGACGAAGATCCGGGCAAGGACGAAGGCGCAGTTAGCCAAGGCGATGAGGCCCCCATTGTCAAATTTGTCAATAAAGTCCTGATTGATGCCATTCGTAGTGGCGCATCAGACATTCACTTTGAGCCCTATGAAAAATCTTACCGGGTGAGGGCCCGCATTGATGGTGTTCTAGCGGAAATCACCCGACCACCTGTAAAGCTGGCACCACGCCTCGCAGCGCGGCTCAAAGTAATGTCTAGAATGGATATTTCCGAGCGGCGAAAGCCGCAGGACGGACGCATTAAATTGCGGTTGTCAAAAAACAAATCCATCGATTTTCGGGTTAATACGCTGCCTACGATTTATGGTGAAAAAATTGTACTTCGTATTCTCGATCCCACGTCGGCCCAGATGGGTATTGAAGCCCTCGGCTATGAGGGACACCAAAAAGACCTCTATCTTGACGCCCTGCATAAACCGCAAGGTATGATTCTGATTACCGGCCCTACAGGTAGTGGTAAAACGGTTTCGCTTTACACCGGTCTTAATATTCTGAATACAGAAGAAACCAACATTTCTACCGCAGAAGACCCTGTTGAGATTAATCTTGAAGGCATCAATCAGGTTCACGTAGACGCCAAGGTAGGACTAACCTTTGCAGAGGCACTCAGATCTTTTTTGCGGCAAGACCCTGACATTGTGATGGTCGGTGAGATTCGGGACCTGGAAACTGCTGAAATTGCCATCAAAGCGGCACAAACCGGCCACCTGGTTCTCTCCACTCTCCACACAAACAGTGCACCAGAAACACTTACCCGTCTTTTAAACATGGGGGTCGCAGCTTTTAGCGTTGCTTCTTCTGTTAGTCTGATTATTGCCCAGCGACTGGCCAGAAGACTTTGCCCTGCCTGCAAGAAACCTGCTGAACTCCCTGAAAAAGTACTCAAGGAGGAAGGCATACTTGATTGCGGCATTCCCAAGGAAGAAATTCAGGTTATGGAGTCAGTGGGCTGCCCCGAATGCAAGGGGAAAGGACAAAAAGGCCGCACCGGTATCTATGAAGTCATGAAAATCACCCCGGAGCTTGCCAAACTGATCATGGAAGGTGGTAATTCTATTGAAATTGCGAAGTTGTCCGCTTCACAGGGCTTCAATAGCCTGCGAAGATCGGCCCTGAGAAAAGTAGCCATGGGTGAGATCAGCCTTGCCGAGGCTAGAAGGGTAACAACAGACTAAAAATTATGGCCACCAAAGAAATTACCTATGTCTGGAAAGGCACAAAAAAAGGGCAAAAAACTGAAGGGGAAATTTCCGGGGACAACCCTTCCCTTTTAAAAATACAACTACGCCGACAGGGTGTGGTTATCACCAATTTCAAGCGCAAACCCCAGCCACTTTTTGGTAGTAGCGGAAAGAAAATAACCAATGCGGATATAGCCATTTTTACCCGCCAGATGGCAACCATGCTACGAGCAGGCGTACCTCTGGTTCAGGCATTGGGAATGGTTGCCGAAGGGCTTAAGCACCCCAACCTGGAAAGGCTGGTCAAGAAAATCGAAGAAGAAGTCGCTTCCGGCACCCCCTTTGCCACTGCCCTTATGAAACACCCCGAGCACTTTGACAACCTTTATTGCAGCTTGATCGAGGCCGGCGAACAAGCCGGCGCCCTGGAAACACTTCTCGCCAGGGTAGCTACCTACAAAGAAAAAGCCGAGGAGCTCAAGAAAAAGGTCAAGAAAGCGATGTCTTACCCTATCGCTGTTTTGGTGGTCGCCTCTATTTGTACTGGCATCCTTCTCGTGAAAGTGGTGCCTCAATTTGCTTCAACTTTTGACAGTTTCGGTGCAGAGCTCCCAGCATTCACCTTATTTGTATTGGGAATATCTGAATCAATGCAGGCAACCTGGTATTTATATGTTGTTGGTGTGGTGGTTGCAGGATTTATTCATAAACAGCTAAAACTTAAATCAAAAAAATATGTAGAGCTCATTGATGCAAACATTATCAAAGCCCCCGTCATCGGAGACATTCTATACAACGGAGTGATAGCTCGATTCGCCCGAACACTTTCGACAACTTTCGCCGCAGGTGTGCCCCTGGTTGAAGCACTTAACAGCGTTGCCGGAGCAGCAGGAAACGTTATTTACGAAAAAGGCATCAATAAAATCCAGGAGGATGTCACCAGTGGCACGCCTCTCAATGTAGCAATGAGAACCTCCGAGCTATTCCCTCCGCTTGCGCTTCAGATGACCTCCATTGGTGAGGAATCAGGCGCGCTTGATGACATGCTGGAACGGGTTGCAAACCACTATGAGGCAGAAGTAGATGATGCGGTTGATAACCTCACGGCCATGCTCGAACCCTTTATTATGTCTGTACTGGCGGTACTGGTCGGTGGCATTTTGATTGCAATGTATCTACCAATATTCCAGCTTGGCGCTGTGGTCTAAATTTTTCTCATGCAATCTCTTCTAGAAGGTTGGCCGCTTTACGCGCTGACGATAACCTTTGGCCTTCTTATTGGCAGTTTTTTGAATGTGGTCATCTATCGCACACCTATTGTCCTGGACAGGAAGTGGCGCGCTGAATGCTACGACTATCTGGATATCAATCAGCCGGAACAAAAAGCAGAGCACTACTCCATCCTGTGGCCTGGCTCGAATTGCCCAAATTGCAAGACCGCTATCCAGGCATGGCAGAACATTCCAGTGATCAGCTACCTGATACTGGGGGGCAAGTGTGCCAACTGTAAGGCGCCTATTGGCATCCGCTATCCGATCTTTGAGATTCTCACAGCCGTTCTAAGCTTGCTTGTCGTCATCAAATTCGGGATGAGTTGGCAATGTCTCGGGGCGCTTGTTTTTACCTGGTCACTAATCGCACTCACAGGCATTGATCTGGATACCCAGTTGCTTCCCGACGGGATCTGCCTGCCACTACTCTGGCTCGGCCTGATTGCCAACTCAGTTGGCGCTTATACTGATATTCAGTCTGCCCTTTGGGGTGCAATAGTTGGCTATATGAGCCTTTGGACTGTTTTTTGGGCATTCAAACTGGCTACTGGCAAGGACGGTATGGGTTTTGGTGACTTTAAATTGCTGGCCGCCCTGGGAGCCTGGATGGGTTGGCAGTCCCTGCCAATGATCATTCTTGTTTCCTCTACCACGGGTATCCTGGTTGCCATTCTCATGATGATTTTTTTGGCGCATGATCGACGGGTGCCCATCGCATTTGGGCCTTATCTGGCAATTGGCGGCTGGCTGGCTTTTATGTACGGACCAGAAATCTCTGCAGCAGCACCCATGCTATTTCCACTCGGATAGCAATCCATGCTGACCATTGGCCTGACTGGTGGTATTGGAAGCGGGAAAAGCACTGCTGCCAGTTTCTTTAAAGAACAGGGAGTCACCGTCATTGACCTGGACCAGATTGCGAGAGGATTAGTCGCAGCAGGGACATCTGCCTTGTCTCAAATCCAACAGCGATTTGGCGATGAAATTCTCGATGCTGAAAACCAGCTGGACCGACAGAAGCTTGCGCAAATTATCTTTTTCGACCCGAATGAAAAAAAGTGGCTGGAAACCTTACTTCACCCTTTAATCCGTGAAGAACAGCACCGACAGGTTGGTGAGGCAAGCTCCAGTTACGCTGTTATAGAAATTCCGCTTCTCACAGAAAATAATTTGTCAGATACCGTTGACCGGGTTCTTTTAATTGACACTCCGGAAGCCATACAAAAAGAGAGAGCACTCGCCCGTGGAGTTCAGTCGGAACAACAAATTGATTGGACTATCGCTGCCCAGGCATCTCGCAAACAACGACAGGAAATAGCTGACGATATCGTGCTAAATGATGGTTCGGTAGAGAATATGCTCAGACAGTTGCAGAAAATGCATAAGAAGTACCTGCAACTGGCAAAAAAAACCGGGATCTAGTCAAGCAAGGCCGCAACAATTGCCTCGTTGGCTTCGGGAAATTGATACTGGATTAAATTACCAATCGGGACCCATCGAACCTCCTGGTTTTCCAGCCCCGTCGGTTCTCCCCTGAATTCATGTACTTGCAAAACCTCCAGGCGCACTTTCTTTTCAGGATAAGTCCAATCCACTTCAATAAGTGGGCTGGTTGAAACAACGTTAATACCAAGCTCCTCGGCAAGTTCTCTTGCCAGGGCAGATTCAACGCTTTCACCCTTATCAATTTTCCCGCCGGGAAACTCCCAACAACCGCCTTTATGCAGATGATTCGCTCTCAAAGAGATACAGACCCGCCCATTTCGAACGATAACCCCGACCGCCACACGGACAAGCGCTTGTTCAGATTGGTCATTCATATAACGACAAGCAAAAACGAAACCTGACAAGCGAATTCAGGAGGTTAGCTTCGGTAGTCGGCATTAATGCTGATATATTCGTGAGACAGATCGCATGTCCAGATAGACTCGCTGAAATTCCCCATACCCAGATCGACCCGGATAGTAAATTCAGGCTGATCAAATACCCTCTGCCCCAGTTCCTCCCGATAACTCGCGGCAACTCCAGCATTTTCGACAATCAGTTGATCATCCAGCCAAACTCGCACACTGGAAACATCCAGGTTTTCTACATCTGCGCGTCCAACGGCCGCAACCAGCCTGCCCCAGTTGGGATCACTGGCAAACATGGCTGTTTTCACCAGGGGTGAATGAGCAATGCAATAGGCAACCTTCAAGCAATCGTCTGTGCCAGCCGCACCATCCACGACAATAGTCACAAACTTGGTCGCACCCTCACCATCCCTGACCAGGAGCTGAGCCAACTCCTGAAATACCTCGATAACGGTATTAGTAAAAAGCCTGCCGAAATGAGTCTCCATGCTTTCAATAAACGGCATCTTTGCTTTGCCTGTCGCAGCCAAAATGACCGAATCATTCGTCGAAGTATCGCCGTCTACCGTCACCCGGTTAAAGGATTTATCCGTTGCCAGTGAACATATTTTCTGCAAGGGTTCTTTACCGATTTTCGCATCGGTAACTACGTATGCCAGCATGGTCGCCATATCGGGGCGAATCATTCCAGCCCCTTTGGCGATACCATTAATGCGCACTTTGCTTCCGTCAAAATCAATTTCTCTTGTGACCATCTTGGGAAAGGTGTCAGTCGTCATGATTGATCGGGCGACTGGTTCCCAATTGTGTTCATCAAGTGCTGCGTAGGCATTGGGAATGCCTTTTTCCAGCGCAGACATATTCATGGGCATACCGATCACACCGGTCGAAAATGGCAAGACAGCTTCCGGAGCTACACCCGCCTGGTCAGCTACCCAATCGCAGGATTTTTGCGCATCCTCCAGCCCCTGCTTACCGGTACAGGCATTGGCGTTACCGGAGTTGATCAACAGATATCTTGGTTCGGCTACGGCCAGATGATCCTGGCAGACGATCACTGGCGCTGCCTTGTAAAGGTTGCGAGTAAAACAGCCTGCTACCGAGGCACCTTCAGCCAATTCAACAAGTACCAAATCGTCACGATCTGAATAGCGGATACCCGCCTTTACAGATGCCAAGCGCACACCGGCTATGGCCGGCATTAGGGGAATTTTTATTTCACCGACAGCCATCGTATTTCCTGATAATTTTTCCAGAGCACATTTTAAATGTGTTTGTGCAAAAGGTTAGTTAGGCAAATTAAAATCTTAAAACTTTAAAAAAGCCAAGCCAAATAACTATTCTTAGGAAAGTGCGCCGTGGCAATGTTTATATTTTTTTTCCGACCCACAAGGGCAGGGATCGTTGCGCCCGACTTTTTCTTCCTCACGAATAAATGTTTCTACTTTTTGCCGTGACTGTTTTTGTTCGTCAGGTCCCCCCAGAGAGCTGGCCTGTGCATGCTTCATGGACATGCTCTCTCTCGCACGCTTTTCCTGCTCAGCACGAGATTTACGCATCTGCTCAATCTCTTCAGGACTGGCAATTTCTACACGAGCGAGAATACGAACAGCCTCATAACGGACTTTTTCCATCATGCTGGAAAACAGTTCGAAAGACTCTCGTTTGTATTCTTGTTTAGGATTGCGGCCACCGTAGCCACGCAAGCCAATGCCCGCTCTAAGGTAATCCATTGTTGCCAGGTGATCTTTCCACATTCTATCCAACACCTGAAGCATCAGATCTCGTTCCAAACGCTGTACAGCTTCCACCGGTAAGTTCACCATTTTTTTCAAATAGGTGTCTTTAAGATCAGACAACACTCTTTTTTCCACCGCCGCCTGATCGACAGACTTATCGGAAAGAATCCACTCTTTGATACCATTGGGAGGCAAATTGAACTCCACCCGCAACTCATTTTCCAGATCATCCAGAGACCACATATCCTCAATACTTCCGGGAGGCATCTGTCTGTTGACAAACTGTTGTAGTACTTCCGCTCGCATCGAGTCGACCGTATCAGAAATATCGTCACTTTCCAGAAGCTCATTGCGCTGCCCGTAAACCACCATCCTTTGGTCATTAGCGACATCATCGTACTCAAGTAACTGTTTACGAATATCAAAGTTGCGCCCTTCAACCTTACGCTGTGCCTTTTCGATAGAGTTGGTCACCATTCGATGTTCGATCGCTTCGCCGCGCTCCATGCCAATAGCCTGCATCATGCCGCGCACGCGATCAGAGGCGAACAAGCGCATCAGACTATCTTCCATGGACAAATAGAAGCGGGTTAAACCTGGATCACCCTGACGGCCCGCACGACCTCGCAGCTGATTGTCAATACGACGGGATTCGTGACGTTCAGTGCCTATGATATGAAGGCCGCCTGCTTGCAGCACTTGCTCATGGCGAACTTCCCAATCCTTGCGCAATTTTTCAATTTGCATGTCGCTAGGGTTTTTATGGGTATTGATCTCTGCGTCAAAATTTCCCCCAAGTACAATATCGGTACCCCGACCCGCCATATTGGTAGCAATAGTAACAGCGCCAGGAAGACCGGCATTGGCGACGATCTGGGCTTCTTTTTCATGATATTTAGCGTTTAATACTTCATGCTTAATACCTTCTTTTTTGAGAATAGCCGAAACATACTCAGATGATTCCACCGAAATAGTACCAACCAGTACCGGCGCTCCTTTGGCGACATATTCTTTAATATCACTAACAACTGCTTCGTATTTTTCTTCCTGGGTGAGGTAGATCAGATCATTAAGATCTTTACGCACCATGGGCTTGTTCGTAGGAATGGCCACAACCTGAAGGTTATAGATTTGCTTAAATTCAACCGCTTCTGTGTCGGCCGTACCTGTCATACCGGAAAGTTTGTTATAGGTACGGAAAAAATTCTGAAACGTTGTGGAAGCCAGCGTCTGGCTTTCATTCTGAATTTCCAGTCCTTCTTTTGCCTCAATGGCCTGATGCAGCCCCTCCCCCATTCGACGTCCCGGCATGGTCCGACCAGTGTGCTGATCAATCAGGATAATTTGTCCGCTTTGCACGATGTACTCAACATCAAGCTTATTCAGGTGATGCGCCTTAAGCGCAGTATGTACATGATGTAAAAGACCCAGGTTTTGGGCAGAGTAAACGCTTTGTTCCGGGGAGATCAGTTTGCGTTCTTCCAGTATTTTTTCTACCCGGTTATGCCCTTCCTCTGTGAGATCAATTGATCGCATCTTTTCGTCAATAACGAAATCACCCGCTCCCGTTTCTTGTCCATCCTCAGTCTCTTCATATTCTTCCAGAAAAGGCACGATCTTGTTGATTTCCTGATAGAGCTTCGAGCTGTCTTCTGCCGACCCGGAGATAACCAGGGGAGTACGCGCTTCGTCAATCAGGATAGAGTCAACTTCGTCGACAATAGCGAAATTACGACCACGCTGGGTACGCTGCTCCAGACGGAATACCATATTGTCGCGTAAATAATCAAAACCAAATTCGTTATTGGTTCCGTAGGTAATATCTGCGAAATACGCTTCCCGACGGTTGCAGGGCTTCAGGTGTTGAAAATTGGGAATCTGGCTTTGATACTCAACGTCATACAAAAAAGACGTGTTATCAGGGCCCAGCGCTCCTGAGGACTGAATAATCCCAACGCTCACACCCAGCATGTTAAAAATTGGTCCCATCCAGTGAGCATCTCGACGCGCCAGATAATCATTCACTGTAACCAAATGCACCCCTTCACCAGAGATTGCATTGAGATAAGAAGCCAATGTCGAGACCAGCGTTTTACCCTCACCGGTACGCATTTCGGCTATGTTGCCTTCATGCAGCGCAATACCGCCGAGCATTTGCACATCGAAATGCCGCATTCCCATCGCGCGCCGGCTTGCTTCACGAACAGCCGCAAAGGCCTCGGGAAGTAAATCATCCACCTGTGCTCCAGCGGATAGCCTCTCTCTTAAGTCCTGGGTAATCTGTCTGAGCTCTTTGTCTGACCTGGCTTCCATTTCTGGCTCGAGACCATTTATTTGGTCCACGAGCTTACCCATCCGTTTTAATTCCCGATCATTCTGGGTTCCAAAGATTTTTCTGATAAGCCCAAGCATGGCTGGTGATTCTCTCTTGTTTTTTACGGGGTCGGCCAAGCGATGGCCAAAATAATCAAATACTGAAAGGGCCGAAGAACCGTCGAGGGTCTGGCCTTAAAAGGGGCGTGATTCTAAATTAGCGGATAGTGCGACGTATATAGCTCGCGGGATCAACGGGGCGGCCGTTTTTATAAACTTCGAAGTGAATGTGAGGGCCGGTAGATCGACCAGTACTGCCCATCGCAGAGAGTGCCTGACCTTTTTTGACAATTTCGCCCAATTCAACGTGTATGTCAGCGTTGTGGCCATATCTTGTGACATAGCCATTTTCATGAGTAATTTCTACCAGTTTCCCGTAGCCGTAACGTTCATCGGCAAAGGTAACTACACCGGCAGCAACGGAAAGTACATCTGTACCAAGCTTGCCAGCGATGTCTACACCATTGTGCCAGGCTTGCTGTCCATTAAAGGGATCCGCTCGCATGCCAAATCTGGAAGAGATCCAGCCGCTGGCTGCAGGCAGACCTGAAGGCGAGTTTTGACGAGTAATGTGACGATCCTGAATCAGTTCAGCCATCATATCCAGCTGCAAGGCCCGATCTTCAAGCTTAAAGCCCAGCTCATCCAACATCGAAAGCGTTTCACTTTCAGATGATACCCGACTGTATGAACCGTCCTCTGGACCACCCAAGGCCGGCGCAGAGCTAAAATCAAACTCTCCGTCGTCCAGATCTGCCTTGGTTGTTAGTAACTCACCCAAAGCCTCCAGCCGTGAAAGCTTGGCCTGCATTTGGGCAATTCTCAGGGTCATGGCCTGCAAACGCTGCTCGGCCTCTTCCCTGGTGGCAAAAACTTGTTGCTGCTGTTCCGCCAAATCGGCCTCAAGGGCCTCCGCTACCTGATCAAAAAAATGGCTTTCATTTTCACCAAACTCAGATCCGATCCAAAAACCAACACCCATTGGCAAACCGAGAAGGCAACAGGAAATGGCGACACGTGCCCAGGCGGATACAGATATCGCGCTGGAACGACCTTCTACTCCCCTGATTAGAATGATCTTCATAGCGCGATTTCCGAACACTATCTACGCGGCTCCCAGAACCGGCTGGATATAAGAAATGGGCGCATCTTCAATTTTGTCAAAAGTAACCACTTCCCAGGCATCTTCATTTGCGATTAGTTTGCGTAACAACAGATTGTTCAACGCGTGGCCTGATTTATGGGCACGAAACTCACCAATGAGGCTATTGCCCAATAGATATAGGTCGCCAATGGCATCCAGAATTTTGTGTTTCACGAACTCATCCTCATAACGCAGGCCGTCTTCATTGAGAATACTGAAATCGTCAACGGCAATAGCGTTGTGTACACTAGCACCTCTTGCCAGTCCACGCGAACGCATATATTCAAATTCGTGAACAAAGCCGAAAGTTCTGGCTCTGCTTACTTCTTTTACGTAGGAAGTCGTAGAAAAATCAATTTCGGCTGTTAACGGCCGCTCACGAAATACCGGGTGGTCAAAATCAATGGAAAAAGCCACTTTAAAACCATTAAATGGCTTGAAACTGGCGAACTTATCGCCGTCTTTTACTTCGATCTCACGCAGTATACGAATAAATTTTTTGGGTGCATCCTGGTCTTTTATTCCCGCAGACTGCAACAAAAAGACAAATGGACCGGCACTGCCATCCATTAAGGGAACTTCTGGCCCATCAACGTCAATGATGGCGTTATCAATGCCAATGCCAGCCATGGCTGAAAGCAGATGTTCCACAGTGGATACCTGAACATCCCCAGTACCCAGTGATGTAGATAAGGTGGTATCACCCACTTGATGGGCGTGCGCTAGAATTTCAACAACAGGATCAAGATCCACCCGACGGAAGACAATTCCATGATCTACCGGGGCAGGAGAAAGGGTCAAACGGATTTTTTGACCGGTGTGTAAACCAACACCTGTCGCACGAATCACATTTTTAAGTGTCCGTTGACGGATCATCCTTAAGCATGTCCTCTAAGTATTTGTGGAACAAAGCTAACATTCTAAGCAAGTGACGTATAAATTGACAGCTGTTTGACCACCAGCAACGTCCAGTAGTGCAAACCAGATCACAGGATGACGGCGCCAAGCCATCCTGAGACCCAAATTACAGACAGAAAGCCGCGCAGCCCCCGGGTATTTATTTTCAAACACCAGAATATCCCAGCATTTTAAATACCCAAAAGCAGCGTGTTTGCTAACAGCGGCTAGTCCGCTTGTCGGCGCAGAAACGCAGGCACATCAAGATATTCCATATCCTCCGGCTTTTGCGACAAATCCTCTGCCAGCGCTGTATTTCTTCGATTGCGAATCGCCGTCGGAATATCCAGCTCCTGATAATTTGGCTCCGGCTTTGTCCCCGCTTTCT
>Ga0222652_1000806_pt1 | contig 11221 bp, 12 predicted proteins | sample AntAcemetagen371_FD_179803 | JGI IMG/M metagenome (GOLD analysis project Ga0222652, IMG submission 179803) | Saline water microbial communities from Ace Lake, Antarctica - #371 | ecosystem: Environmental > Aquatic > Non-marine Saline and Alkaline > Saline | place: Antarctica: Ace Lake... | reverse complement strand
CCCCTATTAGTCTTGGTTATCAATTGCATCCGGGTGGTTGTTTATTGTCCAAATTGGACTACAGCACCAGAAGAAAGGATGCGCCTTGGTATCAGCTGTTGCCTTCTATCCGTATACTGTCCGCAAACAACTAGAGAGTAACTATGAGCCAATTTGGAAATTCTAATGGCGCGAGGTCATCCGGCCCGCCGGACCTAATCGATATCGTGAAAAAATTTACCGATGGCTGGTCATCCTCTAAGCGAGGCCCATCAGGCAAAGGCTTCGGTGGTGCTATCGCTGTTGTTGTTGTCCTTTTACTAATTTGGGCAGCATTATCGTCTTTCTATACCGTGCAACCCGAGGAGCGTGCAGTGGTTAAGCGCTTTGGCTCCGTGATCGGCATTACCGATCCCGGCCTGCATTTCAAAATTCCCTTTGGTGTCGACAAAGTACAACTGGTCGCTACCGAGCGAGTGCTGAAGCAGGAGTTTGGTTTTCGCACCGCAGATACCCGTCAAGGCCAGCGCTCGACCTATAGCGACGAGTCTTTTGAAGACGAATCGCTAATGTTGACCGGCGACCTCAATATGATCGACGTCGAATGGGTGGTGCAATACCGGATCTCCGATCCAATCAAGTTCTTGTACGAAATGCGCGAGCCCACCAGAACACTGCGCGACATCTCCGAATCCGTGATGCGCCGTATTGTCGGCAACATGCTCGGCTCAGAAGTGCTGACCATCGGACGGGTTGAAATCCAGCAAAAGGCCGGCGAAGAAATTCAGTCTATTCTCGACGGATATGATTCGGGCATTCATATCAACACTGTAGAAATGCAGGATGTAGTGCCGCCGCCAGCGGTACAGCCCGCCTTTAACGAGGTCAACGAAGCCCGCCAGGAACGCGAGCGGATGATTAATGAAGCCCAAAAACAGGTGAACCAGGAGATTCCCAATGCCGAAGGTGCCGCGCTGCGCACCGTCGCCACGGCTCAAGGCTACGCCACGGAAAGAATCAACCGGGCTGAAGGTGAGAGCGCGCGCTTTTCCGCCGTGTTACGTGAATATCGAGAGGTGCCGGAAGTGACCCGCTCACGGCTTTACCTGGAAACTCTGAACGAAGTGCTGCCTAATATCGGTCAGATACTGGTCGTGCAGGACGGGCAGATGAGCCCTTTGCCATTGCTGGATTTACAACGTCAAGGCACGCGCGCAACGGGAGGTGAACGATGAAACCATTACTGTTAGCTGTACTAGCCGCAATTGCCGCAGTCCTTGGCTTCACCACTCTATACACCATCGACGAGGCCAGGCAGGCGATCGTGGTCCAATTCGGTGAGCCCATCGGCGATGTCATTGACGAGCCCGGGCTCAAGTTCAAACTGCCCTGGCAAAATGTGCGCTACTTCGACAAACGCCTGTTGGTGTGGGATGGCGACGTCACTCAGATTCCCACTCTAGGTCGCGAATTCATTCTGGTGGACACCACCGCTCGTTGGCGAATCGACGATCCGCTGCTGTTTTTAACCAGTGTGCGCGACGAAAGCGGAGCCCGTACTCGCCTGGATGACATCATCGATTCCGTAGTGCGCGACATGGTGTCTTCCACCGAGTTGGAAGAAATTGTTCGCTCCCGAGATTGGGAAGTCGACATGGAAGAACTCGAAGACCCGGCGCTTGCTAATCGCAGCGACGTGAACCTGGCAGAGCGCCCCCAGCTGGGCCGGGAATTGCTGGAACAAGAAATTCTCACACGCGCGAAAAACTCCATGCCCTCACTGGGTATTGTGCTCGACGATGTCCGCATCAAACGCGTTAACTATATCCAGTCGGTGCGTCAGCAAGTAGAGAGGCGGATGACGGCCGAGCGTCAGTCCATCGCCGAGCGATTTCGTTCCGAAGGGCGCGGTCGCAGCCAAGAGATTTTGGGTAACATGGAACGCGAACTGCAAACCATCCGCTCCGAAGCTGCGCGTGAAGCCGAAGAAATTCGCGGTGACGCCGACGCCGAGGCCACCCGAATTTACGGTCAAGCCTTCGGCGCCGATCCGGAGTTTTATTCTTTCTTCCGTACCCTGGAAAGTTATCGCGCTCTAGGTGAGAACAGCACGCTGATGATTAAAGCCGATTCGGACTTTTTCCGTTATCTTGAGCAATCTCAAGCTAATTAATAGTGTGAAATAAGCCCCTGTGTTTTTAGGCAAACGCAGGGGCAATTAATAAAGTGCCAGGCTTGGTCTGAACTAATTTATTTAAGGGATATTGGAAATGGTGCGTGCAAGCTGAACGAACTTTGTTTCTTTCAATATGGGACAGCTTTCGCTCAATTGCATCAGCATTAAATCCATTTTCGTTAAGCACGGAGGAAGCCGTCGAGCGAAATTCGTGTGGAGTAATTCTGGCTTTGCCAGTATGTTTTCCGTCATATCCCATAGGGTCAAAACCCTGCATCGGCAACCAGTGCGGCTGAGGCAGTCCTCCAATTGCTCGACTAATCGTCTCTCATTTCCGCCTGCCGCATTGGCATGGTATCGATAAGCGCGAAAAGTTGCTGCAAATCGAGCTTGGCCGATCTGGCCTTTACCCCACCATCTTTACCTATGAGACGAACTTGCGTTTTCCCTTCACTTTGCTCCGAAAAATAGCGCTTTAAAACAGTCGGTCGAAATTCTTCTCCAAGTGGCTCTGCATTATCATAATTTGTTGCGACAGAATCGTCGCCGAAAACAAACCATAGAATATGGCGCTCATTGATCGCCTCTTGGGCCCTCTTCAGCTCCGAGACGTGATCATCGACCTCCGAAGACGGTGTCGATACGAGAACAATGCGGAAGTCCCAAAGGAAAGATTTCAGGGGATCGTGCTCAGAGAATGCAAGCGAAGTCATGAGGAGGAAAAAAGCAGAAAAGCAAAGGAGCAGGATTCGCATTTTGAAGACTTTAGAAAGTCGCATCCAGTGTACCGCAGCGCAGCCGATTAATCGTCTTCAGGCCGCGCAGCCATCGTTCCGGGATATCGTTGGCCGCTGCGAGAAGAGAGCCTACTACAACACCACGGTGCGCATTATCACCACCACATCTGGCATTCGCGATGATGCCGGCACTAAAATCGTCATAGTATTTCCAGGCAAAATAGAGCGCAGCGGCAAACGAATCCGGCAAATAACAGGCGGTTGTAAGATGGCGGCCCACAACGGTTCGATCTTCGAAGCGGGACCAGGTGTCAAGCTGCCCTGCACTCACCCACTCGCTACCATATTCCAGAACAGCATCGCGTAACGGCGTGCCGCCGGACATCGCGTGAAGCATTTCTGTCAGTGCACGCCCCGCGCTCGCGATTGGCTGGCCGTGATGAGTGAGAGCCAGGTGCGCTTCAACAAGCGGCAAATCTGCCTCCGCGGTGCGCTCACCAATCGCGTCAAGTGCGGCCAAAAGAAAAGGTACCGGAGTCAAACCGCCGATATGGATATCTTTGATACCACATTGATCGGGACTGAGTCCACGGGCTAGATTATCAAAGAATGCGCGGTGGTATTCCTCAACGTAGGTATCGCTATGCCAACCAGCTGTGCGCATACTTTTGATGTAGATTTCCAACCATGAATCAGGATCGTAGCGCCCCGTTGCGACAGTGGATCGATAAAGTTGAGCACCAAGCAAAAAGTTAACCGTGTTGTCACCCGCTGGCAGAAACTGGTGATAGTGAATGCCAGGCTTCCCCCAATATTCAGCTTGTTCATGAAGGATGTCTGCATCCTTGTTGCGTGGCGTGTATTTCGAGCGCCAAAGTATGCTGGATGGATGCGGGTTCTTAGGAGCCTGATACGTTTCAAGATCAGGATAATCTCTGTCCAGTTCACTGGTATCGTAATACCAGTGAACTGGCATGGATACCGCATCAGCCACCAAAGCACCGAGCATTGCGTTTTGCATCCGATCGTTCATTTTGCGTGTTCCTCTACGGCTTGGCGAAAGGGTTCGGTCCAAGGCGTCGGCCAGTGCGTCTGGGTCAGCCGCAACAGCCAGTAAGCCGGATTGGGAGCGCTACGTATCCAGCGTCGATTGATTCAGCCGGACATTCTCAGCACGCAGTCCCTTTTTTTCCTTCATCATGGAGGCGTCCATCCCGCCATATTTGGCACGCTACTGATAAATCAGGACTGTGTATCCCGTGTTCACGTGCCAGCTCCGTCACCGGAATACCGGCCTCGTGTTGCTTCAGCATCGACAAAACCTGATGGCCCGAAAACTTCGACTTCTTCATAGAAAACTCCTCTGATTAACATCATAAAATTCTCTACTTAAAAATTCGATTATTGTTCAGGGATTACGCAAGTGCTTTTCAGTCATTGCAAAAATACAGCTGCGCAGAAACGAGTTAGTAATGATTGCTCGGCTCACTAACCGGCCATGGTTACGCTTCGCTGTTCAGTTGCCATACGCATCGCATATCGTGACGCACATCTGTCATGGCGTCCACGGCGTCAGGATTTTGCTTCTCGGCCTCCCTGAATATCGCGACTGTCAAGGCAAGACCGCCGAAAACGAGCAGGTGCCCCATCCACACGAAGCTGAAACTGAAGATGGACAGGAAACTCAGGGAGAAAATCATACTCCACATCCACCCCAGCACCTGCATGAAGTAGTGCTGGGAGGCAAGATCCAGATGTCTGAGAGGATTGTGACGGTGATTCATTAACGCACTGTAGTTGGCCTCTACAAAGGCTAAAAATGTATTCATGGAGATTGCTCTTGGTTTTTATTATCGATTTATACGCTGCGGCCGCCGCTATGGTTCATCATTACCTCTAATTGATACGCCGGCCAGCATGTTAAGAAAATGATGCGTCAGGAAGCACCCCTGCCCGGGCAAGGGCCAGTGTGGTGCATCGCTCCTGCACAAACAGACCGGACTGATCAGTCAGCAATTGAAAACATCAGCAACGAGATAAATAAAAAAAACCTGTTTGAATGAAAGTCGCGCGAGGCCATCGCCCTGATGGCTTCGCGCGCAACGCTTTATACATGGACCAGGGAGATTTGTTCAGGGCATTCCTAGTCTTAGCGGCACAATACTGCGTATCCTTAGTGTATCTATACACTGTTGTGGAACCCTTCAATGCCTTATCGCATGGCTTTGCGCCACCTGATTACCGTTGTGGCCTTCATCGGGCTGTTTGTCGCCCTGACACTGCCAAACCGGCTGGCATGGGTCACCGTCCCTGCGTTCATATACTTCCCGATTGAATTCATGCTTATCGGCTTGCTGCTGCTCGTGCCCGGCCTGACAGGCGGCGTTATCCGGATCCTGCTGTCGTTGCTGCTGGGTCTCAGTATGTTGTTGCGCGGCGCAGACCTTGCCACTCACGAGATTTTTGCCCGTCGATTCAACCTGATCTTTGACGGCCACTTGCTGGCCGACGGAAGCCGCCTGCTAAACGGCGTTTTTGGTCGTTTTACCTCCGTAATTATGAGCCTGGTGGTGGTGCTGGCTGTCGCGCTGGTCTGCTGGGTTTCCTTCCTCATACTGGGCCGTATCAGGCGAGTTCTGCGAATTGCACCCCGCGTGTCCGGCGCATCGCTGGTAGCGCTGTTGCTGACCTGGGGAATCCTGAACAGCACCGGTTGGGCGCGCACAGGCACCTTCGCCTGGGACCAGTTGGTGGCCCACGGGCGAGATACGATATACAGCATCCAGGACATTCAGGCCTTTGCCCGGACAGTTGGCGATGATCCCGCCGCTGAACTGCCAGCCGACGCGATGTTCTCCAGACTGGAGGGCAAGGACGTGTTCATAGTCTTCGCTGAATCCTATGGCCGGTCCCTGCTGGAGCGTGAGCCCTTTGTCGATTCGATCACGGCTAAACTGGCCTCGGCCGAGGCCACCCTGACAGCCGAAGGCATGCACATGCGCAGTGCCTTTCTGACCGCACCCACCGTGGGTGGGCTGAGCTGGCTGGCTCATGCTTCGGTGCTTTCGGGCGCCTGGATCGACAGCGAAACTCGCTACAAAACGCTAATGGTCAGCGAACGGGTCACGCTGAACCGGTTATTTCGCAAAGCCGGCTGGCGCACCGTGGCGGCGATGCCTGCCATCAGTCTGGCCTGGCCAGAAGGCGCCTATTACGGCTACGACGAAATCTACAATGCCCACACCTTTGGCTATGAAGGCCTGCCCTTTAACTGGGTCACCATGCCCGACCAGTATGTCTGGTCTGCATTGCATGAACGGGAGCGCACCGGTCAGGATCGGCCACCGGTGATGGCGGAGCTTGCCCTGATTTCATCGCACGCGCCCTGGACTCCCATCGCCAGTCTGGTGCCCTGGGGCCAGGTGCAAGGCGGACGCATATTCAACGAACAGGCACAGTCCGGGCCGAGTCCGGAAGAAGTCTGGAGCGAGGTAGACTCGATACGGGAGTACTACCGTAAGTCCATCGAATACATGCTGGATACCCTGGTATCCTACATTCAGGAGTATGGCGATGAGGATCTGGTGTTGCTGGTGATGGGGGATCACCCACCTGCTCCGATGGTCTCCGGGGACCCGCAAGGCCGGGATGTACCGGTGCATCTTATCGCGCGTGACCCGGCGGTGATCGACGCCATTGCAGACTGGCAATGGCAGCCGGGATTGGTGCCGGACGAAAACGCACCGGTTTGGCGGATGGATCGTGTCCGCGATCGTTTTATAGAAACATTCTCCGAACCAATGGAGGAAGTAAATTAATGGCACTGACAGGCTGGCAGGAGCGATTTGGACTGTGGCGTTCGCTGATAATGTACTATGGCATTCCCGGGCGCCAGTCGCGTATGCGGCGTTGCTACGGGCAGTTTATCCGCCGGGGAGACCTGTGCTTCGAAATTGGCGCCCATGTTGGCAACCGGATTCAGGCTTGGCGGTCATTGGGAGCCAGCGTCGTGGCGGTAGAGCCGCAGCCGTTGCTGATGCAAACACTTAGGCGCCGCTATGGTCATGACGCTGACACTACCCTGATTGAAGAAGCCATTGGCGCCGAGCCCGGCGAAGCGACGTTGTTCATCAGTACGCGTACGCCCACGGTCACCACGATGTCGCTCGACTGGATCTCTCAGGTGCAGCAGGATCCGTCTTTTCAAGACGTACAGTGGGATCGGGAAGTAACGGTACCGGTGACTACACTCGATGCACTGATCGAGTCCCATGGCGAGCCGGCGTTCTGCAAAATTGATGTCGAAGGCTTTGAGCTGGCCGTATTGCAGGGGGTGTCACGGCCGCTTGCGGCGCTGTCGTTTGAATACATCCCGGCATCCATAGACATTGCACTGGCTTGCATCCGCCGCCTGGAAGACTTGGGCAACTACGAGTACAACCTCGCCCCTGGCGAGACGCATCGCATGCGGTTTGACCAGTGGCTTACGCCAGAAGACATGGCACAGAGCCTGGAAAATACCCATGAAGGCAGTGGCGATGTCTATGCCAGACGGCTTGGCTGATTGTCGTTAGGTAGGTAGATTATCGTTACGCTGGCAGCGCCAAAACGTCAGTATGCCCAACCGTGCAGGTGCCAGTAGCAGAATTGGCCCGTCGAAACCGAACCCAGTCGCCAAGTGTCCCGGCATCTATCCCGGGCGCATCTTCAACAGCGCCGGCAATGCCGACAATCAGCGCATCAACCATGGGTTGGTCGTCACCATTCAGTTTCCAGGGGCTGCTGGCAGTAGTCACCCTGAAACCAGCCTGAGTGAAGCGGTTATCGATTACGCGGCCAGAGTCCGGTCCGAGTGCGAGCCCAAAGCCCTTATCGGTCCGCTGATCCCGATTGAACGCCTTTAATACCCTCTCATCCATCGGGTGCTCGGGTGTCCAGCGCGTGTGGCCATCATAATTCAGTGCGGCGTAAAGACCGACGGGCTTTTGCTGGCATTGCGCCTGCAAAACATTGGCGAGCTGATCGATAAATTCGGCCGACACCAAATCGAACAGAGCGGAAGCCGTTACCAGCCGGGCTCCGACCAATGGCAACGTTTCAATACGGGACAGGTCCGCGATGCAGGCCTCAATCCGGTGGGTGCTGTCATGACGACGCCCAGCTTCGGCCAGCAGCGTCTCATCGTAGTCCACCAGTCGCCAGGTTAGATCTATGTGATCGGGAACAGCGAGCGTGCGCAGGGTCGAGCCCGTTCCGGCACCCAGGTCGACAACCACTGCGCTGTCATCGAGTGATGCGTCAAACGCCAGCCACTCAACAGCCTGTTCTTGCAGGCGACTCTCTCGGGCGCGACGGTCGGCGTCTTCGCGCAGGTCAAGCCAGTCGATACTGAAACCACTCATTGTGTTCGCACGTCCTTAATCAGGTTGGCTACCAGCCGGGCAGAGTCGGCCCAATCGGGTAAGTTGGCAGCGGCATCACGTGCGCCGGCCTGCAGTTGCCGACGCACGTCTTCACGGGTGAGCAGTCTGTGCAGCGCTGCAGTCAGGGCGTCGGTATCATCGGGCGGCACCAGCAGCCCGGCAGATTCGGGTACCACGTCCGGCACGGCTCCGGCCCGCGCAGCAATTACTGGCAAACCCGCGGCCAGTGCCTCGGCGAACACCATGCCGTAACCTTCGAACCGGGAAGGCAGAACGAACAGGTCGGCGTTTTGAAACTCCGCCTCAAGTTCATCCACGGCACCAACAAAATGAACACGGTCCTGCAACTGCAGTCGGTTCACCTGTTGCTGCAATACGTCGCTCCAGGCCGGATCAAAGTCCCGCCCCCCCACAAAGCGTGCCTGCCAGGGCAGATCTGTAAGGGATGCCAGCGCATCGATCAGTACATCGTGAGCCTTGCGACGGGTCAGTGAGGCGACGGTCAGCAAACGCAGCGGGTTGCCGTCACAGAGTGCGAATGACGACGGTTCGGTACCCGGGCGAGCCACGACTATCCTATTCGGTGACATGGCGAACTGTGCGATCAGGGTTTCCCGGGTAAAGTCGCTGGTGACCAGCACGGCGCGAGCCGCCTGCAATGCTCGCTGCTCAGAGCGTTGAAACCGCTGTTGCTGAGCCGGATCAAGACCGGATTCATGCGCCAGTGGGTGGTGACATAACGCAATAATCCGCAAGCGCTGTGCTTGGGATTCTGCTAGCTCGTCCAGTACACCAAAGGCCAGCCCGTCGGCAATCACTACCGCGTTATCAGGCAGGCTCGCGAAGGCCAGGCGCGCCTCCTCCAGAGCCTGATCGTCAGGAAAGGGGAACCTGTCTGGCAGGGAAATCGTTTCAACGCCAATTCCCTGCTGCTGTAACTCCCGGATCAGGCGGCGATCATAGTGATAACCACCGGTCGGCGTGTCCAATTGACCGGGAAAAACGAAGTATAACGATTCTTGATTCACCGGTGATCTGATCCGTTCCAGACATAGTGTCGTAACTTAGGGTAGAGTATATAAGCTTAAAACAACACCAGCCCAGACATAAACTGGTTTTGTCATAACAGCATTCTGAGTGTGAAATGTCCATGCCTGAAGTGACCCGTATGACCACCACCCGTATTCCGACGGAACATGGTGATTTCGAGTTGTGTTTTTACACCAACACGCTCGATGACAAAGAGCACCTGGCCTTTTTCATGGGCGACGTCAAAAGCGCCGAGTCAGTCCTTGTCAGGGTTCATTCCGAATGTTTAACCGGCGATGTGCTGGGTTCGCGCCGCTGCGATTGCGGTGAACAACTGGACCGCTCCATTGCGATGGTAGCGAAAGCCGGCGCCGGTGTTCTGCTTTACATGCGCCAGGAGGGCCGTGGCATTGGCCTGCTGGACAAGCTGCGAGCCTACAATCTCCAGGATCAGGGATTCGATACCGTCGATGCCAATCTGATGCTCGGGCACGAAGCCGATGAACGGGAGTACTCGCTGGCCGCACTGATGCTCGAGGATCTGGGCGTCGCCTCAGTGCGACTGGTCACCAACAATCCAGCCAAAATCAGCGCGTTGGAGGCCGCGGGTATTACCGTGTCTGAACGCGTGTCACTGGAAGTGGTGGCCAATACCGACAATGCCGGGTACCTTATGACAAAGGCTCAGCGGATGGATCATTTTCTGCCGCTCAAGCCAGCAAGTAATCAGTGACCCCATGAGCCTCAACCAAGACATTGAACAATGGCTAGTCAGTGAACAAAAGGCGTATCTCGACGGCCTTTCGAGTAGCACCTGGCCTCGTCCCCATGTGACGCTCAGCTATGCTCAAAGCTGGGATGGCAGCATCACTACGGCGCCTGGCGAGACCATGGCACTGAGCAGTGATGCTGGCATGCAGATGACGCATCAGTTGCGCAGCCTGCACGATGGCATTCTGGTCGGCATCGGGACCGTACTGGCAGACAACCCCAGACTCACCGTACGCAAATGGACCGGTGACGACCCACAACCTATTGTTCTCGACAGCCAGCTACGTATGCCCCCAACGTGCAAATTGTGCCAGAGTGGCGACCGCTCCTGCTGGGTACTGACCACCCCGGAAGCTATCTCCCAGCGAGGTGATTGTCAGCTGATTGCCGTGCCCGGGGACGCCGATGGGCATGTCGATTTGAACGCAGCAATGGCAGCCCTGTACGAACGCGGCATACGCACCTTGATGGTTGAGGGCGGCGCTTCCGTGATCACCGCCTTTCTTAGAGCCGGACTGGCCGATGCCGTCGTGTTGACGGTAGCGCCTGTCTTTATTGGCGGTTACAACGCCATTGGCCGGCTCGGTGATAAAGGTATGAAGCCCTTGCCACAGATCGCACCATTGCACAGCCAACAGCTGGGAAATGAGCTGATCATCTGGGGCAGACTTCGGTACGACGATGTGTCAGAGTCAGAAGGAGAACCAGCGCCCGGATCGACCAAATGACAATGACTAACAGCATGAAAAATGCCAGATCGATCAATACCAGCAACACCAACACCGCATCGCAACTCTGGTTCACCGCCCCGTTCGAAGTCGAGGTGCGCGACGTGCCCTTGCCTGAACCGGGCCGAGGAGAAGTTCGGGTGCGAACGCACTACTCCGCCGTGAGTACCGGTACTGAACTGCTGCTTTACCGGGGGCAGTTGCCGCAGTCGATGGCGTTGGACAGCACACTGGAATCTTTGCAGAAATCATCCCAGTATCCGGTTCAATACGGTTATGCCTGTGTCGGTGAGATTGAGCAGCTTGGTGACGGGGTTGACCCGGCCTGGCTGGGACAAAGGGTGTTTTCCTTTCAGCCGCACGCGAGTCATTTTCTGG
>Ga0222652_1000800_pt1 | contig 11271 bp, 10 predicted proteins | sample AntAcemetagen371_FD_179803 | JGI IMG/M metagenome (GOLD analysis project Ga0222652, IMG submission 179803) | Saline water microbial communities from Ace Lake, Antarctica - #371 | ecosystem: Environmental > Aquatic > Non-marine Saline and Alkaline > Saline | place: Antarctica: Ace Lake... | reverse complement strand
AGCCAACTCTTGTATGGCAAGATATAAAAAATAAACAATGCTCTCTGAAGTTAAAAAACCATATGTTATATATATGGCTGAAATTATTTACTCATACGTTTCTATTGAAAAAAATAAATATCCAAACTTAGATACAAAAGAAGCTATTAATAAATTCATGGAAACTAAAGAGTTTATTAAATTAAGTAGTGGTGCATTACATGATGAGTGGTTTGGTGAGTTAAAAAAAAATGCATATATGGACAAAGATACAGGAAGTAAAATACCAGAAGAAACCATTAGACTCCTGGAAATACAAAAGGATATGACCGTAAAACATTTAATCAAAATACCAAAACTTTATGAAACCAAAGATAATACTTTAATAGAAGCCTCTAATAGAGCATATCAATTCTTGTGGCGTATGTGTGAAAGTTATGAGCTTTGGTGTAAAGAAACAAGACAATCAGAACAACTTTTATTAAATATTACTGATTAGCTAAATTAATAATTTTACTTGTTTTATCTATTCTATTTTTTACTAATGCAAAAAATTCATCATAATTTTCTTCTTCTTCAATTTTTAATTTTTTATTATCTACAAGGCTTTTAATATTTTCTGTGGGTGATTTTCCTGTAATTTTTTTAACAGCTTGATTGGACCCATAAGAAAAGCCAGCTTGATAAACATTACCAGTGCTAACTAGTGTATATGCGGGTCCTAAAAGAGCAGCACTTTGTACGCATCCATTAAGAAATATTAGAAAAAATAAACCAATAATTGTCTTTTTAAAATTCATTATAACCCTACCTAACTTTAAGTATTTATCCGTACAACTCAAGAGAGAAAGCGCTCATTTTGGTTATTAATTTCTAATATAGCGATAAAATATAACTTATAACCTCAACATGGTTAAAATTTTTCCATTCATCTTTATTATTTTATGGTCATCGGCTTTTGTAACAACAAAACCTATAATAGATAATAGTGATCCATTTACAGCATTAGCATTTAGATTTTTTATTGTAGCCTTGGGTTTTTTTTTATTTTCAATTTACACAAAAAAAAAAATTTTAACTAACCAAAAAAATATTATTCAATCTCTTTTTAGTGGAGTTCTTTTTCATGGTGTTTACTTAGGAGGAGTTTTTTATTCAATTTCAATTGGAATGCCCACAGGTATTGCAGCCTTAATTGTTACCTTACAACCTATATTAACTAATGCTTTAGCGGAAAAATTTTTAGGTGAAAAAGTTTCTTTTAAACAATGGCTTGGGATAACTCTTGGCTTTCTTGGTGCTGCGTTAGTTTTAGGTTTTGACATTGGGGCAAGCCTACCAGTCATAGGAGTTATAGCATCTTTTATAGCACTACTGGCTATTACAACCTCTACTTTATGGCAAAAAAAAATAAGTAACAATTTACCCTTATCCGTCAGTAATATGTATCAAGCTATAGGTGGCTGTCTTTTTCACCTAATAATTATTTTTATTTTTATTGAACCTTATATTAATTTTACTCCAACATTCATGATAGCCATGAGTCATCAAATATTTCTTGTATCTTTTGGCGCATTCTCAATTCTAATGTTTTTAATTAAAAATAACTCAGCAAGCAAAACAGTTTCTATATTTTTTTTAATACCACCAACTACAGCTATAATGGCTTGGTTATTTTTAAATGAAGTTTTAAATAACTTAGATCTAATTGGTTTTGCTGTAGCAACTCTTGGTGTTTATATTGCTACAAGAAAATAGTCTTTTTTTAAAGGCCGTTATAACCAAATTCTAGAGAGGCATCTGTAATAGAGTGATACAAAGACTCGCCAAAACTTCTTAATGTAAATATTCTTACTTTATCAGGAGCATCTTCTAACATATCAATTGTTACCGACATTCCGTTGTAAACTGAGTTTAAACAGGTATTTTTTTTTATTTCATTAAAGTTAAAAGGACATCCTTTTTTTAATACTTCTTTTACATTGTTGCCTTCTATTTCAATTATGGCTCTTGAGTGGGATAAGTCAGTTAATGCGAAATGAGCTTCTTCCAGTTTTTCGTTTATTTCCTTCATAACTTCTTTTTTTGTAGAAACTAAAAGCCAATTATTTGGGCTATTCCATAAAATTCTTGTATCGATGTTGCAGCTTACACTTAGAGCTTCATTATTTAAGTTAATATTATCAATTGTAATATCTTTAAGTGAGACTGAAGAGTTTTTATATTTTACTATTTGAATTATTAAAAAGTCCTTTGATTCAGACACTTTTAAGAGGTCTTTTGGATTTTTATCTTCATGGTCACCGAATAGACCTTTAACGTGGATATTTTGTAAAGCAGAAATTGTACTCATGATCTTACCCTTTCGCCTTTTGGATCAACATAATGTGATGAAACTATCTCAACAGGTATTGTTTTATTTTTTAACGGCGACATGGCAAATAATTTTTGACCTATCATATTTTTTCCATCTTTTAATATTGCCAATGAAAAAGGATTGTCGTGCTCTACACTCCAACAAGAAGCAGATATATAGCCCAATTTACGGTTTGGGAGCGGGGCATTTGCATCCTTAACTAAATGAGAACCTTCTGGAATACTTGTTTGTTTATCCAATGGAACAACTCCTACAACTTTTTGCCTATCTTCTGCAATGAAAGCTTTTCTATTTAATGATCTTTTTCCTATAAAATCTTTATTTTTGCTCATTAATCCTTCTAGAGAATTGTCATAAGGAATAGTTCTGCCATCTAATTCTGATCCTGCGACATGTCCCATTTCAATTCTTAAAGTTGATAACGCTTCTGTACCATAAGGTTGAATTGCAAATTCTTTACCTACTTCCATTATCTTTTCCCACATAAAGTTTCCATTGTCTGAACCAACATTAATTTCATAAGCAAGTTCACCTGAAAAAGAAATTCTAAAAATTCTTGCTTTCACTCCAAATAAGTTACCTTCTCTATAACCCATAAAAGGTAAGCCATCATTGCTAACATCTATATCTGGAAATAATTTTGCCAATACAGATCTAGACTTCGGACCGGCTAAAGAAGCTCCTGCCCATTGTTCAGTAGTAGATACTACATTGACATTTAACTCTGGCCATACAAGTTGCAGATAATATTCGAGATGAGATAAAATATTTGCGGCCTGCGCAGTCGTGGTTGTCATGTGATAATGGTTTTCTGATATTCTAGTAGTGGTTCCATCATCCATAACAATTCCATCTTCTCTTAACATTACTCCGTATCTTGCTTTCCCTACAGGCAACTTTAACCAGGCATTTGTATAAACTCTGTTTAACAATTCAGCAGCATCGGGGCCTTTGATATCAATTTTACCTAGAGTAGTAACATCGCATATCCCAACATTCTTCCTAACATTTTTTGCTTCTCTCTTTGATCCTTCAAATAAAGTTTCACTTCCCTGTTTGTAATATCTTGGTCTCAACCAAACTCCTGCATCAACAAACACTGCATTATTTTTTGCGTGCCAAGAATGCATTGGAGACTTTCTTGTTGGTTTTGAATGTTTGCCCGTCTCTCTCCCTACGATTGCACCAATAGTAACAGGGGTATATGGAGGTCTAAAGGTTGTGTGACCTACCTCAGGTACTATTTTGTTTTCAATATTGGAGACTAATTGCAAACCATTGAGATTGCTTGTTTTTCCTTGATCTGTTGCCATTCCAAGTGTTGTATATCTCTTAACATGTTCAATAGAGCGATAACCTTCTTTAAGAGCTATTTCAATATCTGAAACCGCTACATCATTTTGAAAATCTAAAAATCTTTTATAGGTTTTTCCTTTCGGTAATGGTACGCACCAAAATTTATCATGTTGTGTTGATTTTTTCTCGGTAACCAATGGTGACAAAACTTTATTATCAATATTAGTTATTTTTTTTGATAATTCATGACCCATGTTAAATGAATTTTTTAAAGTCTCTTCTAGCGTAAAGGTTCCATTTGCTGCACCCAATGTTGTTTCATTTTGTTTTGAAACTCCAGGCACAAAAGCATCTATGTCTTTATTAAACTTAGTTTTATTTCCAGATTGCGAAGCCAAATGTATTGTTGGTGTCCAAAATCCTGAAACGCAGATACAATCACAATCAATATTTTCCAAAGTTCCTAATTCATTTTTATTATCAGATATTTTTGCAATCTCAGCTGATTTCACTTTTTTATAACCTTTGGCAGCCACAACTACGTAAGAAAATTTAATTTGTATACCTAGATCTATTGCTTCTGTAATTATTTCTGACTTAGGATCTTTTCTAGTATCCAGGATAATTGGCTCAATTCCATTTTTTTTAAATTCTATAGCTGTTTCATAGCCACTATCATTATTTGTAAATATTAATGGTTTTTTTCCAACTAAAACTCCATAGACTTTTAAATATTCTTTTGCTGCAGAAGATAACATCACACCTGGCGTATCATTATTTCCAAAAACAAGTGGTCTCTCTATGGATCCTGATGAAATTAAAACTTCTTTAGCTCTGATATACCAAAGTCTTTGTTTTGGATGATATTTTTTTGTTTTCGGTAAATGATCACTTAACTTTTCTGACATTACCAACATGTTATGATCGTAGTAACCAAAAACCTGAGATCTGTTTCTTACAATAACATTGGGCATCTCTTTAAGTTCGGCAATAATATTTTCTGCCCACTCTTTTCCTGTTTGATTGCCAATATTAACTTCACTGGTTAATAAAGTTCCACCAAATCTTGGCTTATCTTCTGCTAATATTACTCTAGCTCCATTTTTAGCTGCCGCATAAGCGCTTGCTAAACCTGATGGTCCAGATCCTGCAATTAATATATCGCAATATTCATATTTATGTTCATATCTTTCTTTGTCATGTTTAATTGAGGCAACACCAAGTCCTGCTGCTTTTCTAATGAAAGGTTCATAAACTTTATACCAAAAGCTTTTTGGCCACATAAATGTTTTGTAATAAAATCCCGCAGGTAGAAATACTTTTAAAAGATTATTGATCGCACCAATATCAAAGTTAACACTAGGCCAACAATTAACGCTAGTTGCCTCTAGCCCTTCAAAAAGCTCTTGTTCTGTAGCTTTTACGTTAGGTTCTGTTTCATTATTTCTATAAAGTTGAACTATTGCATATGGTTCATCAACGCCTGCTCCAAAAAAACCTCTTGGTCTATGATATTTAAAACTTCTTCCAATCAAATGAACGCCATTAGCAAGTAATGCTGATGCTAAAGTGTCCCCCTCATAACCAAAATATTTTTTTCCATTAAATTTAAATGAAATTTTTTTATTTCTATTTATTAATCCAACGTTATCTAGTCTAAAATCCTGATTCATCTTTAAATTTCTTCGTTAGCTTTAACTGTTTTAAATATTTCGTGTGTTGCTGTGTCCCTCTCAACTTTAATCCACTGTCTGCATCCTGATATATGATGCCATAACTCTTTGTGCTTACCTCTTAAACTTTTTCTATTATAAATAAAATTATCCCAATCTTGATCAGAAACTTCTTTATTAAGTTCTGGTCTTTTAACGGTTGCATCTCCCCCGTATGCAAATTCATTTTGAGACCTCATCCCACAGTGAGGACATTTAATATGTAGCATTTATGAAATCCATGTTTTTGTTCCAAGTCCCTTTTCATCAAGTAGATGACCTGTGTTAAATCTACTTAGGCTGTATCCTTCATTTAATTTATGAACTCTATCTTGTGCAATTGTATGAGCAAATGTCCAGCCTGATGCAGGTATTGCTTTAAATCCACCATAACACCATCCGCAATTTAAATATAAACCTTCGATATGAGTTTTATCTATTATAGGTGAACCATCCATAGACATATCCATTATTCCACCCCAAGTTCTAAGCATTTTTAATTTACTTAGGAAAGGCATCATTGCAATTCCTTCTGTCAAAACATGTTGAAGTGTTGGCAGGTTTCCTCTTTGCGCATAACTATTGTAGCCATCTAGATCTCCACCCATTACCATTTCACCTTTATCTGATTGACTAATATAAAAATGGCCTGCACCGAATGTAACCACATTATCTAATACAGGTTTTACTGGTTCTGAAACACAAGCCTGTAAAAGATGTGCCTCAACTGGCAATGTCATATTTAATTTTTCTGCTAAGATATTTGTACTACCCGCAACACATAATCCAATTTTCTTAACTTTAATATCTCCTCTCGAAGTTCTTACACCTTGAATTTTTCCACCCACAATATCAAATCCTGTTACTTCACAGTTTTGAATTATATCAACACCCATTGAATCAGCTTGACGTGCATATCCCCACGCAACTGCATCATGTCTAGCTGTTCCTGCGCTCGGCTGCATCAGTGCACCAAAAATTGGAAATCTTACATTGTCAGAAAAATCTGCCATTGGTATTATTTCTTTTACTTCTTCTCTGTTTAATAGAACTGCGTCAATACCATTTAAACGCATTGAGTTTCCTCTTCTTGCATAAATATTCATTTGAGCATCTGAGTGTGCAAGATTGATAATTCCTCTTGGAGAAAACATCACATTATAATTTAAATCTTGACTCATCTTCCTCCAAAGATCCATTCCGAATTCGCTAAATAAAGCATTTTCATCATACATAAAATTAGATCTGATAATTGTTGTATTTCTCCCAACATTTCCACCACCAATCCAGCCTTTTTCTATTATGGCAACATTTGTAATATTGTGCTCTTTTGCCAAGTAATATGCAGTAGCTAAGCCATGACCACCTCCTCCAATAATAACAACATCATATTCTTTTTTAGGAGTTGGATCCTTCCATGCTAAGTCCCAATTTTGATGATTGGAAAAAGCATTTTTTATTAAGCTGAATATGGAATATTTTTGCATTAAATAATTTTATACAAAGGATTATAAATAGTCCTTATTTTTTTTATATATATTTTTTAGAAGTTTCGATCCATGTTAAAATAAGATAACAACTTACCATTATATAATTAATTTTATAGGAGTTTTAAATGAGCGAAGTTAAGTCAGACATACAAATAGCTAGAGAAGCTAAAATGCAACCTATAAATGATATTCTAGCAAAAATTAATGTACCGGATGAAAGCACAGCGTTTAGCCCAATGGGCAGACACATTGCAAAAATTAACTTAGAATATTTAGATACTCTAAAAGATAAGCCAGATGGAAAACTTATTCTAGTAACAGCTATTACACCTACGCCTGCTGGTGAAGGAAAAACTACTACTTCCGTTGGTTTAAATGATGGATTAAATAAAATAGGAAAAAAATCTATCGTATGCTTAAGAGAGCCAAGCCTTGGTCCTTCTTTTGGAATGAAAGGTGGAGCTGCAGGTGGTGGATATGCTCAAGTAGTTCCAATGGAGCAAATTAACTTACACTTTACTGGAGACTTTCACGCAATAACTTCGGCTCATAATTTATTATCAGCTTTAATTGATAACCATATCTATTGGGGAAATAAATTAGACATAGACGTTAGACGTATTGTTTGGAAAAGAGTAATGGATATGAATGATCGTTCTTTAAGATCAATCAATATAAATTTAGGAGGTGTTGCAAATGGTTTTCCTAGAGAAGATGGTTTTGATATAACTGTAGCTTCTGAGGTAATGGCAATTTTTTGCTTATCGAATGATTTAGAAGATTTAGAAAAAAGAATAGGAAATATTACAATTGCCTACACTAGAAATAAAAAACCTGTTTACGCAAAAGATTTAAAGGCTCAAGGTCCGATGACTGTATTATTAAAAGATGCGATTAGACCGAATGTTGCTCAAACTCTAGAAAATAATCCTGCAATTATTCATGGTGGTCCATTTGCCAATATTGCACATGGGTGTAATTCTGTAATCGCTACAAAAACTGGATTAAAACTTGCTGACTATGTTGTTACTGAAGCAGGATTTGGGGCAGACCTTGGTGCCGAAAAATTTCTTGATATAAAATGTAGAAAATCAAATTTAAAACCAAGCTGCGTTGTAATTGTTGCAACTATAAGAGCATTAAAAATGCATGGTGGAGTAGCTAAAGATGATCTTAAAATAGAAAATGTAGAAGCTTTAAAAAAAGGCTTAGTTAATCTTCAAAGACATATTGAAAATATTAAAAAATTTGGATTACCCGTTGCAGTCGCTGTTAATCATTTCATTAAAGATACAGACAATGAAGTTAAAGCTTTAATAGAATTTTGTGATGATATGGGAGTTAAGGCTAGTCTTTGTACTCACTGGGCAAATGGTGGCGAGGGAACAAAAGAATTAGCGACCCATGTAGTTGAGTTATGTGAAAAAAATGATGATAAATTCAAATTTTTATATGAAAGCAAAACCCCTCTATTTAAAAAAATAGAAACAATTGCAAAAGAAATTTACAGGGCAGATCAGGTTATTGCTGATACTAAAATTAGAGAGCAATTAAAAAGCTTTGAAGAGGCTGGTTATGGAGACTTTCCTATTTGTATCGCTAAAACTCAGTACAGTTTTTCAACAGACCCAAGCTTAAAAGGAGCGCCAACAGGTCATGCTTTACCAATTAGAGAAATTAAGCTTTCTTCTGGAGCCGAATTTATTGTTGTTATTTGTGGATCTGTAATGACTATGCCTGGATTACCAAGAGTTCCTGCGGCAGACTCTATTAAGTTAAATAAAGATGGTGAAATTGAAGGTCTATTTTAAAATTAGTTAATTATATTTAACAAATTTCTTAGTTCTAACATTCTAGAATCTTTTTTTAATACTTTAATCTCTTCTTCAATAAAATTGCTATGATTAATAATTTCTTCTTGTCTTCAAGTTTATTTATTTTTTTTGTTTTTGCTAATCTCTTCTTCACAAAATTTTTTTGCTTCTTCAAGATCTGTTATTTTAGATTTAGATAACTTTTGACTTCCAGCAAGACAGGCATCAACAGCTCTTTTTAAATTAAATTCACCAAAATTTAGAATAACAACCATTCCAAGCACTATAAAAACAAATATCAAAATATTTTTTACCATTTAAAATCCTATATTTACCAATTAATTTCTAATTTCTCATTTTTACATATGGTGTTTAGCATACTAAACATTAACGGAAAGTATTTAGGATTAAGATCTTTCAAAATTTTTGGTCCAATTTCTAAAGCAAGCTGCGCACCTTCGACAGTAACATTTTTCATAAACTTTTCCTTAGCCTCTTTGTAAAGGTATCCTTCACCCAAATATTTTCCCATCAAACTATTTCTCCCCCCTATTGCACTAACATATAAATCTCCTAGACCTGCTAAACCATAAACTGTCTCGGCTTTACCTCCATAATGAGAAACAAATTCAACCATTTCAGAAATTGATCTATGGATCAATGAAGCCGATGTATTTAAATAGTATTTAGATTGAATTTCTTTAGGTGCTTTAGAATTACTTAATCCCTCAGATGCGCCAATTAACATTGAATAAATATTTTTAATTGCGCCTGATAATTCAACACCGGTTAAATCATCTGTAATTTCAGTTGAATAATAATTAGTTGATATAATTTTTTTCAACAACTCAGTTTCTTTAATATCTGGGTTTGCAATAACCGTTCCAGTTCTCATTTTATTTGCAAGACCAGCAGCTAAACAAGGTCCTTTGATTGCTGAAACATTTACTTCAGTATGACCTTTTTCTGCTAAAAGCTTTTTAATCTTATCTGAAAGTGTTATTAATTCGTTTTCTTCTATTGCCAAACCTTTTGTTAACAAAATAATTGGAAGATTTTTTTTATAATTTTTGGATATCTGCTCAACAAACCATTCAATTCCTATAGAACTTACGCCAGCAACAATTATATCCACTCCACCGTCAAGTATTGAGCTTAGTTTTTCAAATTTCTCTACTTTTAATTGTGATGGTAATTCTAGATTTAAGGCTGGATGAAAATTTTTATTTGATTTAATATTATTAATTAAATCGTCTTCAAGGTGAGTACCAATGAGAGTTACATCATTTTTGTTTTCAAGACATGGAACAGCAAATGCAGAGCCCATAGCCCCAGCTCCAACAATGATAATTTTTTTCATAACAAGCTATTATTTTATTGCAACTTTTAGCATTTTCTTAGTAAAGTATACTTATAATTTTAATAGATAGGGATAAATTTATGACAAAAGTAGCAATTATTGGCGCTGGACCGTGCGGGTTATCCGCTTTGAGATCTTTTGAACAAGCTGAAAAAAAAGGTGAAAAAATACCTGAAATTGTTTGTTTTGATAAACAAGAAGATTGGGGTGGTTTATGGAATTACAGCTGGAGAACTGGTTCTGATCAATACGGTGATCCTGTCCCTAATAGCATGTATAGATACCTATGGTCAAATGGCCCTAAAGAATGTTTAGAATTTGCTGACTATTCTTTTGATGAACATTTTGGAAAACCAATTCCATCATTTCCCCCGAGAGAAGTTCTGTATGATTATATATTAGGTAGAGTTAAAAAAGGAAATTTAAAAGATAAAGTAAAATTTAGCACTACAGTTACTAGCATTACCTATAACGGAAATAATTTTGAAGTTACTTCTCGTGATAAAAAAGATGATAAACCTTCAACAGATATTTTTGATTATGTTGTTGTAGCGAATGGTCATTTCTCGGTCCCATTTATTCCAGAATATCCTGGCATGAAATCTTTTCCTGGAAGAATATTACACTCTCATGATTTTAGAGACGCAGAAGAGTTCCGAGGTAAAAATGTTGTTGTACTAGGAAGTAGTTATTCTGCTGAAGATGTGGCTCTTCAATGTCATAAGTATGGAGCAAAAAGTGTAACCATAGGTTACAGACATAATCCGATGGGATTTAATTGGCCAGATGGCATGAAAGAAGTTTTCCACTTAGATAGACTTGAGGGCAATAAAGCAATTTTTAAAGACGGCCACATCCAGGAAACAGATGCAGTAATTTTATGCACAGGTTACCTTCATCATTTCCCTTTTTTATCTGAAGATTTAAAACTAAAGACAGGAAATAGATTGTATCCACCAAAGTTATATAAAGGTGTGGTTTGGCAAAATAATCACAAATTATTCTATCTGGGCATGCAAGATCAATTTCATACTTTCAATATGTTTGATTGTCAGGCTTGGTTTGCAAGAGATGTTATAATGGGAAAGATTAAAATTCCAAACGATTCAGAAATAGAAAAAGATATAAATAAATGGGTATCTATGGAAGAAAAATTAGAAAATCCCGAACAAATGATTGACTATCAAACTGAGTACACCAAAGAACTTCATGATTTATCTGATTACCCAAAAATTGATTTTGA
>Ga0222652_1000799_pt1 | contig 11273 bp, 13 predicted proteins | sample AntAcemetagen371_FD_179803 | JGI IMG/M metagenome (GOLD analysis project Ga0222652, IMG submission 179803) | Saline water microbial communities from Ace Lake, Antarctica - #371 | ecosystem: Environmental > Aquatic > Non-marine Saline and Alkaline > Saline | place: Antarctica: Ace Lake... | reverse complement strand
AGCTCAATTTCATAAACCGTACCCTCAGCTGAGTCTGGACATGGTCCTCGTTCCTCAGCTAACTGTTTTGTTTTTGCTTTAGCGTCTTTGTTTAGTTTTTCCCACAGCTTTCTATTTAGTCCAACTGCCATTGGAGATTCAAAAGGAATGCCTTTACTTTGTAACAAGGCGTGCCAGCCAAGCATTCCAATACCAATAGATCTTTCTTGTTCAGCAGAAAAAATAGCACTGGCAATCTCTGTAACTGATCTACCTTTTTCACAAAATACAGTAATGACATTATCGAGCATCTCAACTACATCAGCAACAAATTGATTATTATTCTTCCATTCTTCATATTTTTCAGCATTAATCGAAGACAGGCAACAAACAAAAGTACGATTTTCATCAGTAGCCAATGATATCTCCGAGCAAAGATTTGATCCTCTATTCACTAAACCCTTTGCTTTTTGAAACTCAGGTAATGCTTTGTTTGCCGTATCGATAAACCAAAGATATGGCTCACCTGTTTCCATACGAATAGTAAGGATCCTTTCCCACAACTCCATCACAGAGACATACTCCACAACTTCTTTTGTGTTGGGGTTTATCAAGGGGAACTTATTTATCACTTCTTTCTGTTCGGCTGTTAAAGTATCTCCATGTAAAGACAGCTTCTCTACTCTTTGCATGAAGTCATCTGACACGTTGATGCCATGATGTAGATTTAAGCACTTACGGTTGGGATCTCCTCCTGTGAGCTTGCGCATTTCAAGGAAGTCAATAATTTCGGGGTGATTGATATTCAAGTAAGCAGCAGTTGCACCTCTCCGAGTAGTACCTTGCTTAAATGCAAGCGTGTCTATGTCGTAAGTCTTTAAATGAGGAATAATGCCCGATGATTTTTTGTCACCTGGACGAAGACCAACATGCAACCCAACCCCTCCGCCAACCACTGCTAGCATACGAGTCTCTGAAGATGTATCGAGGATAGATCTCATTGAGTCACCCAAGTGTGAAGCAAAACAAGATATCGGCAATGACCGAAGGGTCTTACCGTAGCTCAGAATAGGGGTAGAGTAAGATAACCACATTTTCGATGCATAGTCATAAAGACGTTGTGCATGCTCTGGATTCGATGAAAATGTTTTTGAAACAAAAGCAAACCTCTCTTGGGGGGACTTTTCACCCTCATGCATATACCCCTCTTTCAATCGTGATAGACCTGATTCGGAGAACATCTCATCTCTGCTATAGTCAACTGTAATACCGTGTACAATGTTATTCATGCTACCTCTTATTAGTTGTAATCAATTGGCGGTTAACGAACCAGCCATTGGAAATATTTTGGATATCACAGCAGCGCATTCGCGAGCTATGATCATATGCTCTTTTTGTGTTCCATTAGCAGACCTCAACTGAATGAAATGTATCCAAGAGCGAAGAGTGCCATTCATATATAGACGCGAAATAGTTAACCCTTCTGGAAGGACAGCACGAGCTTGCTCTTTTGCAATACCATGACTTACAGCCCATTCATAAGCCTTTTGAGATGATCGTATCACGTCTTCCTGCATCCACTTCCACTGTTCACTTAAGTTTGCATTAAAAAGTGTGTTGTCAAGTTCAATAGAATTTTGACGATTTTTACTATCCTGTAATCGAGCTTCACGTATTACAAAACTTAGGTCTTTTGTTGGGTCAGCATAGCGTTGACTAAATTCTTGAAAAGAAAACGAACGGTGACGCAGTATCTGTCGAGCAATGTCTCTTGTAGTTTCAATCTCCATACAAACTGATACCATCTCAAGAGGCGACCAATGAGCGTGCTTGACAAGATAACCAATCAGCTTCTCTGATGTTTCAGCATTAAATTGATTTGATGGGTTTGAAACCCTTGCACAATACGCAATAAGGTCTTGGACATCTTCTAATCCCATATCTAAAAATTCTTCAGCTGGTTGACTGTATGATAATAAACGAACATTCATGTTGAAGGATTGTCCTTAAAATATTTTGCAATTCCTCTAGCATCTGCTAAAGCATTGTGTGGAAGATCAGACTCAGCATCTATACGATAGATGGACATGACCATGGGTGGAGTGTTTAACCTGAACCCAGGACCTGTTATTAGTGATTCACAAAAATGCTTGATGTCTTCTGGCCAGTCGGCAATAATGTGGATGGTTTCAAACTGCCCAAGGAATGTTTGAAGTTTCATTTGAAACACATCAAAGCTCACTGGACTCTTATTTAGTATTGGAAGGACATTCTCCTTGACCCAATCACCTGGATTTTTACACGACAGCACTTCATAAAATTCTTTACCATCTTCTGACACAAGAGCCATCGAAATGAGCTTACCTCTAAACTCATTAAACTCACAATCAATAAACAAATTCATTATCAAACCATCGAGGAGTTGTTGGTTGGCATTCCGTCACACTAGTGTGACGGTTTAGGGCACCTGTTGTTTTACCAAGAGCCTGACCAAGAGTGTTATATAACGCCTCTGCCTGTGATCTAGTGAGTTTAAACTCTTGCTGCTCTATCATTAATTGGATAACTGCTGTAGCTGTAATGTTCATTCGCATTTTCTCCATGTTGCAAATCGTAGCTTTGCTTCTGCTCCATTATAAGTGTTTTCATTTATAATGGACAATATTTCTTCTTGTGACTTACCTGCCATTATCATTTCGTTCACATCCTTTTCAGACACAGCTTCGGGCCACAAGCAAACTGAAAATCCCTCATCAATAGTCTTCTTAATGAGTTTGCTTAATTCTGGTGACCTTGGCTCATTATCATACACAACAGTTGCATTAACCTTTAGAGCTTCTACACTAGGTGAGTTGAATGATGAACCCGACACTGCAATACCATTGGGAATGAAAAGTGAGTCAATTGGACCTTCAAGTATATAGATTCGTTTGGCATAGTTGACTCGATCTAACCCATATATTCTTTCTTCTGCTTCATCAACTTTGATGGTGTAGTACTTAGGGTCCTCTTTACCAAACGCTCTACCCTGAAAAGCAAAGCACTTGCCATGCTGGTTAAAGTACGGAATAATCAGACGCGGGTGTTCATCTGTCTCCATTTTAAACTTATCTGGAACGACTGTATTTACATATTGTTTGAATCTGGGAGCAAAGTATAGGAGATGAAAGAGCTTTGAGGGGATTTTACGGTTGAGGGAATACTTAACAGCAGGGTGATCGATAGGTAGACTATCCAACCGCTTGATTGGATCGAGTATTGAATCTGTTAATTCAGGGGCTTTTAGGATAGATGGAATTGCAATATCAACGCTCTTGTGAGCAGATCTTGGAGCACCGCTTTCTTTGTAGTTCTCAAGTACATACTCTTGATACAAAGAAGTATCGATATACTTAATGAAGGCGCCAAGATTTGTACTATACCCACAGTTATGGCACTTTACAAAGAGACCCATCTTGACCTTGTAGATGAACCCTCTTGCCTTGAGTTTATTCTTTGAGGAGTCTCCGCAAACAGCACATGAAAAGTTCCACAGGTATTCACCCTTACGTTTGTAATTGCGGAGTCGTGGAGAAAGTATATTGGCGTATTTCACATCAACAAATAGCATTATTCACCTCATAATAATATAACACAATGATACGCTGTTATACGTAAACAATCAACTACAAAATAAATTTGACTGGGATTATAAATCGCTGGACAATGACTATGTCAGGGATGAGGGGTATTACAGGTTCCTTAATGCCTCTGGCGGCACCATAAGTGACTTAGGTACATCTAAGGTCAGTTGATCGCGTTTGACCACATCCATTGAGGCACACCCTGTGAGCAGTAGTGACAAAATAGCAATAGATAGTATCCTCATTTAATTAGATCCTCTTGTTGCTTCTGGTACTTTTGCACAACTTGTTGTAATGCCTCAAGGCGTACCCTAATTTCATTACACTGGTAATAGTTCTGAGCAACTACCTGACCAACTTGGGATAGCGTTTTATCTGAGGGACGAGAAGCGTTGCTAGGACTCTCTCCTAACCTTGCACCTTCTGCAGATTTATTATGTAGCTCAACAAACCCTTCTGGTATAGTACATTGTGTTTCAACAGGTACATACCTATTAATATACCTGTCAACCACCTTAGGATTATCTATTAACTTTGATATTTCTTCTTGGTACTGGAGTACAGTTTGATCATATTGAGTTACGATTGTAATTATATCTTCCCGATATTTTGATTGGAGGTCTGCTACCTTTCTTTCCCATTGCAGTTTTTCTTCAGCAACCTTTGCTTCTGTAAGAGCAACACCATCTGACCGACCTTTTAAATACAACCCTATTGCTCCTAAGGCAAGGAGGGCAATCAAAGTTGCCCCTATTATAAGTTTAATTTTCTCGTTAGCCAAAAACATCATGACACTTGAACCCTCTTTGATGGTCGGGCAATCTTTGACCAAGATCCTCCACCTTTAGAATTGAATCTTATGGCTTTGGTCTGCGTACCATTTTGCAATACGATAACACCATGCGGATTTTTCCTTGCAAAATCATAAAGCTGATTCTGACCATCATCTTCAAGATTCAGGTACTCAGACCACTTACGAAACTTTGCTTTACCGTTTGCAAATTTTTCAAAGACTTCATTATTAACAATGAATTTTGCAAATCTACGAACAGGACGTTTCTTAGCTTTAACTACTGGCTGATCGGTAGATACCGCGGCACCTGTTGCATTAGTAGGAGCATCTTCCATAAGAGAAAAGAATTCTTCCACCATCAATTGTTCTTCAGCAAGAACTACGCCTCTATCTAACTCACTCATAATTTGGATTAGTTGTTCTTCACTCACTAAAGTACTACCTCTTGCATATGACTCCTTTAATAAGAACATAGCTGCAATAATATTCTTTAACTTAGAATCTCCGCCTGGTAGTTTATTAATAATCCTTTTCATATTAAAGACAAGCCGAGTCAAGTAGTTGTAAGCTGCTTTTTCTTCAGAGGTCTTTAAGTCTCGAGCTTTAATTAGATTATTGCCTTTATCGTCAATAATACCTAACTCAAAAGCCTTTGTTTCAGGAAACGGCTTTACCAGTAGTGTAAGAAAGCGGTAAGCAATGAGGTTATCAACAACTTGTGACATTAAATGTTCCCTAAAGCGCTTGTTACTCGTTTATCGATATTCATTTCATCGAGCTTGATATTAAACTCGGGAATCTCTTGAGGCATTAATCCTAGATACACTAAGAAGGATGCTAAAGTATTCCAGTATTGTTTATCTATCTTAAAAAATAATAGCTCTATCGTAACTACGCCAAATATATTATGGAGTACAATGATGTGATTTAAAATCAACCTTTCTTTGAGGTCACCATTTTCGTTGTATCTACTAAATAGCTTTTTGAGGTAGCTGAATCGTTTTAGATCCTCCTCAAACTCTGCTATTGAGGTACATTGAGAGTTATCGTAAGCATTCATTGCAATCAATAGAAAGTTATCTTCAGTGATAGGTTGTTGAATCATATCAAATGGAGGGGAATAACCCCCTCCTAGCCCTTATTAAGCAATAGTCAATGTAACTGCAGATGATGTAACTGGAGTTGCTCCGACAGCTGAAACAACAACACGGAATTCATTTGCTGTAACATACTCGGGATCGGCATTAGCAACTGTCAGTGATGCTAATGTAGCACCAGAGATAGCTGTCCAGTTTGCACCAGTATCAGTAGAAACTTCCCATTGATAGGAAAGCACAGCTCCACGTGTAGCAGATGCCACGACTGTAAACTCACCAGAATCTGGACTTGTAACGCTGTCAGCCTGTGGTTGGGTGTCAATTGTAATCACTGGATCTGGATCAATCGTATCGTTATCTCCGCCAGTAAAGTTTCCACCAAAAGCAACCAGTACTTCTGATTTGTGACGTGTGATGCCTTGTGCATCGGTGTATGTACGGTATTGAGTCCAACCAGCAGTTTTGATTCCCTTTGCAATGTTTGCAGCTGTAGTTGCTTCTGAAACATCAACTCCTAGGGTAGCATCCTTATCAGAAACAGTTTGACTATTTACAAGAGTGTCGCTCAAGTACTTTGGCTTACCTGCTTCGTTATCTACTTTATTCCATAGTGCCATTTTAATTCTCCTTATTTGTATTTTCCGCCCGACTTCGATCCAGATGGACGTCCGCGGTCGCGTTGTTGTGTAGGTGCAACTTCTGTTGCCTCATCATCATTAGCCTGCATTTTACCTATGCTCTCTACTTTCTGGCCTGTTGGAGTGTGGGTAACTTTACGTCCATGGCCGTCTGCATCAACTGTAGTGTAATGTGCTTTGCCGCTAGTATATTTATCGTCCACAACTTTGTTGCCTGCTTTACGGTGCATTGCAATCTTATCAGTAAAATCGCTATATGAAATCATTGCTTCATCAAGATCAGATTCTTCCTTAACTGGATCGGCTTTCTTTTGCTGCTTCTCCATAGCCTTACGTGCGAGGTCACGGACACGCGACATCTCATCGTGCTTTGCACCAGACTTATCCGTTACAGTGTCTTTGGCTTTAGTGTACGGACCTTTAAAAGGCATATCACCTTCATCGATTGATTCATAGTCTTCTTTAGTTAAACGACCAACTGCCTTTTTCATGCCCCTAAGCCTTCTAATTCCTTTGGATTGAGTATCGTAAGTTTCTTTATCGCTTGCACCAAGGGCATCTTTCATTTTTTCTCTTTGGTCCGTTTGGCTACTGCTATCTGTATAACCGCGGTTTGTATATCGATCTACTTCATCACCTTCTGCTTTTTTCTTACCAAAAGATGCACCTTTTCTGAAAGCATCTTGACCTGCTTTATTGATATAAGACCCAAGAGTTTTCTTTGATAACTCATCAATCGATTCATAATCTTCACTCATCGCTAAAGTTAAATCTTGGGGCGCGTATTTCATCATCTTGCCATCCGAGCGTTGTACTGTGTAGTACTTCTCATCTTCGGCACCATGTTGAGTATCCATCAACACAACAATACCTGTCATCCCGCTATCGAGGCACTCAACTTTATCGCCAAGTTTAAAATGCGATTCGTTTAGAGTTTCTTCTCCCATGCTTCCCTGCTTGCGTATGCCCAACTTATTTGCAGGGCTTGGTCCAAATCCATATTCACCACTTTGTAACCTCGCTTGGGCATCGCGCTTTTGTAGTATACGTTCTGCATTTCTTGCTTTGGCAGTAGGAGTCTTTGTGACCTTTTTCATCATGTCGTCAAACGGCTTATCACCAGTTTCTTCTTTCTTCACACCACGGCCAACCATTACGTCAGCGTGGGTGATTTTATCATACGGTGGAGCCATCTTAGCAAGGTCTTTTTCTTTTTCTGTCTTGGGAACAGTGTGAGCTTTAGATTCAGCAACCTTCTTAGCAGTAGCTGTGGCGATAGCCATCTTCTTGCTCATATCCATCTCTGGGTCGTCACGATCAATTGCCTGAGCCACCTCTTCACGCTTTTTTAGTTCAGCAGGAGTGAGTTTTTTCTCATACAAACCTCCCCTAAGGTCAGTATTGCCTGCAATCGCAGCGAGGTACAGTCCCATAGACGAGTTGTTTTCTTCTTTCATATTATTTTCTACCTTAAGAGTATCTACTTTTACGTACTTGTTATTTTTGGCCATCTTATAGTGCATATCCATCGCTTGCTTCTTGGTTGGATACACAGCAGATCTCATAGTCTCACCTTCTTTAGTCTTTGCAACTACTTGGTGTGCCTCTTCAAGATCAGTGTCTTCACCAATCTTAGTATCACCTGAAGGTTGGATGATAGCTTCTTGAGCTTTCCTTTTCTTTGACATTTCCATAAGATATCGAATTGAAATCATTGTAGTTCTCCATTTATTTGTTATTATTTAGGTATTTTTCCTACCACGCCTTGCATGACCAATAGCGGGCTTTTGTTTTTGGGCCAGGATCATCACACTTGTGTCGAGCTCTAAAAGATTTGCGGCGAGCAGGATTATCCTTCTTAATTGACATATTTGGATCACCAAAGTTTACTTTCTTCACATTACCAGTTTGAGGATCCTTCACATACACCTTGGACTTCTTAACATCACCAGCCATAGGCTTACCTAAAGGAACATCACGACCCTGATATTCCGCTTCCGACACGACTGTATCGTCAGCTTGATCTTCTTCTGGTATACAGTTAGGTACTTCTACACCTTTCTTTTTCTTCATTCCAAGTTGCTTGTATCCGTCCCAACAAGGATCTTCAACTTTTTCTAAGAATTGGCTAAAAGAGATCATTATACTGTTATTCCTGGTGATATTGCTTTAACACCCAATAATCGATCTGATTCCATCCTTCTTAGCTTTGGAACAAGTCTCAAAGCAAGACGACCAATTAAAGCTTTGCGTTGACTGATCATACGTTCAGCTCGTTCCTTTTCAGCCACAGACAGTTTGCCTACAGGTTTCTTCATAATCTTTTGCTTGAGAAGCTTGATTGCCATACGTCGTGCTCTTTTTATTAATGTTTTAGGATCAGCACGTCTCTTCATTGCAATTTGCATTTTGCGTTGACGTTTTGCAGATGTCCTCATAAACCTAATGCGAGCTTTCATCCTTTCTGATCTCGACAACACTTCAGCTAACATTTCCTCATTAACTGGCATGTCATCTATTTCTTCTCCAGTATCTGGATCAACAATAACTACCTCATCGTCGTCGGCAACATCAATCAAATCATCAAAGTTAGCTTGATTAACAAGTGCATCTAACTCATCGTCTGACAGATCTAAAATCTCAAAGTCAGAATACTCGTCTTCTTCCGACATGGCTTTCTTTTGATTGTCATGCTGAGTTGCCAGAGCTTCACGTTCTTTTGAATGACGTAATATTAAATTAGCTTTATCAGTTTGCTTAGCCATTTTTTCTTTACGAGCTCCGGTGTCATAATCGACGGACTGCTCTTGCACATCTTTATTATCTTCACCGGGTTTACCTCTTGATCTGCTGTTGGCAAATTCGATTTTATGAGCACGAAACTTACGTCCTGTCTCAGGATTGACTTTGTAATCTGCAGACGCCATATCTTCAGTCTTGTATTTAACCTTCATGTGACGATCTTGTTGATCATCAGCAGGAGATACAATACCATGACCAACTTTGTTTAGCTTGTTGAAGTCTTTAATACGAAGAATTCCTTTAGCTGCATTATAGTTCGAATCTGTGTCAACTTTTTCAGACTCATGAATCTCTTCTTTCATTGAAGCTGGCATCAAAGACATATCAACCTTTACACCCACTTCTTGAGCTAAATTGAGCATTTTTTGTAGTACACCGATAAGTTCAGGTGTCATACGTTTGTTCTTAATCTTACGCAACCCCATGTTGATAGCAGCTTCAGGAGTCATCGACTCAACCTTGTCAACACCAAGCATATCGGCAATAACCCGAGCCACTTTGATCTTATCAGTGGGACGGATTGTTTTGTTTGTTAGATCTTCTTTAATCGCAGATTCATGCAGCTTACGCAATTCTGTGTAATCTTTATATGCACTTTGAATCTTACCCATGTCTGTAGACCTTACACTCAACATGGATTCACGGGCCACGTCTAAATGCATCTTTGCTCTTTTATGATTACCAGCTTCATGGGCTACACGGGCCTGTTTAACCTTTTGGTTAAAAGATGTAGCCGCTGATTCTTGTAAGTGTTCTTGATTACTCATTATTCTTCCTTGTTTATGCAAACATCTTAACAAATTTCTTCCACTCTTCAGTTGAGCCGCCTTGTTGCTCAACTCCTGCTCTTGTATTCAAACCGCGAACAAGAGTTCTTAGGTTAGCTGTCTTACTTGGAATTCTACGCGCTTTAATCACCTCAACAACTTCAATACGATCTTCTTTTGATAAAGTATAGTTGACATCCAATGGAATCTTGTCAACAATCTTTTCCATGAAGCTGTAAATTTCTTCATTGGTTGGGTCAATGGTGATAACATATCCACGAGTACGCAAGGCACCGTCAGGATCAAGTTTGTTCAAAGGCATATTGGATATAAAAATAATCTTACCTGTGAACTCAAATGACCTCGGAAGTACATCCTCGTTATCTGCTTCGTCATCGTAATCGTCTGGGTCAACAAATTGTTTGCCCCCTCTCATCCAACTAATCTTTCTGACTTTTTTAGTGTCTGATGCAGCTTTAAATAAGTTACGTCCTTCTTGATCATTAAGAGCCGAGTCAGAGTCATCAAATAGGATAATATCTTTGCGGTGATTAAAAAGGATTCTATAGATCCCTGTTGGGGTAGCTGATCCAGTAATCTTAAAGAATCCTTCTCCATCACGCTTACCAGCATCATGTAGCATATCTTCCACAGTTTGAGTCTTGCCAGTACCACCTCTTCCACCAAGGAAAAGAGCATTGGTCGCATTAGACATTAGTAGTCTCATACCAGTCTTTAGAGCATCGAGCTGCTCTTCGTATGTCATCCGGTCAATTTCGCTCTCTGATACACCTTCTACTTCATATGTTTCAGGACGGCCAGCAGATACAGTAAACTCAACGCTGTCAGATGACCCAACTACCTTAGCTAATATTGCTTTAGGATCAATCTTCTCTACATCATCTTTATCAATGATGAGTTGTTTATTTCCGGGTCTTGCATTAAACAGATTAGGATACATTTCACGAATGATGCGTTGAACATCATTCCACTTAGGACCATACTTTTTATTACCACCTTCTAAGGATTGTTGACGGATTTGAATACCCATCTTCAATCCATTGAGTGTATTACTAATGGTCTTTAGAATAATATCAGGCGTGTATACTGCTTCAGCTAAAAAACTTTCAGCATCCGACTCAATGTCCTCGTTCACAAAGACGCCGGACGTATGAACAAGCCCTAACATAAAGTCTTTAATGAAGGGAAGAATTTTAACTAATGACTGTTGTCTATTGAAAGTGATATGTTGTGTTGGTTTGGCACCAGCTTTCATACCATCCCAGTAATCCATTGAAACTAATCCAAGCGAGCTGTCGATCGACCTCACCCAATTGAGTCGAATGGATCTGTTACCAACAAAAAAGAATCTAGCACCCACTCCTACCTTACCACCTGAGGTGAACACTTCTTGAGTAGGATAGTAGTATGTCTTTCCGACGTGTTTTCTCATGTACCGAGTAACAGCACTGGCTACCTTAGGAAAGTCTTTTGATCTAATCGTGGACTCATTGATTGTTGTATAATAGCGTTTGAAATTAAACATTCGATGCTTCCTCGAATACTTCGTTTAT
>Ga0222652_1000792_pt1 | contig 11325 bp, 8 predicted proteins | sample AntAcemetagen371_FD_179803 | JGI IMG/M metagenome (GOLD analysis project Ga0222652, IMG submission 179803) | Saline water microbial communities from Ace Lake, Antarctica - #371 | ecosystem: Environmental > Aquatic > Non-marine Saline and Alkaline > Saline | place: Antarctica: Ace Lake | collected... | reverse complement strand
TCCCCCATTTCCCATGGAATAAGAATCAAAATAGGCTTCGTAATAATCACCATCCACCGAAAACAGGGTGTCAAAGTGGCTTACCTGCGCCTGAGCAAAATTTACGCCCATCTCAGTACGCACCACATTGCCCAAATAGCCATAAGAATCCGCTGGCGAAGGCCCGCCAATATAACTGTAACGAATTTCGTATTCATCAAAAGGCACATCCGGCAGCTGAGCTGTCCACTGATCTGCATACAGGTATTGGAATACATCTGTATAGGAAAGCCCCATAGCGCCCTCGCCATCAACTTCTCCAACCTCGCCAATCCAGGTGCCCCAATATAAATTGGTCCCAGTACCAGGATCGCTCTCGATGACATGATCTACAAGAGTGCCATCAATAACACCCGCTGTGCCCATCGGGTTAACCAGGCCAGTTATCGCATTGACCTGCCGCCCGCGATAGTCTGTGGCACTAAACATGTTGAGCCCTGCATCTGCCGCTCCCGTCAGGTCATCCTGGTTTGCAAAGGCTGCCCCGCTTCCCGGCAGAATCAAGGTCCCTACGGGGCGATAACCATCCAAGTCAAGAACCACGCTGGTAAAGGCCGCATCAGGTGCGCCAGATGCGTTGATAACCGTTGGCGTGTTAAACACCATTGGCGATTCATCCCGCCCCAAAGCAAATACACCCTGTGCCGAGGGGTATCCATAAAGGTAGTTGTAGTCGTATGATTCACAATCTACACATGAAAGTCCGGCAAACAGCGAATAGGCTCCCAATAAGCCCTCAGGGGTGTAATCTTCCATATCCATGCCAGCAAACTCAAAGTTGGCAAAACCACTTATTTGTGAGCGCTCGCCACATTCACCGCCAAAACAATAGCCGTGAAGCGAAACGCCACTATATCCATAGTAGGAACCGCCGCCCAGAGAGGCCCGGTAAACCATATCGTCAATCGTTAGCCCAAGATTCATCGACACGATCGACTCATTATAGAAATTCATGGCCATGTCGGCGTATTCCAGATGACCGGTGCGACCGTGCATATCGCTGGGAGCCGTACCGCCGATCAGGTTATAAGTGAGGATCATCTCACTGGGATTGCCTACCTGCATCGCAATATCGTTGTCGCCTTTGGCTTCAAGAAAAGCTGCATTATTCATATGCCCAAAATGAACAATCGGGCTGACAGCATAGTCTCCATATTCGTAGGAAACATCACCGGCGAACCAGCGTCCCCAGCTTATTTCAGCGCCGGAAGCAAAAGTATGACTGGAGAACTCCGCTAACACCCCTTGTTCAATATTAAGAGCGTCGCACTCAACACATCCAATGGTTACAGGAACCTCGGCACCATTGAGGTCAACAAACGCAGAGTCTTCACCATAGTAGTCATAATAGCCATTGATGACTGAATACAGACCGCCGTCATACATATCTTCTTTATAGAGGGCAGTAAGTGTGAAGGTTTCCATTGCAGTAGGAACTACCGAATAGGTGCTTGTATCATTAATATCAAAGAAAAACGGATTGGCCGAGGCGCCTTCAGATTCCAGCACATAGGCACCAGAGGCGCTTATAAAGGGATAGCCCATCAGGTGATTATCATCATCAAGGCTGGCACCCATGGTATTCAAACCATAGCTGCCCAAAACGCCCTGGGCCTGCGCACCCAGGAAGGAGAAAGTGGTTTCCCCGGAAAGTGGCGTACCGGAACCACAGTCACCCCCTTCGCACATGCCTGAAAGGTCCAGCTCGACATCCTCTTCAACATTAAAAAGATAGGCCACGCTGTTACCTGGTGCCAAGCCGGCCATGTATGCGCGGTTACCAATATCGAGGGACAGGTCAAAGCGTGTGACTGCCTGTTGGTAAAAATCCAGGTCCATGGAAATTTCGGACACCGAGCCAACATTGCCCAGCTCATCTGTGGGCGAGGTACCGGCCACATAGCTGTATGTTGCTACTGATGGTCCAGTCAGTTGTTCAAATGATTCTGTCTGGTCTTCGGTATAGCCAAAGTGGAGGTCTGCTTCGAGAATAACATCCCGGAGTGTACCGAAATCCTCATCAAAGACTGACGCCGAAATATCCGTAGCAACCCAGCGGCCAAAATCGGCACTAAAGCCCGAACCGGCATAAAAACCACTCTCAACCAAAATACCTTCATTGACCTGAATACATGGATCGCAGTCTATTTCTGTTCCATTTTCGAACTCGACGACATCAAATCCCACAAGCGCGTTAATTCCCTGCATTTCATACAATTCAAGACTATCGCCAATCTGGGGAAGTATGGTTATTGGGAAAGCCTGGCTTCTGAATCCCCCATTAATACTCTCTATGGATGCCACTCCGGCAACAACGGCAATACCCTCATTAGAAAGGCTGGTCTGAAACTCATCACTAAAGTAGTACGGTGCCGTTTCAAACTGGTCTTGCTCCAGCACGTATACGCCGTTGGCCGTATTCGTGGGGACCAGGGCGGTAAAGGCATTCGGGCTGTCATTGGGTGAGAAGCCTTCGGTAATATGACGCAGACTGTAACTACCCAGCACACCTTGGGCAGCATCGCCGATAAACACCAGGCTGGTATCGCCCCAAAGGGTGTAATCGCCGGTTCCATCACCATTGACATAACCCACCAGGAGTATAGGAGACAAGAGATCCTGCTCTCCATAAAGCATGGACTGATAGTTCAGGTTGCCGATATCCAGATCCATGGAGAATTCGGTCACTACCTGATGGAAGAAATCAAACGCCATGACCACTTCGTTAAGCGTACCCAGAGTTCCATTCTGGTTGGTAGGCGAAGTACCGCCAGCGAGGCTGTATTTGGCAACCATTGGTATACCGATTGACGCGACATAATCGTCGTACTCATCGAATGTCATTGCATTCGGGCTGTATCCGTAATGAAGCACCGGGCCAACATCCAATGAGCTTCCATTGATTAGCGCGCCGGACTCACTTAAATCCCAAAGCCCCCAGTTCACACCAAAACCTGCACCGGCAAAATTACCGATACCGCCTTCTTGTATCAATTCGCCTGCCACCACTTCAACTTCGCAGGAGGGGGCGCAATTTTCTGTATCAACGCTGTCCAAATAAACATTTTGTACACCGTCCTGCTCAGTAAGAACTACCCTTACGGCCGAACCATCCGGCAAAATCGTGGCATTCAAAGAATCCATATTGGAATTGCCGGCAGCCAGCGCCACCGCTGAACCTGAGGCTGCTTCGGAGGTAACAAAAGCAGGATATGGATCTGAGTTATCGCCTATCCCGTCAGAATCAAGATCTGCATGTTCAGTGGGGTCTTGGGGGAACAGGTCGCTTGTCTGATCACCAAACCCATCTCCATCCAGGTCCGTCCAGTTATTGGCATCCAGAGGAAAGGCATCTTCTGAATCAAGAACGCCATCACCATCAGAATCGGTTTCGGTCACTCGACCTTCGATAATTTGCTGTGCTTCACCAGACTGGAGTTGCGTTAGGCTAAAACGGCTGTTTTCCTCGTCACCATCTCCAGAGCCTGAACCACAGGCGTTAGCGGCATTCGGGGCGTTACTACAGTTAGCGGGATCGGTTTCATCCAGACGGCCAAAATCCTGCCCCAGGCCTTCTTCGCCTCCACCCAGAACTCTTTCTCCGCCTGTATCAGGGCCTCCTGCACCTGAGGAGCCAAATCTTGAGGCGTCACCATCATCCCCGTTGCCTCCTGTATCGCCATCGTCACCGCCCTCAGAACCAGTGTCGGAATCATCGCCCTGGGCACTACCTTCACCATCTCCCTCTTCGGAACCACCCTCTTCTTCCGGTTCTTCTTCACCGCGATCCGAGGTAGTGTTCCCAAATACAACTGATGGTCTTCTTACCAGCGTTGTGGGAGATGTATTTTGGTCCTGCACATAGAAATAACCATCCTGGTCAATGCCTTCACAACCTCCCGCATTACATACATCAATCCCACCATCAGCGACACCGCCATACAAGCCGGGAGCCAATCCATCACAAGACGTTGAACAATAGGTCGCGGCCCAGTGGGTACCGCGCAGACCAATGGTCGCCAGGGGAGTTTCGAAGCGATAGCGATCTTTGTTGGTGTTGCCTATCAATCCGGTAATGGCCTGCAAACCACCTCTGAACAGGCGATACACGGCACTCTCAGAGCCGTCTTCCTGGCCGTTGAACGTATGCTCTTCCACCAGAAAACTCGTTTCCGGCTGCAACGCCACAAGGCCATTGTCATTGAAACGAATCTGGGCTCGGGCGCGGACGGCTGTAATGATCGTATCTCCTTCATAAATTGGAGACCGCCGACGCAGTCTGCGCTCCGAGCCATCTTCAGCTTCTGCCGTAACATTTCCGCTTGTGGAAAGTATCAATCCTATGGGATCACCCGTTTGAGCCTGTGCACCAGCGCTGAGGAAAAACAAAAAACCGGCTAAAAGAACCTGTATTCCAAAAATTTTCTTAATGTTCATAATTTAGTTCCTCACAGCCTACTTGTAGGTGTACCGCACACTAAAAACGAGCTGGTTTCTGTCGTAATCAAAAATGGCGATATTGGAATCAGCTTCGCCAAGGGAGCCATCCAGCTTGAGTAGAATATTATCCACTGGCAGCCATGCCAGACTGGCCCTAAATGTTTCCTGGGTGTCGTCTCTCTTAATGAAGACATCGCCCCCATTGGAGCCAGAGGGCAGCGCGTGCAGGGAATCCCCAGAATAACTGTTTTGCTGGATTTCGTAACCAAGTACCAACTGCCAGTCAGCCGCAGGGGTCAGGGTAACCGATGCATTAGCCCCCACGATGTCCCTGTCCGCATTTGCCAGCGCTCCCGGCAGCTCATCATTTTTGGCATTTTCGTCACCCATCACACCGCCAACGGACAGCATGGGGCGCATTGGAGCAATAAATTGATGCTGCAAAGAGAGGCCACCCATACTCATGAGTGAGTCCTTGAATGGAAGATCCTGATAGGCCAGCTCAGTCAGCTGCCCAAAGAAAGTGATGGCGGTCTGCGGTGTCCATGTGTAACGCCAACTACTACGAAGCCCCTGGCTGTCACGATAACCGCGTTTGTCGATTTCCATGACATTGTATTCGGCCGCCAGACTAAAGTTGTTGGCGCCTTTTTCTATTCTGGCTCCACCACGGGCACCATAGCCAAATATTCGGCCCAGGCCGATCGCTGAATCCGGATCACTCGGATCCAGCAGTTCAAAGCCTTCATCGTTTTCGCGCAAACTCATGGTTCCCGTCGCGAACAGACTAATACCCGGCCGAATCGGGTGATTGATACTGACGTCGCCTTTGAACTGATAAAAAACATCTCCAAAATCACTGCTGGCCAGTGTTGCCTCGTCACCCAACAAGGGGATGAAAAATGTATCCGTATCCGGAGAGGCCAGAACATTGGAGTCGTAACCACTACCCACTTCGACGTTGGCGACAACGGTGGTCTCACGTTTGGAACGACGGTTGTCGATAGCCCTCAAGTAGGGCTGTACATTTCGGGTTACGTCTTCAGGCGGATCAGAAGCCAGCACCTGGTTAAATTCCCGCTCAGCACGCTCATCCTCTTCAAGGGCAAAATAGGCCCGTCCCAGTTCCAGGCGCGCATAATCATTGTTTGGCTGATTCATCAGCACGCGTTCCAGCGCAAAAGCACCTTCAGATGCGCGTCCTGTATCTACTGCCGCAACACCGTAGTGCAAATCAAAAGCGGGGTCGCCTTCGTATTGGGGAAGTTGCTGGACGGCCAGTGTGTAGGCATCACCGGAACGACCCATTGCATTAAGCTGGGCAATCTGGGTTGCGGGGTCTTGTGTTTGCGCAGATAAAAACTCCGCGAACATCAACACAGATATAGCGATGGCTAATTGAGAAGATATGGCTTTTACAGAAAAAAAGTACGCCACTTTCTTTCAGCAAAATCCTTAACGTTAAATGCGCGCAACGAGCTCATACTGACCTCCCAAATGAGACATTTTTGTATGATTGCATTGTCCTTGTGGCAAAGCGTTGACACTACTACCTAAAAGGTCCGGGAAACAGTTCGCTCACAAAAGTTCAACATAGTTCACGAAAAGTATAGTCTGTCTGATTTAGTTTTTGTGAACCAATTCATGGCAAGGCCTTATTTGGGCTTTTTTTGACCTGCTTCGTCTGCAATCAAGCCAATAAACGCCTGAAATCTGCTGGCTTCGATTCCCCCCCCTGCCAAAGCCTGACGAACAGCACAACCTCGATCTGTTCCGTGGACACAGTTGCGAAATTCACACTGCTCTGAAAACTTCTGAATTTCAGGAAACCCACGGACAATTTCATAAAAAGACCAGACGCTGTTGCCAAAATCTCTTATTCCTGGAGAGTCCATAATCCAGCCGTCTTCAGGCATTGGGTAAATATGCGAGGAGGTTGTTGTATGCCTTCCCTTCGGGCGCTTGCTTGAGAGCGCCCCCACCTGCGCAGCAGGCTTACCCAGGATGCTGTTGATTAGTGAAGACTTGCCAACACCAGACTGCCCTACAAACGCCAACTTTTTCCCTTGTATCCAGTGTTTTAATCGGGAAAGACTGTCCGTGGAAAGTGCGGAAACCCTGTGTACGGGATATCCCAGTCCAGGGTAAATTCGCTGAATTTCCCCCAAAATACTATTTTCTCGCAAATCCGACTTATTAATCACGATCGCCGGAGAAATTCCAAAAATCTCAGCAGCAGCCAAATAGCGATCAATCAGATTTAAGTGCGGCTCGGGCTCTGCCGCAACCACCACAAGCAGGACATCCAGGTTGGCAGCAATCAGTTTCTTGCTACCACGCTTGTCAGTGCGGAAAATTTCGGTTTTACGATCTTCGCGGGCAACGATCACCCAGGGCTGATCCCCGTCATTTTGTTGTAAAAAAACCCGGTCGCCGGCAACCAGATCCCGGGCAGACTGGCGCATTTGTACCTGATACTCCATGCCCGCCTCGTCCCTGACCCTCGCCCCTGATCCGTGATAACTGACAAGCAACGCTACTTTATTTATCAAAACAATGCTCAACTGCCGACTGTACTTCAGGCTTGTGAAGGTTAGAATTCATGGCTGCTACCCTTGGATATATATATGGCTGATTCTAACTGCAACGATTTAAACCTCATATGGATTGATCTGGAAATGACCGGTCTGGACACGCTCAATGACCACATCATAGAGATTGCCACGCTGGTAACCGATCCGGAATTGAATATTCTTGCCGAAGGCCCGGTGATTGCAATACACCAGCCGACCGAGGTCATGCATGCCATGGACGAATGGAATACCAACCAGCATGGGCAATCCGGGCTTACCAGCCGTGTTTTGGGAAGCTCTGCCACACACCTGGAAGCGGAATCAGCCACACTGGCATTTCTACAAAAATGGGTCCCGGCAAAGGCCTCCCCCATGTGCGGCAACTCGATCTGTCAGGATCGACGCTTCCTGGCCAGGGAAATGCCTGATCTGGAAGCCTATTTCCACTACCGCAACCTGGATGTCAGCACGCTCAAGGAACTTGCCCGTCGGTGGGCTCCCGAGCTCATGGGTCAGCTAAAGAAACAGAGCTTACATCTAGCCATGGACGATATTCACGATTCCATCGAAGAGCTTAAGTACTATCGCGAAACCATCATGAAGTGCTAAAACAACTACATAAATCAGTAATCTGTTTTTAATAGGCCCCCTGGTAGGAATTGCCAGGTCCGGATAAATACAATTTTGTCATATTTTGACTCCAGCTCACTGGAAAAAGGCTCAAAAGGCGCGGCCAGCCGTGCAATGCGAACAGCCGACCGGTCAAGCACGGCATAACCCGACGATTCCGTAATCTCTGTGCTCTCAAGACTGCCATCAGGCAAAACCGTCAGTTTCATTCTCAAGCTACCAAAAATCCCGGCTTCCACGGATTCACGAGGGTAATTCTGGTTACCAATTTCTATAACTTTCCGCTGCAAGTGCGCCTGGTACTCTGCATCCTCTCTGGCCTTTGCTGCCACTGAGGTCAAAGCACCTATCTTGGGCCGCTGAGCGTACTCTTGCTGCAACATATCCAGCCGTGCCAATAGCGATTGCCTGGCGCTGGAGGAAGTTGTATTTGGCATATCAGGCATTCTTGCCTGCGTATCGCTTGTCGCTACCCGGGTTTCAGTGCTTGCCTGCGTTACCAGAATCTCGGGCTGTGTTTCGCCGCCAATAAATTGTACAGGCTGTTGGGGTAACTGCCCCTGCTCACCATTGAAGCTGGCTCTGGATTCCGGGTTTGGACTGACAGGAACCAGCGCCTCGTCCAGAGTTCCGCTGGCCTGCTGATTTTGCTGTGCCAGAAAGTCAGCCTCATCCGGAGCCTCACTGGAATAGTGGGTCACCAGGGTGACGTCCAGATCTGAATGCTTCTGACCGGATTCAACCCAATTAAACACCACGCCAAAAATCAGGATCAGGTGAATAGCCAGCGCAATAAAAAAGCCAAAGCCAAAGCGATCGCCACTATCAAGGTTAAGTTGATATCCGCTTGAGACCTGGTCAGTCAACAGAATGGCCCAAATTCACCAGATGACCAGCCACTGCGTCCATGAGAAGCCCACCAATATCGGTACCTGCATCACGATCAATTTCGCGGATACACGTAGGGCTAGTCACATTGATCTCGGTAAGATAGTCGCCTATCACATCGAGACCGACAAAGATCAGCCCCCTTTGTTTAAGCTCATCGGCTACCTGATCGACAATCCAGCGATCTCTGTCAGTCAGTTCTTGCACAATACCCCGCCCCCCCGCCGCCAGGTTGCCGCGCGTTTCTCCCTGTGACGGCACACGTGCCAGACAAAAGGGGACCGGCTTACCGTCAATAAGAAGAATACGCTTATCGCCCTTGAGAATTTCGGGAAGGTACTTTTGCGCCATAATCGGCCGACTACCGTGCCCGGTCAGCGTTTCCAGAATCACGCTCAAATTGTGCTCCTGGGGCTTTGCCCGAAATATCGAGCTACCTCCCATTCCATCCAGCGGTTTATAGATAACATCTTCATGCAGAATGTGGAATTCTTTCAACCTCTCCTTGTCCGCACTAACCAGCAAGGGGGGGCAGCATTGCGGGAAATTCGTGGCAAATAATTTTTCATTGCAATCTCTCAGGGAGCGAGGCTTGTTGACGATCAATACGCCTTGCTCTTCCAGTCGCTCCAGAAAATAGGTCGAATAAACATAGTTGATATCAAAAGGAGGATCCTTGCGCATAAAGATGGTATCCAGCTCGGCCAAATCCATAACTGTCGGCTCGCCGAGCACGTGCCAAGGCTGTCGATCCAGATCCACCTGCAAAGTTTGCACACTGGCAATTACCTTGCCCTCACTCAAGCTCATGGCGCGCTGCTCCATGTAATACACTTTCCAGCCTCTGGCCTGGGCAGCGAGAATCATCGCGAGACTGCTGTCTTTTCTGGTGCTTAGCCCGGAAATAGGGTCAAGCACGAATCCGACTGATATATTTCTTTTTTGCAAACCTGCTCCCCATTGCACTGTTAGAGGTTATTGACAATATCGCATTAGCAGCAAGCATCAAGCTATTGCCAGGCTGGCACAAAGCCACGTACCAATGCGAGATCTGCTTCACAGCGTAGAGCATTTTCCCAAAATACGGTTTGCTCGTTGTTGTGTTTATTATACCTTTACGACAATATTGAAAGGTTCTTACCTTAAAAAATAAAGGTTTTTCCTAAATGGGGCGCACTACACAATGAAAGTCATGGTGGTTGATGACAGTAATACTATTCGCCGCACCGTAGAAACCATCTTAAGCAAAATCGGCTGCAGTGTGATCACCGCAATTGATGGCTACGATGCTTTGGCAAAGATCGCCGAATCCAAACCAGATCTCATCTTTATCGACATTATGATGCCTCGTCTCGATGGCTATCAGACCTGTGCGCTTGTAAAAAACAACCCGGCATATAGGGCAACGCCAGTTGTTATGCTCTCCAGCAAGGACGGCTTGTTCGACAAAGCGAAAGGAAGGATAGTAGGTTCCGACCAATACCTCACCAAACCTTTTAGCAAAGACGAGCTTCTGGAAGTCTACGAGCAGTATGCTTCCTAAAACTCCAATATAGACGATAATCATTTGGGAAAATTCAAATGGCCAAGGTACTCATAGTCGACGACTCACAAACCGAAACCAAACGATTTACTCAGTTTCTGGAAAAGCATGGGCATGGAGTAATTACTGCAGATAGCGGTGAACGCGGCATCGAAGTGGCCAAGGCTGAGCTACCTGACCTTATCCTGATGGATGTGGTTATGCCCGGGCTCAATGGGTTTCAGGCGACCAGGCGGCTGACACGAGACCCCGAAACCAAACACATACCCATCATTATCGTCACCACCAAGGATCAGGAAACCGACAAGGTTTGGGGACGACGGCAGGGCGCCAAGGCCTATCTCAGCAAACCGGTCCCCGAAAACCTGTTGATGGAAACCATCCGCCAGGCACTAGATAAATAAATACATAAAAAAATAAACAGGCATATAAAATAGGGTAAAACAATGGCAAGAATTTTATTGGTTGAAGATTCTCAGACAGAATCGAGGGCATATGCCCAGATTCTGCAAAAAAACGGGCACGAGGTTACCACTGCTGAAAATGGCGAGCAGGGCGTGCAAAAGGCAAGGGAAAACTTGCCTGACCTGATATTGATGGATGTTGTAATGCCCGGCCTGAATGGCTTTCAAGCCACTCGGCAAATTACTCGCGGTGATGCCACCAACCACATCCCAGTCGTGATTGTCAGCACCAAAGATCAGGAAACCGACAAGGTCTGGGGCGCCAGACAGGGCGCCAGGGCTTTTCTGACCAAGCCTGTATCTGAAAAACTGTTGCTTGATACTATTAACCAGGCACTAGCCGGATAATTATATGGCTCGGTCGATCCACCCATTTGAGCAACTCAAGCAGCTTGCACAACGTGTCAGGGATCAGGCCGTGCCTCTTCCCGAGAAATCCGGGAAAGACAACTCCTGGCAGGCAATTGCCTTTCAACTCAACGATGCCACTATGCTTATCGACATGAATGCGGTTTCAGAAGTATCGCCGCAGCCACCAGTGACTCGGCTTCCAGGAGTAAAACGCTGGGTTCTGGGAATATCAAACGTCCGCGGTGAAGTGTTGGCAATTATCGATCTGCATGAGCTGTTTGAGCTGGGAGGCGCGCGCAACCCCCACCTCAATCGAGTAATTGCCATTGAAAAGGGCGATACCCGGTTAGGCATGGTGGTAGACAGAGTGATAGGCATGCGCCAGATCAGCGCACAG
>Ga0222652_1000790_pt1 | contig 11341 bp, 10 predicted proteins | sample AntAcemetagen371_FD_179803 | JGI IMG/M metagenome (GOLD analysis project Ga0222652, IMG submission 179803) | Saline water microbial communities from Ace Lake, Antarctica - #371 | ecosystem: Environmental > Aquatic > Non-marine Saline and Alkaline > Saline | place: Antarctica: Ace Lake... | reverse complement strand
AGATCGTAGCGTTTGGCGTAATAGTTTTCCAGCGCCGTTTTGTGGAGCTTTAAGCTTTGTTTTCCTTCCAGGGACAGTTTGCTTTTGTAGCACAGCGGCTGGTAAATGCGCGTATGGGTAGACTTGCCGCGTACGGTGACGGTATCCAGTTCCTTGAACACCACATCGTCCACCAGGTCTTTGGTGTGTTGGCCGACAACAATAGGCGCAGAGTACGTTCTGGTCAGGCTTTCAAGGCGAAACGCCAGATTTACCGAATCGCCGATAGCGGTATAGGCCATCCGGTGTCTGGAGCCCATATTGCCGACATTGACCACCCCGGTATTGATACCAATGCCAATAGCTGGTGCCGGGAGATTTCGCTTGGCGAAGCTGACGGTCAGTTCGTGAATACGATCCTGGATCTCCAGGGCAGCGTGAACAGCACGTTTGGCGTGGTCTGGTTGCGGGACAGGGGCACCCCAAAACGACATGACACAGTCGCCCATGTATTTATCAATGGTGGCGCCATGTTCATAGAGTACGTCGGTCATCACGTTAAAGTACTCGTTGAGTACACTAACGACCTCATTTGGCGGGAGCCGTTCGGCCATCTCGGTAAAGTTAATCAGATCGCAAAAACAGATGGTTAACTCCCTGGATTCGCCTTTCAGGTTTAAATACCCGGGCCGTTTGGCCAGCTGGTCTGCCAGATGAGGCGGCACATAGCGGCCAAAAACTTCTACCAGATGCTGTTTTCGCCTTGCTTCAGTAAAGTAAGTAATCAGCACATTCACGCCGAATAGCATCATGATCACCAACAAGCCATATTGCATGGGTACCGGGGCTTCGCGATAAGGGTAATTCAGACCAATAAACAAAATAGGCAGGGCGGTTAATGCGACCAGGGCACTGGCGGCTATTGGCGGCAGAAGGGGCAACAGGAAAGCCAAGGCGATACTGCCAAAAATCAGGAAGCTAAATTCAGGGTAGACGAGCAGGTTGGGTATGGAATAGGGGTGTCTGGTACTAAACAGTGCTGAGGGCTCAATGCCAATGCTGCCGCCTGTGCCAAATTCGAGAAAACCGGTTATTGCGGCAATAAACAGGAAAAAAATGAACAGCAAAAAGCCAATTTGAGGCGAGGCGGCGGAAAGAGCCCCCAGATTGATCGTCTGTCGAAGAGTGTCAGGGTACCGCCAAGTCAATTTTATGTTTCTCACAGGTTAAAAAATGGGGTCAGAATACATTGTACCCTGACCCCAAAGTTTTATTGTTTACAGAATAACAGCAGGGGAATAAATGACCAAAAAAAAGGCCCTGTATCAGGGCCTTTTTTGACAGACATCAACGATTAAATACGGTAACAGATTGTGTAGACGTCGTCTTCAGAATAGGCCACTGCTGAGTCAGCATTATCGGCCTCAGGTTCTGTATGTGCGCCCGCTGTGGCTAGAGTGGCTCTGAGCCTGCCATTGTCCGGCGCGGAGTCATCCAGCTGCGTATCCAGTGCAATGGCAGCAGAACCGCCAACCTGGCTCATGCAAATTTTTATCCCGGACATGCTATTTGTCAGCTCTGATGTAACTGTAGTAAGACCGCCAAAGGGATTTTGAGGTAGTGCGCCTTGTCCTGTTTCTGCTGCGTCACCCTGGATAAAACCCGCTGCCCGCATGTGCTGGAAGAACAGGGCATTCTCATCAGTTGCATTCCCGGGGGCAAAAATGGAGGCACTAACATTCAGAATTCCGTTTCCCTGCGAAGCCGTTGGTGCTGGTACAGATGCCCAGCTGTCGCCTCGAGCTGCTTCTGCATTGGGGTCATCGCCGGGCAGTCGGCCATAGCGATCCTGGTAGGAGAAAGCCGCCGCGGCAATACCATTGAAGTCATTGGTGGCCGACCTTACTCGAGAATTCTCAATAAGTTGTTGTCCCTGCAGGACGCCCCCCAGGAGCAGACCGATAATTACCAGTACCACAGCGATTTCGATCAAGGTAAAACCCGCCTGTGATCGGGGTGTTTTCCGGTGTTTCAGTTCCACTTCACTGTCCTCTGTTTATAAAAAAAATGGTGCCACTAATCAAAATGTTAGACAAACTTACACTCTACATTAGAAGAGCGGGGTAACTAGCGCAATATGTAGGTTTTTTTTACATATTCGTTGCTTGATTGGTAATTTTGGGTAGTCGCAGTTCAAAAGTGAGAATTTCGTCTTTTTTGGATGTGGCTTTCAAACTGCCACCGGCATTTTCCGCATGGTGTTTGGCCTGGTAAAGGCCAATACCCCTGCCTTTGCCAAATTCGCTCCAGAAAGGTTCAAACAGCCGTTCAGGGTATTCACAAATCCTGCCGTTTTTGTCCCTGAGGGTCATACAAATTTGATCTTCGTCTGAGTTAATCTGTACTTCCAGCAGGGCGTTAGCGTCAGGGTTTTTCGAAACCTGGTATGAGTAATTGCCTATCAGGTTGTCAATAATACTCAAGAGATGCTCTTTATTAATGCGCACAGTACCCGCGCCTTGCAGATTGAGCGGCAGGTTATGAACCATCGCCGTTTCCCGGATAACTTCTTCCAGACGAATGCGGGGAAGCTCGGCTCCGGTCTTCCGGGATTTGGCGGTTTTGTCGGTCAGCTCAGACAGCATGTGGTCGGCGCGTTCCTTCACTGCGGGAATGCTGAGCTTGATGTTTTCCAGGGTTGTTTTTTCTTCGCCCGGTTTTGCCGCATCACAAAAGCTGCCCATCAAGCCAAGTATCTGGATCATGTTTTTTACGTCATGTTGTAAAAACACATTGACCTTGGCTGCCTGGTCGAAGGCGCGCTGGGTACTGCCCAGTTTGATCCAGATGTCCATTCGCACCAGCAGGAAAAAGTTTTCTGCCAGGGTTTCGGTAAAGTGTTTTTGATCCCAGCCCCGTTGGCGATGATAGAGCTTTACCGAGACGAAGATTTCCCTTATCTGGAATTCACGCTCGATAACCTGGCCTTCCAGCTGGCCTTCCTTGCCAGAAATTGTCGTGCCAAACCAGTTGAGTTCCCACGCCATTCCGATAAATCGCCCTTCCTGGAGAATGGGCCAGCAGGATCGCAGGAAATTGGGCAGGTCATATTCGTACTCTTCATTCAGCAGAATAAGTTGTTGCCCACGTGAACTCTGGGTCCGATAGTGGTGCAGCATGCGGGCGCTTGCCACCAGAATGGAGGCGCCCACCAGAATGAGGTAGGGATAGAGATCAACCGTCGTCACGCTGTATCCCGAATTTTTTCATAAAGTAATAAATACTTTCTCTTTTTACGCCCAGTTGCGCCGCTGATTGGTAGACGTTAAAGCCAGTGTCTTTAAGCACCTGGCGAATCAGTTTTTCCTCGGCATCTTCACGCACGGCCTTGAGGCCGTCGGCGACCTTGGCGTTAATCTGTAGTCGGGTTACCCCGTCTGCAGCCATGTCCCGCTCCTTGCGGTGGAACAGCAGGGCGCGTTCCAGTGCCGAGATGATCTGGTCTGCCTGGGCAGGTTTGGCAAGAAAGTCGAACGCGCCCTCGCGAATTGCTTCCAGCGCAGAATTCTCTTGATCCTGTCCGGTCAGCACAATGATTTTGGGGTTGGCTACGTGATTTTGAATATCGCGGATAGTGGCCAGCCCTTCGGCGGTAGTGTGCGGCTGGGGCGGCAGGCCCAGGTCACAGACGACCACGGCGACGCAGGGAAAGTCGTCGAGCATTTCCAGCGCTTCGTTGCGCTTTTCGGCCTGAAGAATATGGTAACCCCGAGAGCCGATAATTCCGGCTAGCAGTGTGCGCAGTGCGGTATCGTCTTCGACTAGAAGTACCTGTTCCGGAAGGTCTGTATTTTTATTGTCAGTCATTTTTTACGGCAGTTGGGAGGCATCAATAAGGCGACTAAAAAGTATATAGGGGGACAGCCAGATAATAATATCGTCAAAGTTTTCCTCGTTGTATTCAGCATTTGCAAAGGTATTGGTGTCGGTTAAACAGTACTCGCTGTTATGCCAGTTGGTGCCAGCATTGGCCTCTTCGTCAGAATTAACTGTGCCTGCGGGGCAGTCGGAGTTTAGTTCTGTCCAGTTGGGGCCCATGGAAAGCACAACTGCTGGCGCGAGGGTTGATATCGATTCACCAGGACTGCATTGGTAGCTTGTACAAATTCTCAGTGTTGAAGAGTAATCGCCTGAATTAAACCGAAGTTCGCTGTTCATATTGGGGTTGTTAAAAAGTTCTTGTAACAAAATTTTATCTGTAAAAGCATACTCGCCATCATCTTCTGCTTCCCAATTGCCGCTGGCATCAACTTCATAGGGCGCAATGGAATAACGATAGGGGTTTGACCAGGGATCGAGCATCAGGCCATCGTCATTGATCCGGCCATAGAGTGACAGGGAGGCGGCAGGAACAAAGCCATGTTCCAAATTACAGTCGCCACCTCCTACAGGACTTTCATACCCGTTAGAGTCAAAAGTCGCCGGGCAGGGCAAACGGCCATGGGCCTGGGCAAAGGCGTACAGTGCCTCCTCGATTTTCAGTATCTGGGTTTTGGCGGTGGTGATGCGGGTATTGTTCGATGTCTGGGTCAGGGCCACCAGCAAACCGCTTAGTAGCGTGCCCATAATCAGCATGACCACGGCCATTTCGATCAAACTAAATCCTCGACATCTGTGTTTTCTATGATTCATGCAATTCTTCTAACAGCTGTGTTCTGATCGTTCAATTTCTGGTTCGGAGTCATACTTGAGAGTATAAACAATAGCGCAGTCTTCAAATCTGAGTTCGACCTCGTTGTCGCTGATTTTGTCGTATTCGATAACATCGCGCCATTCATCGTCTTCATACCATGCGGCCATGCTACCGTCGTCAACGGCATCGAACATTACTGATTCATAGTGAGGGATATCTTCCGCGGGAGGCAATGGCGGCAAGCCAAAAATTGTGCATAAAAAACCACATGACCTGGCGGCAGGCATGTCTTCACGTGGATAACAGGGGTCGCCAACTGTTATACATATATCGTAATCATAAAAAGCCAAGAGTGGATGTTCTAATGCTCCAGGTAGTGGAAATAGAGATTCGTGATGGTTGTCCAGCGCCTGTTTGATTTCTATGGCTACTTTCATGGTGACGGCTGTCATAAGTTCAGCGCGAGTAATGCCAACTATACGATCATTAAAAGGTTCTGGAGGCTCTGAAGGTTCAGCATGGTTGGAGAAAACTCCGGTATCGGTGTTGTTGTTGGGTGTTTCCAGATAGTTGTTGCGATTATTTCTGTTGTTTTCGGTTGATCGGGTTTGTGCTGCCAATGGCTCTCCCGGGGCGATAATCAGGGCAACATAATTCGGGGAACCATTCAAAACCAGTTGGGCGGGCGACGTGCTGTTCAGGTTGGCATCATCGGTTGCGTATCCATTGGAAAGGGCATACCAGAATTGGGAGTAATCGATATCGGGGGCGCTTTCCTGCGAAGCTTCGATAAACTGGCGCGAGAAATAAAAAGGGCCGCTGTTGGGGGTGTTTGCATATATCGGCAGTCTGTAAGTCATTTCGACACCGTCGTTGCAGCTTGCTTCCGGCAGGCCAGCAAGGTTGTTGTCAGGACAGGGGAATCGCCCAGGACCATTATTGGGACCCGGATATAAATCGGGATAGTTGGCCGCAAAGGCTATCAGGGCTTCCTTGGCCAGTACCATTTCCTGGTTGTAGTTGACCAGTTTTTCGACACTGCCACCCCGGTCGCTCATGGCCACAAAAAACATGGAGGTTCCGGCCATAAAGACCAGCAGCAACATGGCGATCATAACCAGGCCTTGCTGTCGGCGCCCCTGGCCTTTTTGTCGACAGTTCCGGCTTGTTTGCCGGCGATTATTGCCCGGCGTCACTCGCTGCTTCATTGTTATTGGACTGAATCATTTGCAGCGCTTCGATCAAATCCTGGATAGCCACCACGCCCTGGGCCTGCGCCTGTGTTTGCGATGCTGACAGGTTGGCCGGCGAAGGTGGTGCTTCAGACTCCAGTTGAGCAGATTCAGCTTGAAACTCTTCTGGACCCTCTTCAGCCTGTTCCGCTGTTTCTTCCTGGATATCGGTGCCTGGTCTGCGCTCGAAGGACTCCCATAATTCACCGGTGGTCAGGTTGATGGTTTGTCCGGGCTTTAACTGATAGCTGGCTGAACTGGTGGAAATCTGCAGCATATTCTGGCCAGAACGCGCGATCAAACTGACATCCTGGGGTAAATCCCATTCCCTGACAGGCGCGCCATTCAACCAGATGGTGTGACTGCCATCCTGGTTGGTAATTACTGCATCCAGACGAAATTCGACATTTTGTTCCGGTTCGGGAGCCTCAATTTCCGGGATTTCCTCGGTCTGGATATCGAATCCCTGCGAGGCCGTCCGCTGCAGGAAATCTTCCCGAAGATAGTCCAGATAGGCTCGTTCTTGAGGGGTGGTGAAGAGCAGTCCCAGGGAGCTGGACTGAGCAGAGCTCGACTGGGCGCTGGCCAGGGCTGGAATCAACAGCAATATCGCGGCTATAGACAATTTAACGGGAGCCATTATTCGCTCCCAACATGCCAGGCTGTTCAACCTGTGGATTAAGGTCGTAGCTGTAATGGACTAACGTGCAGTCAATCGACATGTGTTGCTGCAGGGTTATGAACCTCGTGGCGCCGGAGTTGCGCAGGCTAAGTAAGCATTCCCTGATCTGGAACAGGCCGCCGTTGTTGTATATTGCATCAAAAAAACGAACAAAATCTTCTTCATGAAGCAGTGGCATATTCAGGGAAATCTCGGACGATGCCAGATCTATTGGGCCGCCACTGCTGATGCTTTGGGGATAGGCAAGTCGCTCCCTGAACTGGCTTTCAATCGAAAGGTTGATTGGAAACAGCTGCAGTTCGTCGCGAATTACGGCGAGGTCTTCCAGAAACTGCAATCGGTCTTCCGGCTCCAAAATATCTCTGGCCATCAGCACGCGGTATTCGTCGATGTTTTCAATGATTGTGGCTTCTTCTTCTTCAATAAGCTCCACAGATGACCTGGTTCGCTCAAACGCCGAATTGGCTTGCTGTAATTCCTGGGAGGCCTGGGCTTCCATGTAGCCCACGGTGAGATAGACGCCAGTGACAAGAGTGCAGCAGATCACAAACAGCACAATTTGCCAGCGAATAAGCAGCAGGTCGGCAGAGTCAAAGCGCAAGCCGTTCATGAGTCCACCTTCAGGGTGACTTCCAGGGTGAAGCTGGCCCGCAGCTCGGCGTCGTCCACCGTGGTGCTGACAGATGTATCGCTGCTGACGTTGGTGGGCAGCTGAATTGTTAGTACGCGATCCACCCTGTCGTCGTCTCTCAACGCTTCAACAAAGGTATCTACCTGAATCTGTGCTTCACGATAGCTTCTCGGTGAATAGGCAATTCCCTGAATGGTAATGGTTGGAACCAGCCGGTCTTCAAAAATTGCCCGTCGAAACTGGCTTTGTTGTCCCTGGTCTTGGGCGGGTCCGTAAGGATCGCGTCTCGCAGCATTTGGCGGGGGGGTTTCCTCCACTGACCAGGCAATAGAGGTAATTTGTAAATCGGACGATTGTGCCAGAGCCGAGCCGATGGTATTCATTGTTTCCAGTGGCTCAATGGAGTACTTTTGAATTTTTAATGCAGAGGTGACGACCAGTTCCATTTCGTTGGGAGGGATGGGCGTCTCGGGAAAGCGCAGGCTAAGAGTTTCATATTCGTTGGTATAGGGGGCAGTATTGGCGGTTACCTGTTCTGCTCTTTCCAGGTCAGAAAAAGCATCCAGAACGCCGGGTGCTTTCATGAAGACAACTCCGGCAAGCATTGCCGCTGAAGCCGCAATCAGACCCTGGGATACGCGCCTGAGAACGTGGTAACGCCTGGTTTCCAGGGGTGCGTATATGTTCGCCAGGCGTTTGCTGCCAAGAATTTTTGCCAGGATAACAATCAGCGTTGAGAGACTGTTTCCATGTAATTCCAGTGGAGAATGGCGCGCTTCTTCTTCTGTGCTCAGACATTCGAAAGAATCTGTGGCGCGGAAAGCGGTTTCCATCTCGGATTGTTCAAAAGGGCTGAGGACGTGAAATCTCAGCTGACTGTTCATCCGCAGAAGGCGGGCCCGTTCCAGATATTTTCGAACCTGCAGGGTTTCGTTGCGGATGGCGATACCCGGTGATGTGCCCTCTGCAATTTCCAGCCGCGAAACACGACTGAACATAACCTTGCCATTCTGCAAATAAGTTTGACGGAAGCTTGAGCCTTTTTCCAGGCTGACAATAAGCAGGTTTTCAGTTTTTCCCAGCCCCCGATTGGCAGCGTATTGTTCAATGACATAGGCTGCCGATGTTATCGTCTGGATGGCCATGTTGCGCTCGACAACCAGCTTGACCCAGGGCTCCAGTTGATCCGGCTTTGTCAGGGCACTAAGAAGAACTTTGTCGTTGCGGCGCCCCGCTGTTTCCCGTTCAATTATTTTTGCTGTGCGGTAAACCGTGTCCCTGAAGAGATATTCCATTTTTCGATTGAGGATTGCCTTGCGGTCGCTCCCTGACACGTGGGCGATACTGTCGTATCTGAAGCTCTCTTCGATGACGTCGGCAATAATAATGACCGGAAGATCCCGGTGGTTGTCGAGAAATCGGCCAAACACACCAAGGGAATGCTCATCTGCAGCAAATACTGCATTGTGATTGAGCACGCCTTTGTCCCAGGTCAGGATCTGCACTTCATTGTCTTTGACAATGATGATCAGCGCTTTGCGTTGTCCTGATAGTGTCATGACACCAGACTCATGTTTGTGGGCCTATATTGGCAGGTTGCTAAGTGAACTATACACGGGGCCCAGCACTGAAAGCATAACCCAGGCCAGCAATGCGCCAAGAACCAGGGTCATAACTGGCTGAATCATGGCTTGCAGCTTATCGATGGAATCCTTGATGTCCCGCTCGTAAAAATATGACACGTTCAGAAGTGCTTTGTCGAGCTGACCGGTGGTTTCCCCGATTTTAATCATGCGCAGAACCAGTGGCGGGAACATGCCTGATGTTTGCAGGCTCTGGGATATGGGGTCGCCCTGTTCAATGTCTTCCCTGGCCCGGACGATAGCCTGTCGAATAACGCGATTGCTGATAATGCCCTCGGCAATTTCAAATATGCCAAGAATGGGAACACCGGCGGAGTACATCATGGCGAAGTAGTTGGTGAACCGGGACAGGTAAATCTTCTGCATGACCGCCCCGAACTTGGGAATACGCAGGGTTAGGGAGTCAAACTTTTTATGCATGGGCTCACTGGCTACAATGGCGCCCTTTATGCCGAAGAAAAGCAGCACTGGTAATGTCAGACACAGGTACCAGTAGTTGACAATAAAATCTGAGGTGACAATCAGCGCACGGGTATAGACGGGAAGTTCCTGCCCCATATTGACAATAAACTCCACCAGCTGGGGCACAAGATAAATCATCAGGAAGAACAGCACGCCGAGAACCACCAGACCAACAATAATCGGCGACATCATGAGTTTTTTGGTTGATTCGGATAGTTCATCCTGCCACTTGATCATCTCGGAAAGTGAGCTAAAGACTTGCCCGAGGTTGCCGCTGGCTTCGCCAGCGTGGATCAGGTTTACGAATAATGTATCGAAAACCTTGGGATACATTGCCAGGGACTGGGACAGGGTTTTACCCCCTTCAATCGCTTCAACGATATTGGCCAGAACTTCTTTGAAATAAGGACTTTCCATGCTGTCGCGCAAGTCGGTTAAACCATCGAGCAGGGGCACACCGGCGTCGGTTAGCTGCCCCATATGCAGGCAAAAAACAATAAGTTCTCGGCGCTCCACTTTTTTCGGAGTAAGCGAAAAACCGGCCTTTTTTCCCTCTTTGGCAGAGATCAGGTCCAGCTTCATTTTGGAGAGACGGGATTCCAGATCCGTCTCATTGGCCGCCTCGATACTTCCCTGGCGAATTTCGCCTTCGTGAGAAATTGCTTTATAACGATAGAGGGCCACTGCAGAACCTCCGCCTAGTCCAGTAGTCGATAAGTAAGGTCAACCAGACGGGAAATATCCTCAAGACTGGTTGTTCCGTCGAGAACGCGACGACAGGCATCTTCGGCCAGAGAACAGAAATTCTGGTGGCTGGCGGCTTCACGAATCTCCCGGGCACTGGCACGGCGAGTAATCAGGTCATCTATCTCACTGGTTATTTTGAGAATTTCGATGATAGATGCCCGACCAGCATAGCCCTGGCCTTCACATTGGGTACAGCCTTGCGCTTCATAGATTATGAGCTCGTCTGTGAATTCTTCGCAGCCGAGCATTTTTTTCTCCATCTCGGTTGCCGGGTGCGGCTTTTTACAAGAACGGCATAGACGCCTGACCAGTCGCTGGGAGATAACGCCAATCAGGTTGCCGGCGATGACATCGGGCAGAACCCCAATATCCAGCAATCTGGGAATCGCGCCTACAGCAGAATTGGAGTGCAGGGTAGAGAATACCTGGTGGCCGGTCATGGCTGCCCGAAAAGCCATTTCAGCGGTCACATGATCACGGATCTCGCCGACCAGGATGATGTCCGGGTCTTGACGCATCATGGAGCGAATACCCTCGCCAAACCCCATGTTGATGGATTCATTGACAGAAGACTGGCGAATCAGGGGCATTGGGTATTCAACCGGATCTTCCATGGTCATGATATTTACTTGCTCTGTGTTCATATGATTGAGCACAGAATAAAGCGTTGTGGTTTTGCCAGAGCCGGTTGGGCCGCTTACCAAAATAATACCTTCGGGGCGGGCCAATAGCTTTTGTGCAGGCTGCGAACCTGTCGCAGGACACCGTCTATGCGATAGCGAATCCGCAAAAAAGCTTCTTCCGGTTCGAAATGTATATCTGAAGCTCCGCGCTGAACGGCGTCGGCGAGCAGGGCATTTATCAGTCGCACCATCGGATGACTATAACCACGGTCGTCTTCGGACAGACTCTCAAAGTCCAGCTCGCCTGTTTCAATCTCATTGAGAATACCGTCGATCGAGAGCTCAAAACCGTAAAAATTTTCGATGGTTCGTAGAATCTCGTCCTGGCCGGCAAGAACGGTGGTGATCTTTAGCCGGGATTTGTTCTGGGCGCGAACCTGGTCCAGGGCGACGATGTTATAGGTATCTGACATTGCCAGGGTCAGGTGATGTTCATTTTCGTCATACGACAGGGGCAAAATGTAGTGTCGGCGGGCAAGTCCCTGGTCAACCATTTCTATGGATTTTGGGTCGGGCACAGACTGTGATAAATCAATACTCGTTTGCCCGGTATTCTCGCTTAAAGCGTCGCGAACGATAGACTCAGTGA
>Ga0222652_1000784_pt1 | contig 11389 bp, 8 predicted proteins | sample AntAcemetagen371_FD_179803 | JGI IMG/M metagenome (GOLD analysis project Ga0222652, IMG submission 179803) | Saline water microbial communities from Ace Lake, Antarctica - #371 | ecosystem: Environmental > Aquatic > Non-marine Saline and Alkaline > Saline | place: Antarctica: Ace Lake | collected... | reverse complement strand
TTTCCTGATAACGCACCACCAGGTGAATGGTAATGGCCATAGTGATTATCAGAAGCAGGGAGATAAAGTTAGAGGAAATAACTGTCAGTCGCCAATCCAGCCAACCCAACAATCCCAGCATCATGACCGCGGTGACCACACAGGTGCAGAGCGGTAAAAGCACCAGTTTTGGATGTCGAAAAATGACGATCAGGGCAAACACAATGAATAGCAGAATACCGGCACCAAAAGTAACCAAATCACTTTTGATGAAGCTGATCATGTCACTGGTAATCATTGTGGCACCGCCAACAAACATGTCGGCGCTCTCCTCGTATTTGGCAACGATGTCGCGAATAGTCTGCACTCGCTCAGCATCCTTTTGCGCGGCCTGGGTTCTGGCTTGCAAATACTCGTCTTCCAGCCGCTCTAGCCGCTGTGCTTCCTGCTCATCCAATTCGTCGCTGCGCCTCTCTATATAGAGTGCATCGCGCTCGCGCACCATATTGACCAGTTCGTGGTTGATCTCCAGGTTCAACAGGATGGCGGTTGTCTGATTATCTGGCCCGACCAGGGTGTCCTTGTATATGGGATTGCGATGAAACTCTTCCCTGGCCAATTCCCGGTCAACAGCCTCATCACGCAATCGCGGCAAATCATCAGAAAGAGCGCGAAAATCAAGCGGCGGACTGTAGAGCATGGGGACATCAATAATCGATGTGGTGCCTTCAATTCCTTCTACTTGCAGTAATTCATCGCGCAGGGACTGAAGCCTGCCCAGAGAAGCCTCACTAAAAAGGTCCCCACCCGGTTTGTAAGTCACAACCAGAATATCGCCACTGTTGTATCGGCTGGTTATCTCGCGAAAATAATCCAGTGCCCGATCACTCTCCAGCGTGAGAGAGTCTGAGCTCGCATCCAGCTTGAACCTGGGGAGACCAAACGAAGTAGCCACAAGAATAGCCGTCAACCCCAGGAGCACAGCTGCAGGATGGCGAATAACTACCCGGTTATAAAGGCTGGCAAACGTTGTTAACACAGGATAATCCTTCTCTTTTTCGAGTATGGGAAAGTATATAGATTAAGAGCCAGTTAACGATCTACGTGGCCCAGATCCTTATCGGGAGCAATAATATCTCTTACTCGCTGCTTAATTTCCTTGGGTTGCGGGAAACCATTGTCTACCCGACGATCCCAGGCGACTTTCCCATCCACAAGAATGCGAAAAGTGCCGGTTTCGGCCGGGTGCAAAGAGACTGACTCAAGCGACTCACTAAACGTCTCCAGCAATTCCTGGGCCATCCAGCAGGCGCGTGGTAACCAGCGACAACCAGGACAGTAGTGAATAGAAATAACGGGGTTCATCGACTCGCCTCTGCCAGAAGCTTCACCTCGTTTAGCAATTTTTTGTGCAGCCCCATAAAGCCACCATTGCTCATAATGACCAGGTGACCTCCCGTGGCGACTTCGTTGATCAGGTCATCCAGCAAGGTATCGAAATCCATCTTCACCCGATGCTTCAGGTCGCCCGATGTCATTTCCGATAAATCCCAGACCAGGTTTTCGGGCTTAAACCAATAAACCCGATCCGCCTCCTCTGCAGATTTCAGCAATTTTTTGCCATGCACACCCATCTTCATTGTGTTGGAGCGCGGCTCAATCACCGCAATAATACGCTGCTTGCCAACTTTTGCTCGCAAGCCTTCCAGGGTCGTTGCTATGGCTGTGGGATGATGGGCAAAGTCGTCATAGATACGACAATTCTCGGTCTGCCCTATTAGCTCCATGCGGCGTTTAACACCGCGAAATTCAGCCAGGGCTTTTATTGTCGTTTCCGGGTCGATGCCTATGGAACGAGCCGCCGCGATGACCGCTAACGCGTTAAAGCGATTGTGTTTTCCCAGTTGCCCCCAATCCAGTTGACCCTTTTCATTTTGCTCATAATGAATTTTGCCCGACTTGCTGATCACCCAGTCACATTTCTCCTGTTTACTGCCGAAAGTTTGTACCGGTGTCCAGCAACCCTGCTTAAGTACTTTCTTCAAATTTTTGTCTTGCCCATTGGCGATAATAGTTCCGTCGCCGGGAACAACTCGTACCAAATGGTGAAACTGTCGGCGAATGGCCTTAACGTTATCAAAGATATCAGCGTGATCGAATTCCAGATTATTAAGAATAAGGGTGCGCGGCAGGTAGTGGACAAACTTGGAACGCTTATCAAAAAATGCCGTGTCATATTCATCCGCCTCAATAACAAAGAAGTCGCTTTTTCCAAGACGTGCGGAATGACCAAAGTTAGCCGGAACACCACCAATCAAATAACCTGGCTCAAACCCTGCGTATTCGAGTGCCCAGGCAAGCATACTGGCTGTACTTGTCTTGCCATGAGTACCCGCAACTGCCATTACCCAGCGGTCCTTAAGAATTTCAGATTTTAAGAATTCCGGCCCCGAAACGTACGCCAGCCCTTTATTCAATATGACCTCTACCAGCGGGTTGCCCCGACTCATGGCATTGCCAATAACCCAAAGATCAGGTTTGAGTTCGAGCTGTTGCTCCGAATAGCCCTGAATCAATTCAATACCCGCAGCTTCGAGTTGATCGCTCATAGGAGGGTAAACATTCTGGTCACAACCGGTCACCCTGATTCCCTTCTCAACTGCCAGCTGCGCCAGACTTCCCATAAATGTGCCGCAAATTCCCAGGATATGTATATGCAAAATGCCTCTCCTTACGCAAAGAAGGCAAGTGTGCCACAAGCTGATGCCGAGTTGGCCAGTCTGAATGCAATTGAAACAAAGGATTCATAAACCTGATCATGAAAGGATGGAGTAAATCGCTTATAGTTTTGCCCTGATGAATGAGCCAATAAACGGAGCTTTAAAGCATGAGTGCACCTAACGCCTTCTACGCCCAATCCGGCGGTGTCACAGCAGTTATCAACGCATCTGCTGCGGGCGTCATCGAAGAGTCTCGCAAAAATCCTGAGCGCATAGGAAAAGTGTTTGCGGGCAAAAACGGTATTCTTGGTGCTTTGAACGAAGAGCTATATGACACTAGCGTGGAATCTGCCGCCGATATTGCGGCCCTCAAGCACACACCCGGCGGTGCTTTTGGCTCCTGTCGTTACAAGCTCAAAAGCCTGGAAGACAATCGTGCGGAGTACGAGCGTCTTATCGAGGTATTCAAAGCCCACGACATTGGCTATTTTTTCTATAACGGCGGCAATGATTCAGCAGACACCTGTCTGAAGGTTTCCCGGATCGCTGAAAAAATGGATTATCCGCTACAGGCAATTCACGTACCTAAAACGGTCGATAACGACCTGCCCATTACCGATAACTGCCCCGGCTTTGGCTCCGTTGCCAAATATGTTGCGGTATCCACTCTTGAAGCCGCTGCCGATGTAAAGTCCATGGCGGCAACATCCACTAAGGTATTTATCATCGAGGTAATGGGCCGTCACGCTGGCTGGATTGCGGCCGCCGGTGGCCTGGCTGATCCCGATATCATACTTTTTCCAGAAATCCCCTTTAATAAAGCCAAGTTTCTGGATGCAGTCGATAGTGCCGTAAAAACCAAAGGTTACTGTATTGTGGTCGCTTCTGAGGGAACGCAGGATGCCGAAGGCAACTTTTTAGCCGAAAGCGAAACTGTGGATGCCTTCGGCCACAAACAGCTTGGCGGTGTTGCTCCAACCATAGCAGGCATGGTCCAAAACGAATTGGGTTACAAATACCATTGGGCTGTAGCCGACTATCTACAACGTTCCGCCCGACACCTGTCATCGCAAATCGATCTCGATCAGGCATATGCCGTAGGCACTGAAGCAGTGAAATACGCCGTTGCCGGACACAACGCCGTCATGCCCGCAATAATTAGGGACAAGGGAGAAATTTATTCCTGGCACCTGGAAATGGCACCATTGAACAAGATCGCCAATGTCGAGAAGTTCCTTCCCCGGGAATATATCCGTGAAGATGGTTATGGTATTAGCGAAGCCGGGCGCCGATACCTGCAACCACTAATTGAGGGTGAGGCCTTTCAGCCTTATAAATATGGCCTGCCCGTTCATGCGAAACTGAAACGACAACTGGTCAGCAAAAAACTGGGATAAGCTCACTATACTGAAACCGATGGTTTGGGCTGAACTACTCATACATATAAAAAAATTCAGGCATAAAAAAAGCCGCCATAAAGGCGGCTTTTTTGCCTGCGAATACTTACTGCGGGCGAACGTTGTTAGCACATGGGCCTTTTTGCCCCTGGCCGACATCAAATTCTACAGTCTGGCCGTCGTTTAATGTTGCGAATCCTTCACTACCGCGAATTTCAGAGTGGTGCACAAACAGGTCTTTTCCACCATCTTCCGGGCAAATAAAACCAAAACCTTTTTCAGCGCTAAACCACTTAACAGTACCTTTACTCATATTACTATCTTCTTTAAACGGTGAACAAAAATAACTGTAATCACTATCACCATCGTGAAAACAGGTCTTAAGTATTTGTATTAATAGGCTTTAAAAAACGGGCGAGGCACTTAGTGCACAAGTTTTCTGACGGGATACATGCAGAGAAACTAAATAGCGCGCTTCTCCCCTATTCCTTTAACGCTTTTCACACGAGAAGTAGTATGACACTTATTGACTAATAAACAGTACTTTTTTTTAAAATAACCTGATTTATTCGCTTTTATCCCCGAAAAACCGGAAATAAAAGGGAAAAGCCGCCCTCATAAGAGCGGCTTTTCAGGATTTATTGTTTTACCTGATGGATATGTACATCAGTTTGCGGATAAGGAATAGAAACGCCATCCTTGTCAAAACGCTTCTTGATTGACTCCGTCAAGCTGGTGTAAATCGGCCAGTAATCAGAAGTTGCGGCCCAGGAACGAACAGCAAAATTCACACTGCTGTCAGCCAGAGTCATCACCAGCACAACGGGCTCGGGATCTTTCAGGATTCGTTCATCTTTAGAGATTTCATCAAAAATCAACTCACGGGCCTTATCAATATCATCGTCGTAGCTAATACCAATTTTCAGGTCTACCCGGCGCGTTTCCTTGGCCGAGTAGTTGGTAATAGTGCCGCTGGTAATTGAGGAATTGGGAATGATGATTTGTTTGTTGTCCGGTGTAACAAGCTCTGTGGTAAATATCTGAATCTTCTCAATCGAACCGGCGGTATTTGCAACCTCGACATAATCTCCTGCCTTAAATGGCTTAAAAGCAAGCAGCAATACGCCCGATGCAAAATTTGACAACGACCCTTGCAATGCCAAGCCGATGGCCAGGCCGGCAGCACCGATAATGGCGACAAATGAAGCCGTTTGCAGACCCATCTGCCCCAAAGCAGCAACCAGCACAAAGACAAGCAGGGCCCAATAGGCCAGACTGCGTACAAAGTGAACCAGTGCCGCGTCCAAATTCCGGGCTAATAGGGTCTTTTGCAGAATATTGGCGATTTGAAACGCTATCCATCGGCCAACAACAAAGATGGCCAGCGCCATTAGTGCATTAATTACGAAATGGGTGACCAAATCGGCAATATTTTCCATAAGGGTTCTCCTGCGATACTTAGTTCGAATTAGTCTTCTACAGTCAAATTATCTACACGTTGTAACCCACGTGGCAGCTTGCTGCCTCGACGACCGCGCTCACCCTGATAATGCGCCAACTCCTCGCCTTTAAGAAGTAGATGACGCTTACCACTGTGAACTTTTACCTTGCCATTTACGGGCACAACAGCCATTGAGACCACATACTCTTCTCTCGTCATCACCCGGGTTGAAGGGATACTGATAATTTTATTGCCCTTACCCTTGCTCAGAACAGGCAAATCCCGAATCGGGAAGACCAGCATCCGACCTTCATTGGATACGGCAACGATTAAATCAGACTCCTGATTACCGACCAGTGACGGTGATAGCACTTTGGCTCCTTTGGGTAATGAGAGCAAAGCTTTCCCGGCTTTCTTATTGGCAAGCAGATCAGAAAAATTACACAGATAGCCATAACCCGCATCCGAAGCCATCAGAATTAACTGGTCATCCGATGGTGCCATTAGCACCGATAAGAACTGGGCACCGGATACCGGGTTGAGACGCCCGGTCAAAGGTTCGCCCTGCCCGCGCGCGGATGGCAGGGTATGGGCACCTAGCGAATAGCTGCGTCCGGAGCTATCAATAAACACGACTTGCTGGTTGGATTTACCATAGGTATGTGTGAAATACCCGTCCCCGGACTTATAACTGAGAGTCTCTGGTTCAATATCGTGGCCACGAGCAGCACGGACCCAGCCTCTTTCCGAGAGAACTACAGTGACAGGATCTGTGGTCAGCAAGTCTTCCTCGCTAAATGCCCGCGCAGTAATTTCGGGGGCCACAATTCTGCTTCGGCGATCATCGCCAAATTCTTCGGCAACGGCCTGAAGCTCTTTTTTAACCTTGGTTTTCAGACGAACAGCTGAACCCAATACCTGCTCCAGGTCTTTTTTCTCTTCTTCCAGTTCTTCCTGCTCGGTCTTGATTTTCATCTCTTCCAAACGAGCCAATTGGCGCAGACGAGTATCGAGAATGTAATCGGACTGGACTTCAGTCAGCCCAAAACGCTTCATCAATTTTTCTCTGGGCTTGTCCTCGGTACGAACTATATGTATCACTTCGTCGAGATTGAGGAAGGCGATCAACAGGCCATCAAGCAAATGCAGGCGCGCATCGACCTTATCCAGTCGATACTGCAGTCTGCGGCGAACCGTGATTAGACGAAAGTTAACCCACTCCTTGAGAATCGTGCGCAGACTTTTCACCGCAGGGCGACCATCAATACCAATCATATTCAGATTGGCCCGGTGGTTTTTCTCCAAGTCTGTAGTGGATAACAGATGCCCCATAAGCGCATCCAAATCAACGCGGTTGGAACGCGGAACCAGAACCAAGCGGGTGGGGTTTTCGTGGTCGCTCTCATCGCGCAAATCTGCCAACATGGGCAGTTTTTTGCCGTTCATCTGCTCGGCTATCTGCTCCAGCACCCGAGCCCCGGAAACCTGATAAGGCAAAGCATTAATGATTATGTCGCCGTCTTCTTTTACCCAGCGAGCTCGTTGCTTAATTGATCCCCGACCGGTTTTATAAATCTCCGCAATTTCTTCGCGGCTGCTGATAATTTCACCCTCGGTGGGGAAGTCAGGGCCCTGAATATATTGCAGAAGATCTTCGTCAGTACCTCCTGGGTTATCCAGCATGTAAACACAAGCATTGACCACTTCCCGAAGGTTATGTGGCGGGATATCAGTGGCCATACCAACAGCGATACCAGACGAACCATTCAGCAACACATTGGGAATTTGTGCCGGCAGCACTCTGGGTTCATCCATGGTGCCATCAAAGTTTGAACCCCAGTCGACCGTGCCCTGCCCCAGTTCATCGAGCAATAATTTTGCATAGGGCGCAAGACGTGACTCGGTATAGCGCATGGCAGCAAACGACTTGGGATCATCCGAGGAGCCCCAATTCCCTTGTCCATCAATCAGCGGATATCGATAGCTGAACGACTGGGCCATGAGCACCATTGCCTCATACGCCGCGCTGTCTCCGTGCGGATGATATTTACCCAAAACATCACCTACGGTCCGGGCCGATTTTTTGTATTTGGAACCGGACTTAAGCCCCAGTTCACTCATGGCATAGACAATTCGCCTTTGCACCGGTTTGAGCCCATCACTGATATTAGGCAGTGCCCTATCCAGAATGACGTACATGGAATAATTGAGATAGGCCATTTCGGTATAATCGCGCATAGATCGCACTTCGTAGCCGTCATCGTTGTAACGTGGCTCATCAAGCATTTTTGTTACTCACCAAATTCCTCTTAGGCAAAGGTTATAAAACTGGTATCCACTAAAATCACCGGGCAGTGGTTTCCAAAAAAATTTCACTCGATCAATCAACATTTCAAAAGATCGACAAACTATCTGACAGCATGGATGTTGCCAGCTTTAAAACTGGCATCTATCTTATGATAATCAAAACACTACAAAAACGATCTATAATCACAATCTGAAAATGTTTTTTTACAAACACGCATGCAGTACACAACTGTTACTTAAAGATATAAAGTCTGCACACCAAAAAACCTATCCGTCTGCCAATAGCTATTCAAACATACTACCCAATGGGAGGTATGTGTATATCACTTACTAGTCCATAAATATTTTGGAACATAGTAAAAGAAAGCTGAGCGCAGGAGCTACAACTAACTGAAAAGTCAGTTTTTATAAAACAATGCCCCGATAACCTATGCTCAAATACCAAAAAATTGCCCTGATGGGCGAATGTATGATCGAACTGCAAGATCATGATACCGACACTGTATCTCGCAAATTCGCCGGCGATACACTCAATACCAGTGTGTATCTATCACGACTGACCGATTCCAGCTCACATGAAGTCACTTATGCGACAGCGCTTGGGGTCGACAGATTTAGCGATCAAATGTGTGATTTTTTCACGACAGAAGGTATTAAAACAGATTTGATTCAGCGTTCCGAAACGCATCTCCCTGGCATTTATTATGTTGATCTCGACGCTAACGGCGAAAGGCGATTTTACTACTGGCGCAACCAGTCAGCAGCGCGCTATCTCCTTAGCAACCCGGGATGGGAACAAGTGCTCGACCAATTGCTCGATTATGACTTGCTGTATTTTTCAGGTATATCGCTGGCAATTCTGGAAGACACCGGCCGCGACCGTCTAATAGATTTCCTGCCCCGTTTTAAAGCCTCCGGGGGAAAAATCGTCTTTGATAATAATTACCGTCCAAGACTCTGGCCTGACAGGGAAAAAGCGCAGCATTTTTATCAGCTCTGCCTGGAACAGACCGATCTGGCGCTTTTGACCGCAGATGACGATTTTGAACTTTGGCAAGATACTGACCTGAACTGTCTCATCAGCAGAAATCGGCCATACAATATTAATGAACTGGTCATTAAACGTGGTGCCGACCCCTGCCTGCTGATTCAGGGCGACTCGCAGCAGGAAGTCGCTGCCGAGCGCGTAGAAAATGTTGTCGATACCAATGCAGCCGGGGACTCTTTTTCCGCAGGTTATCTAAGTGGCTGGATCAAGGGAGAGACACCAGAGAACTGTGCACGGCAAGGCCATTTTGTGGCCAGTCAGGTTATTCAGCACAAGGGTGCGATTATCCCCCGGGAAATCAATATAAAGATCATCTAAAGAGCAATCTTGTTATGACTAAAACACAAATACGCTGGGGCGTTCTGGGCGCCGCAAGAATTGCAACAACCAGAATGATTCCGGCCATACATATGGCGCAGAACAATCGGCTAACCGCAATTGCCAGCCGCAGCAAAGAAAAAGCGAGCCAGCTTGCACAGGACTACGCCCTGGAAAGTTCTTTTTCCAATTACGATGCCCTGCTTGCAAGCGATGCCATCGATGCCGTTTATATCCCTCTACCCACAGGTATGCATACAGAGTGGGTATTAAAAGCACTTTCTGCGGGAAAGCACGTGCTCTGCGAAAAACCCATTGGCATGAGTTCGGGCGATATTGACCAGATTATTGACGCGCAAAAATCGACAACCCTTTTGGTCGCCGAGGCTTTCATGGTGGCTCACCACCCACAATGGAAAAAAGTACGCGACCTGATAGAAAATATGGCCATTGGTCGCTTGCGCTATATTGAAGGCAGTTTTAGCTATTTTAATAAGGACCCTGATTCTTGCAAAAACAAACCGGAACTCGGCGGCGGCGGACTGAGGGATATCGGAGTTTATCCGCTTTTGTGCGCCAGGCTGGCTACCGGTCAGGATCCTTTAAGAGCGAAGGCGGCCATAGACTGGGACCCCAGCTTCAAAATTGACCGCTTCGCCAAATGCGAACTGGATTTTAATGAATTCACTTTGGATTTTTACTGCGCGACGCAACTTTGCAAGCGTCAAAGCATGACATTTCACGGCGAAAAAGGCTGGATCCGCGTACCTGTACCGTTCAATGCGCAAGAGTGGGGCGCGGCGCGCGTCGAATTGTGTCAGGGAGATCCGACCAGACTCGATACTTTTGAGTGGCCAAGTGAAAACCATTATGCGCTGCAGGTGGAAAACTTTGCCAGCAGTGTATTGACCCAGACTCCCTTCGCCATGTCCCTGGAAAATTCCCGGACCAACCAGTCAATTATTGATGCTCTGTTCGAGTCGGACAACATCGGTCAGTGGGTAACCCTCTGACCCCTTAACTGATGTAAAAACAGCAATTATCTGGCATCTCTAGAGTTCGACCTCGATGAGATTACCCTTGCTCTCAAGCCAGGATTTTCGATCCTGCGATCGTTTTTTGGCGAGCAACATATCCATCAGGGAATCTGTATTTGAGTCTCCCTCAATTTGCAGCTGTACCAGCCTGCGAGTATCCCGGGCCATAGTGGTTTCACGCAATTGCAGCGGATTCATCTCACCCAGCCCCTTAAAGCGCTGGACATTAATTTTTCCACGGATTTTTTCTGCAGCGATACGCTCCAGAATTCCAGCCTTTTCATGATCATCCAGGGCATAAAAAGTATCGTTGCCCACATCGATACGGTACAGCGGAGGCATGGCTACATAAATATGTCCGGCCTTGACCATTGGCCGGAAATGCCGGACAAACAAAGCACATAACAAGGCCGCAATATGCAATCCGTCCGAGTCGGCGTCGGCTAACACACAAATCTTGCCGTAACGCAGTTTTTCCAGATCATCCGATCCAGGTTCAACACCGAGCGCAATGGCAATGTTCTGGACTTCCTGCGAGTCCAGGACATCCATAGGATCGACCTCCCAGGTATTCAGGATTTTTCCACGCAACGGCATGATTGCCTGATATTCGCGGTCACGTGCCTGTTTGGCTGAACCTCCAGCAGAATCCCCTTCCACCAAAAACAGTTCGGTTTGCACAGGGTCATCACTGGTGCAATCGGCAAGCTTGCCCGGCAATGCCGGCCCCGAAGTTACTTTTTTGCGCACCACTTTCTTGCTGGAGCGCAAACGCTTCTGTGCCTGGCTAATACAATTTTGTGCCAGGGTGTCCGCCTCGTCGGTGTGCTGATTCAACCAAAGGCTGAAGGCATCCTTTACAATGCCAGAGATAAAACCGGCAGCTTCACGAGAACTCAAACGTTCTTTTGTCTGGCCGGAAAACTGGGGATCCGACATTTTGAAAGACAACACATAGGCACAGCTGTACCAGATATCCTCAGCCGTGAGCTTGACGCCGCGAGGCATAAGATTGCGAAACTCACAGAACTCACGCAGGGCTTCCAGCAGCCCGGTTCGAAGGCCATTTACATGGGTGCCACCCTGGGTTGTCGGAATCAGGTTAACGTAGCTTTCTTCAACGAGATCCCCGCCATTGGGCA
>Ga0222652_1000783_pt1 | contig 11409 bp, 6 predicted proteins | sample AntAcemetagen371_FD_179803 | JGI IMG/M metagenome (GOLD analysis project Ga0222652, IMG submission 179803) | Saline water microbial communities from Ace Lake, Antarctica - #371 | ecosystem: Environmental > Aquatic > Non-marine Saline and Alkaline > Saline | place: Antarctica: Ace Lake | collected... | reverse complement strand
AAACTGATAGACCTACGTTAATAGCCGGTCTAATACCTTGGTTAAATAATTCTGTTTCAAGAAATATTTGACCATCTGTAATTGATATAACATTAGTAGGAATAAAAGCAGATACGTCTCCACCTTGCGTTTCAATTATTGGAAGAGCAGTTAACGAACCTCCACCATGCTCATCGCTAAGCTTGGCTGCTCTCTCAAGTAATCTACTGTGTAAATAAAATACATCTCCTGGGTAAGCTTCTCTTCCTGGAGGTCGTCTTAATAAAAGTGACATTTGTCTATAAGCTACAGCCTGTTTAGATAAATCATCATAAATGATCAATGCATGCATACCATTATCTCTATAGTATTCTCCCATAGTACAGCCTGTGTATGGCGCTAAAAACTGAAGCGGCGCTGCATCTGAAGCGGTAGCAGCAACAATTGTTGTATATTCCATTGCACCAGCTTCTTCTAGAGTTTTTTGGATTTGTCTAACTGTAGATCTTTTTTGACCTATAGCGACATAGATACAATAAAGTTTTTGCTTCTCATCGCCAGATTCATTTATTTTTTTTTGGTTAATGATTGCATCAATAGCAACTGCAGTTTTTCCTGTTTGTCTATCACCAATAATTAATTCACGCTGTCCCCTTCCAACTGGAACAAGACTGTCAATTGATTTTAAACCTGTTTGCATTGGCTCACTAACAGATTGTCTTGGAATAATACCGGGAGCTTTCACTTCAACTCTGCTTCTTTTTGTTGCTTTATCTAAAGCACCTTTACCATCGATTGGATTTCCTAATCCATCAACAACCCTTCCTAATAATTCTTTTCCAACAGGTGTATCAACAATACTTCCTGTTCTTTTAACAACGTCACCTTCTTTAATTTTTCTATCATCTCCAAAAATTACAACTCCAACATTTTCACTTTCTAAGTTTAGAGCCATTCCTTTTGATCCGTCAGAAAATTCTACCATCTCTCCAGCTTGAACGTTATCTAACCCGTAAACTCTAGCAATACCATCTCCTACTGACAAAACTTGACCAACCTCAGTCACTTCTGCTTTATCGCCAAATTTTTTAATTTGTTCTTTTAATATCTTTGTTACTTCTGATGGGTTTATATCCATTTATGCCTCTATCATCCTATTTTCGATTTGTTGTAATTTATTTTTAATGGAAGTGTCCACCATTGTGCTTCCAACTTGCACAATCAAACCCCCAATTAAACTTGCATCGTGTTTGTAGTTTAATTTTATTTTTGAACTAAAATTTTTAGTCAATTCTTCTTTTATGTTGTTAATTTCATTTTCAGTAAGATCTTTTGCTGAAGTTAATTCTGCTTTTAATTCACCTCTTTTGACTGAACATGTCTCAACAAAGCTTTTTAGAATTTTATCCACATAAAAGAATCTTCTTTTAGATATTAGAAAGCTTAAAAATTTTGTTAATAATTCATTTATTTTATATTGTTCTGAAATTTTACTTAAAGCATTCAATTGGTCTTCTTTGTTATTTGTTGGATCCTTGATTAAAGATTTAAAATCTTCACTTGAAGCAATTAAATTAATAATTGATGCGGTATGAACTTCAATCTCACTTAATATGTTAGCTTCTACGGCTAATTCATAAAGCGCCAGAGAGTATCTACCAGCTGATATTTCAGAAAAACCTTTATTTTTACTCAATTTGTTATTCCTTATAAATATTTGAAGATTTATTAAATTTCTGTTTTAATTAACATATGACCCTATTCTCTTCAAGTCACACGTTGTCTAAAAGTGTTTTTTTTTCAACGTTAATTAAAGTTTATTGGATCAACATCAACCGTTAGTTTCATTCCAGTAGGAAATTTGAATTTATCGATGGTTTTGGCTAGTGAATTCTGAACTTTTAGAGATTTTCGACCTCTGATCAAAAGTCTTACTCTGAACTTTCTTTTTAATCTAAATATAGGTGCATTCACAGGGCCAAGGACTCTACCTTCGACAGCACTTTCTATAAAAACTTTAAACCTATAAGCTTCTTTCTCAAGTTCTCTTTCATTACTGCCTGTAATTATTAAAGCAATAAATCTTTGAAACGGTGGGAGATTATTTTCTCTTCTAATTTCAAGTTCTTTATCTAAAAAAATATCAGGATCTTTATTTGTAATGTCTGTTATCATTTTAGTATCTAAATTGTAAGTTTGAAAATAAACAGTTGCTGGCTTTCCTGTTCTTCCTGCTCTACCTGAAAGTTGGTGATATAGTTGTAAATTCTTTTCTGCACCCCTTAAATCATGACCTTGTGATGATAAATCGATATCAACAACAACAATACAATTTAAACTTGGAAAGTGGAATCCTTTAGAAATTAATTGAGTTCCAATTAAAATTTGAATTTTGTTATCTATAATTTTTTCTAAAATATCTCCTGAACTTTTTTTATTCATTGTATCGCTAGAAAATATAGTTGTCTCTTTAGCAGGGAAAATTTTTTTTACTTCTTCAGATATCCTTTCTACTCCAGGCCCACTAAAAATAAAATCACATTTTCCTTCTTTGGAGCAGTCTCTATTTAGTAAAGCTTTGTATCCACAGTAGTGACATAATAAATTTTGTTTATTTCTGTGGTAAACCAAATTTATTGAACAATTTGGACATGAATAACTAGTAAAACATTTTTTACATAATACATGGGGTGAAAAACCTCTTCTATTTAAAAAAAATAATACTTGATCTTTTTTTTCAAGATGAAATTTTACTTTCTCAATTATTTCTTTTGATATCCAAGATTGAGATTCTAGCTTTGAATTATTAAGATTAATTATTTCATATTTCGGTAAAGATGCATTTAAATATCTTTGATTAAGTTTTGATAAACTATATTTACCTTTTTTAATATTGTTATAAGTTTCAATGGAGGGAACAGCTGTTATTAAATTGATTGGAATATTTTCAAAGGATGCTCTAGAAATTGCCATATCTCTTGCATTGTAAGTTACTCCCTCATCTTGTTTGTAAGATTGATCATGTTCTTCATCAACAATGATTAATCCTAGTTTTTTAAAAGGTAAAAACAATGAGGACCGAGCACCAATTACAACTTTAATCTTATCATTTGCAATTCCACTCCAGATAATTTCTTTATTTTTTTTTGTAACACCTGAGTGCCATACTGCAGGCTTAAATCCAAAAAATTCTATAAATTTATTTTGAAATTGTCCTGTTAATCCAATTTCAGGCAATAGAATTAACCCCTGAAAACCCTTGTTAATTATCTCTTTTAAGGCCTCAAAATAAACCATCGTTTTACCAGATCCCGTAGTGCCCTGCAAAACGTGTACTCTAAATTTTTGATTAGAAGCATTCATCTTTTTTAAGCAACTTTTTTGTTCTTTTGAAAGTTCAATTTTGTTTTGTTTAATGTCAATTTTAAATTGTTCATAGGTTTCACTTGAAATTTTTTCTATCGCATTACTACTTAATAATAGAAGTTTTAAAACCATCCCTTTGGGGATCATATTATATTCTGAGAACCAATTTAAAAACTTGATAATACTTTTTTTTAAGGATGGAACATTTAGTTTTCTAGAAACTTTTTTAATTGCAAAATTTTTATTTGTTTTTTTTTCAAATTCATCCCAAACTACTCCTGTTAACTCAGATTTTCTGAATGGTACAACAACATAGTCACCTACTTTAAGTTTTAAATCAGAATCATAAGTGAATGGGTGATTAAAAATATTTGGTATAAGAATAGGAACTTTCATATTTTCATAATACGAAAAAAATATATATGTGTATTCTTTTTTTTTAAGTTATACGTTTAAGTCTTCTTTTTCTTTAAATTGTAAACACATCTAATTTGTATTTATCAATATATTCCATAAATTGTTTCAAAAATTTTTATTTATCTCCTTATATTTAAATGACCCATCATTCCTAATAGAAGTAATTCTAAAGGATTATTTTTCCAACAACAGCCTCACGAATGTCTAGTTTTTTTTGTAAAAAATACCCTGCCCAGTTGGTAAGTTCATAAAGTGACCTTTCTTATTTTCAAAAAAAATATCTACAATTTTACGTGTTTCTTCAAAGCCTCCATAATCATCAAATAAAATTATGCCATTTTCTACTATTTTGTCATAAAAAAATTCTAAAGAATCTTTTGTTGCCTGGTTAGAGTTTAAATCAATATGCAACCAATGAATTTTTTGGGGATTATTTGCTTTGTTAAAAACATTTGGAATAAAGCCTTTATTATAGATAGTTTTATTAGAAAAATTTTTTAAATTTAGCTTTGCTCTCTCTATGTCTAGGTACTTATAATTAAAACTAGAATCTGTACTTAAAGAACTTAAATCTTCCCATGCATCATATAGATAGCTTTTATATTTTGCTTTTTTTAATTCACAAGCAGCCATGGCAAAATTTATAGTTAAACCATCACAAACACCACATTCTACTAAATTTATCTCCATTTCTTGTTCTTTTGTAAATTTTAATATTTTCAATACTGAGTTAAAAACTACATAATGCCTCCATTGTAATTCACTTATAATTTTTTTATAATCAGCATCTTCGTGATAAAATTGTGTCAATTGAAACGCTTTTTCATTAACTTTATTAATTAGGTTATTTTGAGTTTCTTGAAAAATAATATTCTCTTCCAGATTTTTATTTTCCCATGGAGGTGAAGTTGTATTTGTGGTCATGCCCCATCCAGAAAAGGTAACTTTTCTTTTAGAATCTTGTTTTATTTTATAAATTATCGGGAAAACTTGTCTTAGATGATTTTTAATTCTTTTCCATAATTTACTTAAATAAGATATTTTTTTATATCTCTTTTTTTTTATTGTTAAAATTCTTTCAATTTCTGACATTTATAGACTAAACACTATCAGGAATTTTTTTTTTGCCAACTATTGGTTATCATTAATATAAATTAAATTTTATTTAATACATTCAAGTAAATCGATAAGTAGTAGTTATAAGTGATATTTTATATCATATCTTTTATTTTTGATATGTTTTGAAATATCTTTTAACTTTTAATTTCTCATGAATCCAAAAAAATGGATTTCTATGAAATAATTTTCTTAGAATTTTAAAAAAAAGTGCATCTTCTTTTAATTCACCAAACAACTTGCTAAACAGAGAAATAGTTTTAATAAAATATCCTCTATTCCTATAATCTATAAAATAAACAGGGTTTTTAGTTCTGCTGGTAACAAAAATACTTTTCTTTATTTTTTTAAGTACATTTATTTGTGTTATAGATTCATAAAAGGTAATTGAATGAATTTTATCTGAAAAAATATTTTCCTTTTTTTCAACAAAGGGGTTTCTTCTGTGAATATTTTCTACTAGTAAATTACAAAAGTTTATAAAAGAATATTTTGAAGGATTTCCAAAACCCATTTTTTTCATATAACTAGAGCATGTATCTTCAACTACAATCATGCCCCCATTTTTTATATTTTTAATTGATTCAACAACGGATGTTATTTGTTGAAGATTTCTATGACCCCCATCATCTAATAAAATATCAATCTTGCCTATTTTTTTATAAAATTTATACCAAAATTCTTTTGTAGACTGGTCACCTATATAAATTTCAAATCCATCATCTTCTAATTTTTTTGCATCTGGGTTTAGCTCAATACCAATTATTCGAGCTTTTTTTCCAAAAAATGCTCTCCACATATGAAGTGAGCCCCCATCACCAACCCCAATTTCTACAAATATAATTTTTTTATTTCTAAATCTATTAAATATATTTTCATAGATTTCAAAATAATGATCCCATTTAATAGAATATCTTGGTAAAGATTTAAAATAGGAAAAAAGTCTTTTTGTCATAAAAATTTTTTAAGAGTGTATTGCTCTTTTATCTACTGATAATGCTGCTTCTTTTACAGCTTCTGAAAATGTTGGGTGTGCATGACACGTTCTTGCAATATCTTCGGCACTTGCACCAAACTCCATTGCAACTCCAATTTCTCCAATTAATTCACCTGCATGAGGACCAATAAGATGAGCCCCTAAAATTCTATCTGTTTTTTCATCTGCTAAAATTTTAACAAAGCCTTCTGCTTCATCAATTGCTTTAGCTCTTGAATTTGCCATAAATGAGAATTTACCAATTTTATATTTTATATTTGCTTCTTTTAGCTGTTCTTCAGTCTTACCTATTGAGGCAACTTCTGGTGTTGTATAAACAACACTTGGAATAATATCGTAATTAACATGTCCAGATAGTCCTGCAATATTTTCAGCAACTGCAATGCCTTCATCTTCAGCTTTATGAGCTAACATTGGTCCTTCTATTACATCGCCAATTGCATAAACATTGGCTATGTTTGTTTGAAAACTTTTATCTGTTTTAATTCTTTTCTTTTCATCTAACTCAACACCAATTGTATCTAAATTTAAGTTATCTGTGTTTGGTTTTCTACCAATTGATATGAGCACAACATCACAATTAAAATCAATTTTTTTACCCTCTTTATCAGAAGTTGATACCGTTGCACCTTTGGCATTTTTTTTAATTCCTTCTACTTTAGTTTGCATATGAAAATTAATTCCTTGCTTCTTTAAGATTTTCATAAACTCTGTTGATACCTCTCTATCCATGCCTGGTGTTATATTTTCTAGAAATTCGACTACATGAACTTCAGCACCTAATCTAGACCAAACAGAGCCCATCTCTAGTCCTATATAACCTCCACCAACTACAACCATTTTCTTAGGAACTGCTTCTAAAGTTAATGCACCTGTTGAAGAAACAATTATTTTTTCATCAAATTCAATTTCTGGCAATAAAGCTGGAACAGATCCTGTGCTAATGACAGTTTTTTCAGTTTCTATTACAGTTTCTTTTTTTTGATCGTCTAAAATAGAAATTTTATTTACTGATTTAAAGCTTCCAGTACCTTTAAAATAAGTAACTTTGTTTTTCTTAAATAAAAACTCCACACCTTTAGTTAAAACAGTTACAGCTTTATCTTTATTTTTCATCATTTTTTCGAGGTTAAGTTTGACTTCACCAACTTCTATCCCAAGTTTAGAGAGGTTTTGTGCTTTATGATAATTCTCTGAAATATTTAGTAAATTTTTAGAAGGTATGCACCCAACATTTAAACAAGTGCCCCCTAATGAACCTCTAGATTCTATACATGCAGTTTTAAGACCCAATTGTGCTAATCTTATTGCACATACATAGCCTCCTGGACCTCCACCTATTACAACTGCTTGAAATTTATCTGACATTTAAATATTTAAAAATAACCTTCTTGGATTTTCTAAATTTTCTTTAATCATTTTTAAAAATGAAACTGACTCTTTTCCATCAATAATTCTGTGGTCATAAGATAGTGCAAGATACATAATGGGTCTAATTTTAATTTCACCATCAACTACCGTTGGTCTTTCAACTATATTATGCATTCCTAAAACGCCAGATTGAGGCAAATTTAATATTGGAGTTGATAACATTGAGCCATAAACACCACCATTACTAATTGTAAAGGTTCCACCTTGCAGGTCTTCAATAGTTATTTTTCCATCTTTTGCTTTTTCAGAAATAGTTTTAATATTTTTTTCTATATCAGCAAATGATAATTGATCAGCATCTCTTAATACCGGTACTACTAATCCTTTTTCAGTTCCTACTGCAAAACTCATATTATAATAATTTTTATAAATAATTTCATCTCCATCGATTTCAGCATTAACTGATGGGTACATTTTTAATGCAGCGACGCATGCTTTTACAAAAAATGACATGAATCCTAATTTAATTCCATACCTGCTTTGGAAATCTTCCTGGTTCTCTTTTCTCATTTCCATTATGCCAGTCATGTCAACTTCATTAAAGGTCGTTAATAATGCTGCATTTTCTTGCGCTTGTTTTAATCTTTTTGCAATTGTCTGTCTAAGCCTAGACATTTTAATTCTCTCTTCTTGACCATATTTATTTTTTCTTTCTGACGGTTGTGGGTTTTCCCCCATCATACTAATTAGGTCACCTTTAAGAATTCTACCCTCTTTACCGGAGCCTGTAACTTTTTTTAAATCAATTTTATTTTCAACCACAATTTTTCTTACAGCTGGTGAAAGTATTTCATTATTTTTATTTGAGGAATCAGTTTTATCTTCTTTAACCTCATTGATTAATATTAATGGTTCTTCCTCCTTGGGTTCTTTAAAAACTTTAGGAACTTCTTTTTTAATTTCTAAATTAACTACATTATTTTCAGTTTTTTTAGGTTCAATTTTTGTAATTATTTTTTTTTCAGATGGTTGAGCTCCACTTTGACTTATTGTACCAAGTAAAGCGCCAACATCTACAGTTTCACCATCTTTAGAATTTATTTCAGATAAAACTCCATCTATTGGAGATGGAACTTCTAAATTAACCTTATCAGTTTCTAACTCTACAATTGCTTCATCGGCTTCAACTGTGTCACCTTCATTTTTAAGCCACTTAGCAACAGTTGCCTCTGTTATGCTCTCACCTAAGACTGGTACTAAAATTTTTTCACTCATTTTTATTTAAAAACCTTATTAATAATATCTAGTTGTTGTGAAATATGTCTTTTTGCATATCCCGTTGCTGGGGATGCATCTGGACTTCTTCCTATATAAAAAATTTCTCTATTATTAGCGTTAATAGTTTCTAATGTCCATTGTATATAGTCTCTTACAGAAAACCAAGCTCCCATATTTTTTGGTTCTTCTTGGCACCAATAAAATTTAGCATTTTTAGCATACTTTTTGATTTCTTTAACTAAACTTTTAACTGGAAAAGGATAAAGTTGTTCAACCCTGTACAACACTACATCATCCTTTTTCAATTTCTCTCTAGCATCTAACAGATCAAAATAAACTTTTCCTGAGCATAGAATTACTTTTTTAATTTTTGAGCTTTCTTTTAATTTTATAAATCCATTTTCTTCATCTAGTGCATGATCCCATAAAATTCTGTGGAAAAATGTATCTTTATCAAAGTCTTTTATATTTGAAACACAATGCTTGTTTCTTAATAAAGATTTTGGAGTCATTATTATTAGTGGCTTTCTAAATTCTCTATGCATTTGACGTCTTAAAGCATGAAAGTAGTTTGCTGGTGTTGTACAATTTACTATCTGCATATTATCATTAGCACATAGTTGTAAAAACCTTTCTAGTCTTGCTGAAGAGTGTTCTGGTCCTTGGCCTTCATAACCATGAGGCAAAAGCATTACTAGCCCAGATGCCCTTGTCCATTTTCTCTCTCCTGATGCTATAAATTGATCTATTACTACTTGTGCGCCATTTGCAAAATCACCAAATTGTGCCTCCCACATTGTTAGAGTGTTTGGCTGAACTAAACTATAGCCATATTCAAAACCTAAAACTGCTAATTCTGATAAAAAACTATCTACTATTTCATATCTTTTTTGAACTTTTGAAATATTATTTAAAGGAATATATCTGGAGTTATCTTCTTGATTTCTTAGAACTGAGTGTCTTTGACTAAACGTTCCTCTTCCTGAATCTTGTCCAACTAATCTCACTGGATAACCTTCTTCTAGTAATGAGCCAAATGCCAAAGCTTCAGCTGTTGACCAATCTATACCTTTGCCATCTGATACTGATGCTCTTCTAGTATTTAAAATTTTAATTATAGTTTTGTGTAAATTTAATTCCTTTGGTGTTGAATTAATCTTTTCTGAAATTTCTAAAAGTTTTTTTTGGTCAAAACCACTTATACCTCTTTTATCCTTTCCTTTTTCTGGTTTATATCTTGACCAACTTCCCTCATACCATTCAATTTTCGGCATATAATCTTTTGCATTTTTGTATTGATCATCCAGTAAGTTTTTAAACTCAGTTTTAAACCTTTTAAGTTCATCCTCTGAAAGCGTATTTTCATTTACTAATTTGCTTCCATATACTTCTACTGGTGTAGGGTGTGATCTAATTTTTTTATACATTAATGGTTGAGTAAATGAAGGTTCATCTCCTTCATTGTGACCAAACCTTCTGTAGCAGATTATATCAACAACAACGTCTCTGTTAAATTTTAATCTAAATTCTGTTGCAATTCTTGTTGCATAAACAACTGCTTCTGGGTCATCACCATTTACGTGAAGTATTGGGGCATCTACCATTTTTGCAACATCTGATGGATATGGTGATGATCTTGCAAACCTTGGGCTTGTAGTAAAACCTATTTGATTATTAACAATAAAGTGAATTGTTCCACCTGTATTATGGCCTGGCAAACCTGACATTGCAAAACATTCAGCCACAACACCTTGGCCTGCAAATGCTGCATCACCATGTATTAAAATTGGTAAAACTTTATTTCTTTCTTTATCTTCATGAAAAAATTGTTTTCCTCTAGTCTGTCCTAATACAACAGGATTAACTGCTTCTAAGTGCGAGGGGTTATCTGTAAGTCCAACATGTATAGAATTTCCATCAAATTTTCTATCCGACGATGCTCCTAAATGGTATTTTACGTCTCCTGCTCCCTCTTCTCCTGTTGTTTGAACGTCTCCCGCGAATTCATTAAATATTCTTTTGTATGATTTTTGTAAAACGTTTGCTAGCACATTGAGCCTACCTCTGTGAGACATTCCAATTTTAACTTCTTTAGCTTCTGATTGACCAGCAATTTTAATAATTTGTTCTAAAGCAGGGATTAGGCTTTCTCCTCCATCCAATCCAAATCTTTTTGTACCAACATATTTTGTATGTAAAAATTTTTCAAATCCCTCAGCTTGAATAAGTTTATTTAAAATAGCCTCTTTACCATTCTTTGTAAATTGAAGAGAGTTCTCATCTTGCTCAATTCTATCTCTAAGCCATTTTCTTTCAGTTGGGTTTGATATATGCATATATTCATAACCAATTGGCCCACAATAAGTTTTGTTTAAAAAACTTAATATTTCTTTTACAGTAGAGTGCTCTTTATTTATTACGCCATCTAAATAAATTTTCTCATTATAATTTTCTTTTTTGAACCCATAATATTCAGGATGTAATTCTTCTAAATACTCTGTTTTCATCATTCCAAGTGGGTCAAGCTTTGCTAATAAATGTCCCCTTTGTCTATAGGCTCTAATTAATGCAACAGCTCTAATTGAGTTAAGATTACTTTTGATTAAATCTTTTGAATTAACTTTTGCATCATTACTTCCACTGGAAAGTTTTTTTTCATTTTCTTCAGTTCTTTTTTCAATTTTATCAAAATCAATTTTTTTTTTTATACCCCATGATGGTCCATTAATTTCCTTAGCAATCATACTTAGATCTTCACCTATATCTTCAAAGTAATTCTGCCAACTTTCAGGAAGATCTTTGTCTTTATTAATAAATTTTAAATACATTTGTTCTATAAATGCACTATTTGATTTACTGAGAAATGAGGTTTTTTCGAATTCGAG
>Ga0222652_1000780_pt1 | contig 11422 bp, 12 predicted proteins | sample AntAcemetagen371_FD_179803 | JGI IMG/M metagenome (GOLD analysis project Ga0222652, IMG submission 179803) | Saline water microbial communities from Ace Lake, Antarctica - #371 | ecosystem: Environmental > Aquatic > Non-marine Saline and Alkaline > Saline | place: Antarctica: Ace Lake... | reverse complement strand
CTTGTTTAATTGAATTTTGATCTGCCGGTGTTCGACAGCATTTAATAGCAGTTGGTGCAGATCGGTACGCATCAACTGCAAGGCTGGCAACCCATGGTGCCGCTGGAAATAGTCAGAATATGGAAGCGCTGCCAACAGTTGATTATCCTCGGCTCGCCGCAACTCCCCAAAAGCCGAGCAATGTGCCACTTGCCCAAGAGAATCTGCCAACCCCAACTGATGTAACAGTCGCACCGCATTGGGCGCCAACTGAATACCTGCGCCTATCTCAGCCAGCTCAGCAGCACGTTCGTATATCTGGATATCTTTTTGGCCCTGTTCATACAAGGTCAGGGCAGCAGTAAAGCCGGAGATACCGGCGCCCACAATGGCAATTTTCATCAGTTACCCGGAGGGAGGTTTTCTCTCGGTCATCTTATCAGTCATATAAAACCCCGGGGTAGCCTGGGCATTGACGTTTTATTGCTATTCTGTAGAGATAAAAAATGTTGCCTGGAGCAATCCTCGATTTAACAATTACGAAAATTGGAAAAAACCATTATGTTCGGGATTAGCGGGGTAAGCACACTGAAGACTCTGTCGCTGTGTATAGCAATGGTGGCAATGCTTTCCATTGCTGCGTTTAGCCATCCAGAGACACTGAATACCGATAAAAAAACCGACGCTTTAATTTTAGGGGTAACTCCCTCTACCATAGAAGTTTTAAATCAAATACCTGGCTAAATAAAAGCATCATATAACGTCATTTCGTTTAACAGACTAGGCTTTGGTGGAGCTGAACATAGCAAATACACCAAAGATAATGTGTACCGGCTCGCCGGCGAAGCCGGCTTACAAAAACATGACTTCGTTATTGTAGGAATCAGCGGCGGTGCAGCTCTGGCGATCCTGTTAGCTACAAAGTTTGAAGCACAACATGTTGGGGGCTGTCAGTGGCATGGTTTCCAGTTAGACCTACTTCCAGTTTGCTGGCTCAAGCTTCACAAAAGACGTTATGCAGTCTGCAACCGGATCTTATGAAAATTTCAAAAAATCCAGGTCCGTTTTCTCAACACCGATGAGGTTTTTCCTCAGGCAGGAACAGCTTCACAAGAAGATGCCATAAGAGCCAGTTTTAACAAGCCGCATTTTGTATTAACTGAAGACCTGTATGCATCCGTAAAGGACAAGTCAATGAAGATAGATTAGTGGCATAGTGAAACGGATGAAAATGTTGCGATAGAAAGTGTAAAACTGTTTTTTCAGGATTATCCAAATGCCAACCTGCAAATAATACCCGATGCTGACCACCGAATAGATGCCACATCTACATCGAAAAAATACTCGGTATATGGCAGCAGAACAGCAAAAGAGTGTCACAACCTGTGGCAAGTAACCTGATTTTGAAGCTATGGGGAATTCCGATAATAATAATAATCAGGCAGAATGCTCCATTAACACGCTGTTAGGAGAACCAATGGCCCTGACCAAACGTCAACGATTGATCCGTTTCCTGGAATTTCTGGTGATCGGTGTATTTATGGGCCTCGTCGAGGACTTGCTGGCGATCGTCTTGGCAACGGACGCAGAACTCGAGCCGCAAGTCATCTTGGTGGTGCTCCTCGTTTCCATACCCTTCGCCGCTTTAAGCGAGTTGGTTGTCGACCACCCGCGTTTCTGGGAGAAGCTCATGCCGCGGCACTGGTTTCCGCATCACTGGGTGGAGCCGCAGAATTTGATGGCCACAAAAAAAGATAGAAGGCCATGACTACTAACGCGTCACTAGAGGTGGCTCATTTCAATCATCACCAAACCACCTGCCGCATTGCTGCGCCCGCTTGCACATGCAGGAGGTCAATGAACCCCTGGTCGCTGGCTGAAACCGCCGTCGGCCCAAAGGCCATGGCAGGGCAGATAAAAAGCTAGCTCCTGACCACCATATTTTCTGAACGAGAGGACCCATGATCATTTCTGCGTCGACAGATTACCGCACCGCGGCACAACGCAAACTACCGCCGTTCCTGTTCCATTACCTCGATGGTGGCGCTTATGCCGAACACACACTGCGGCGCAATATCGAGGATCTGGCCGACATCGCCTTGCGCCAGCGGGTACTCAGGAACATGTCCGACTTAAGTCTGGAAACCCAGCTGTTCGGCGAAACCCTGTCGATGCCTGTGGCGCTTGCTCCGATCGGCCTGGCCGGTATGTTTGCGAGGCGCGGCGAAGTGCAGGCGGCCAGGGCCGCAGCAGCCAAGGGCATCCCCTTTACGCTGTCCACAGTGTCGGTGTGCCCGATCGAAGAGGTGGCGCCGACGATCAACCGGCCGATGTGGTTCCAGCTCTACGTTCTCAAGGATCGCGGTTTCATGAAAAATGCACTGGAGCGGGCCAAGGCCGCCGGTGTCACCACCCTGGTGTTCACTGTGGACATGCCGGTGCCGGGCGCCCGCTACCGCGATGCCCACTCGGGCATGAGCGGACCTAATGCGTCGCTGCGCCGCGCCATCCAGGCCATGATGCATCCGGGCTGGGCCTTAGATGTCGGCCTGCTGGGCAAGCCCCACGACCTCGGTAATATTTCCGCTTACCGCGGCACCCGCACCGGGCTGGCCGACTACATCGGCTGGCTCGGCGCCAACTTCGATCCGTCGATCTCCTGGAAAGATCTGGAGTGGATCCGCGAGTTCTGGGACGGCCCGATGGTGATCAAGGGCATTCTGGACCCGCAGGACGCCAAAGACGCGGTAAGCTTTGGCGCCGACGGCATCGTCGTTTCCAACCACGGCGGCCGCCAACTCGATGGTGTGCTATCCAGCGCGCGGGCACTGCCAGTCATCGCCGATGCGGTCAAGGGTGACCTGACGATCCTCGCCGACTCGGGCGTTCGTACCGGTCTGGATGTAGTAAGGATGATGGCTCTGGGAGCCGATACGGTAATGCTCGGACGTGCCTTTGTTTACGCCCTGGCCACCGCCGGTGAAGCGGGGGTAAGCAACCTGCTTGATCTGATCGAGAAAGAGATGCGTGTAGCCATGGTACTGAGCGGAGCCCGGTCGGTCTGCGAAATCAGCGCCGACTCGCTGGCGAGCTACTTGCCGGACGGCTGATGATAATATGGCCTCGCAAATCAGCTTTCCTGCCAGATCGTCCCGGCATTACTCTGGTGGGGTTTCAATACCATGAGGAGAGAATATTTGACTAAAGCCAAGTTATTAATTACCCGGCGCCTGCCTGAGGCCGTCGAGCGTGCCATGCAAAAGCATTTTGAGGTAACGCTTAACACAACGTCCAAATCATTGAGCAAAGAGGAACTGAAGCAGGCCATGCTTCAATATGACGCTATCTGCTCCATGGGCACGGACAAGCTCACGGCAGAGATTTTCTCCGTACCCGGGAAGCGGGTGAAAATCGTCGCCAACTACGGGGTGGGTTACGACCATATCGACACAGCAGCCGCAGAGAGTGGCGGTGTGATTGTCAGTAATACTCCCGATGTTCTCACCGACGCCACTGCCGAATTGGCCATGACACTGATGCTCATGGTGGCGCGCCGCGCCGGGGAAGCAGAACGCCAGGTGCGCGAAAACGGCTGGAAGGGCTGGTACCCTACACACATGATGGGCACCATGGTTACCGGTAAAACTCTGGGTATCGTCGGCATGGGACGGATCGGCCTCGCCATGGCGATCAAGGCCCACCGTGGCTTCGACATGCCCATCCTGTATCACAACCGGGCCCCATCCGCGACCGGCGAGGCCATGGGAGCTCAATACTGCGAAAACCTCGAATCCATGCTTGCCCGCGCCGATTTCGTCGCCCTGCATTGCCCGAGCGGCCCGGAAACACGCCACATTATGAATAGCCGCAGCCTTGCCTGCATGCAGCCAACAGCCTATCTCATCAATACGGCACGAGGGAACGTAGTGGACGAGGCCGCCCTGGTGAGCGCCCTGCGCGATGGTGTGATCGCCGGTGCCGGCCTGGACGTTTTCGAGCGTGAGCCTGAGGTACCCGAGGCCCTGAAAAAACTGGAGAACGTTGTGCTGCTGCCGCACATTGGCAGCGCCACCTGGGAAACCCGCGAGGCCATGGGTCTACGGGTACTGGACAATCTCAAGGCATTCTTCAGCGGCGAGCCCACTCCCGACAGGGTGGCCTGAAGTGGCACTTGAGAAAATGGGGAACTGACCACTTTTTTCTTAGGAGGTATCTATGCGCAGCTGTATTTATACGTTGTTTACCACTTTTCTTTTCGTGCTGACCGCCTCGGTTTTCGCTGACGACCAGGCTCCCGAATACGATGCACGCCTGAGTGGTTACCCCTACCCCTTTGAGGTTCATACCTTCAAATTTGACAGCCAGCGCCAAAACCTGGAAATGGCCTACATGCACTTGCCAGCCAGAGGCGGTCGACCAACCGTTTTATTGTTGCACGGCAAGAACTTCGCAGCTGATTATTGGGAGGGCACCGCCAACTACCTCCATGAAAAAGGCTACGGAGTGCTTATGCCAGACCAGGTTGGTTTCGGTAAGTCCTCCAAACCGGAACATTACCAGTTTTCCTTTGAAGCCCTGGCCCATAATACCCGGAGGCTGGTGAACACGCTGGGAATCGATAAGCTCATGGTCATGGGCCATTCCATGGGCGGCATGCTCGCCACCCGCTATGCACTGAACTACGCCGACACGGTCGAGCAGCTGGTATTGGTCAACCCGGTTGGACTGGAAGACTATCTGCGCTATGTGCAATACAAGGATCCGGCCTTTTTTTATGACAGTGAGCGAAGCAAAACCATCGATCAGGTTCGGGCTTACCAGCGCAAAAATTATTATGACGGCCAGTGGTCAGAGGATTATGAAGCACTGATTCAAATTCACGCGGGCTGGATGAACGGACCCGACTGGGAGCGGATCGCCTGGAACAATGCCCTTACCACCGATATGATTTTTACCGGCAGCGTTGCTAACGAGTTCGACCAGTTGACGGTTCCCACCCACCTGATTCTGGGAGTCCGCGACACCACCGGCCCTGGACGCGACTGGAAAAAGGACGGCGTAAATTATCAACTTGGTCGTTACGACCGCCTCGGCCAAACCCTGGTCGAGCAAGTTCCCGAGGCTCGACTGTACGAACTCGAAGGTGTCGGCCACATGCCCCAGTTCGAAGCCTTCGAGCTTTACCGCAGACAGTTGGACAAGATCTTTTAAATAAGCGACTCAGATGGAATCCCGGGGCGCGAATAAATTTCACTTTAGCCCCGGCATTTTCAAAGAAGACAAAAGCGCTCCTTTTAGCCAGTATTATTTATCTAAACTCTACTTATTAAGTGGGCAGGTGCTTAAGCCAACAATCTTATACAACGGACAAAACCCTATTAAACCTGTCAACAAGGGAATCAACCCAATTAGCCCAACTAGTGATTGGGGCCCGATTACTACTGTGCTTAAAAGTGCCAGGCCAACAATTACACGAATGACTCTATCAACTGTCCCTTCATTTGTTTTCATATCGCCTCCAAAGTTATTTATCGCAATTCACTTGAGAAGTTATGGCATAAACTAATTGAAGACCTTGATTTATATCATTTGATCCCACAAGTTTATTAAAGCAAAGGATAAGCTGAAGCCGAAATCCCGAGGTCCCGAGGTCCCGAGGTCCGAGTAAATTCTACTTTGGCCCAGGCAGTTTTAAGGAGTCTGATTTAGGCTGAGGTATGCAGCCCGCACTCGCGGCCGGATTCAACCTTGGTGGGATCAAAGTAGTGTCGGCAGGAGGGAAGCTGGTGTTGCTGCATGTAGGCTTCAATTTGTTCATCTGACCAGTAGAAAATCGGGGCAACCTTGAGGATGCCCCGATTATCGTAGGACAAAATGTCCAGTCCGCGGCGAAAGTCAGTGTCACTCTGGCGGATGCCGCTGATCCAGACTTTGGGCTGCAGTTCTTCCAGGGCGCGATTAAAGGGCTCGAGTTTGACGATAAGAGTGAACTCTTCGTGCAGGTCGGGCTCCTCCAAAGTAGGTATTCCCCCCAGTTTGACGTTCAGATGCTCCGCGGTAACGTTGGGGACATAGATTCGTGCATCCAGCCCCAAATCTTCAATCAGTTGATCTGCAACCACGTAGGTGTCACGCATGTTGTAGCCGGAATCAACCCAAACCAAAGGCACGCTTGTGTCGACTTTTGAAAGCAGGTGCAAAATAGCGCCCGAGTTGGGGCCAAAACTGGTGGATGCGATGGTGGGCTCACCGAGACTAACCGCCCAGCGAATAATCTCTTCAGCAGAGAGGTTGCGCAGTTCCTTGTTGGCAGCATCGAGATCGATCAAGATTAAGCTCAGTTGTTCAAATGAAAAAGCTTTTTTGACGGGGAGCTGCGATCTGAGTCCATCAAAACCTGAACCCATCAGAAAAAGCGAGCCGCGTACTATAAGAAGTCAGAGTTATTCTTCAAAATACTTAAAAATAATATCCATATAACTAAAAGGGTTTTAGCTATACCAGGCAGCGTTGTATGTACTCTGACATTTCCAGTATTTGTGCCGGACACACGGCATGTTCCATGGGATAAGTCCAATACTCTGGCGAATAACCCAACTGTCGTAATTTTGCGCAGGCCTGCTGACCCAGTGCTTCCGGCACAACCGGGTCGTAAATACCATGGTAGACCGCAATGGACAGCTTGCTGTTTGCCGGGTTTAGCTGGATGCTGTCCTGAGTAGCGAAGTAAGTCGACAACGCCATTAGTCCGGCCAGCTTATGTGGGCAGCTTAACCCTGCTTCGTAGGCAACCGCTCCACCCTGGGAAAACCCGGCCAATATTATTCGCTCGGAAGCGATACCTTTGGCAATTTGCGCTTCCACTAAATCGAGAACTGCCCTTGCAGAGTACTCAAGCTGAGTCTGATCGACCTTGCGCTCAATACTCATCTCCAGAATATCGTACCAGGCTGGCATCACCATGCCGTCATTGACCGTCACGGGCAACATCGGCGCATGAGGAAAAATAAAGCGAATGCCCGGATCCGCCGGCAAATCAAGTTCTGGCACTATCGGAACAAAGTCATCGCCACTGGCACCGAGTCCATGCAACCAGATCACAGCCGCGTCGGGCTGTGATCCCGTTTCAATTTCTATGTATTCAAGTTCCGAATTTGAGTTATTTGACATAAGGTTTCCGAATGCTTTTTATTGTCTAAATGAAGTACTACAGGGATACTGGGAACCCTGATCACCAGCCATATGTGACGCCATTTTAAGGAAGCGACGCTTGAAAAGCATTGCACGTTGCCATATTTAACAGTCAACCAACAAACTAATTCGGTTTCGACTCTGGAGCACCTCTAATCATTATGAGAATTTTTCTTTTTCTACTAACCAACCTGGCCGTCATTGTAGTTGCAAGCATAGTTCTCAGCCTGCTGGGAGTTGGCTCTTACCTGGATCAGGACGGTGGCCTCAATCTGCAAAACCTGCTGATATTCTGTTTTGTCTTCGGCATGGCCGGCTCCTTTGTTTCGCTGATGATTTCCAAATGGATGGCCAAACGCGCCACTGGGACAAAAATTATTGAACAACCAGGCACAGCCGAAGAGTCCTGGTTAATCAACACGGTTGGACAACTGGCTCGTGAAGCCGGTATCGGCATGCCCGAAGTGGGCATTTTCCCCTCGCCCACATCCAATGCTTTCGCTACCGGCTGGAACAAAAATAAAGCACTGGTTGCAGTTAGCCGAGGTTTGCTTGACCGCTTTGATCAGGAAGAAATCAAGGCGGTGCTTGGCCATGAGATTGGCCACGTTGCCAATGGCGACATGATTACGCTGGCGCTCATCCAGGGTGTGGTAAACACCTTTGTGATGTTCTTCGCCCGAATTATCGGCTACACCGTAGACCGGGTTATTTTTAAAAACGAGCGTGGGCATGGCATTGGCTTTTTTGTTGCGACCATCTTCGCTGAAATAATCCTGGGTATTTTGGCGAGCATGATTGTGTTCTGGTTCTCACGCCGACGTGAGTATCGTGCGGATGAAGCCGGAGCACGGCTCGCCGGAACCAGTGCAATGATTTCAGCCCTGCAGCGGTTACAGCGTGAAAGTGGTCAAGCCAATGACATGCCCGACTCAATGGTGGCGTTCGGCATATCCCACAAGACAACCAAACATGGCTTTGCCCGGCGGGCATTCATGACCCACCCGCCGCTGGAAGAGCGCATTCGAGCCTTGCAAAGCCGCACCTGAACCCGCGGTTTTTAATTGCACGGCATGCAACGGTGAATGACTCGTGTCCTTAAAAATTGTGCCTGGAGAAGGCGTAATTTGTGAACTGGCTCAAAATCGGTGTACCGACAGACATTAATTTTTCAATAAATACGCGCTATTTTAGCGTTCTTAACTTTTGAACAAAGTCCTCAGGGGTAGTATTTACAAGTATCAGTGGCAATAATCAAGGACAGCCAATGAAACGAAGAGTCATCGACGGCGATCGAAAAAAACTCGAAAACCGGGTTATAAAAAATATGCTAAATGGCCAAATTTGTGCCGAGGATCTCGATAGACTTAAGCCTTGGGGCAACTTGTATCTGGTAGGCAGCACCCACGCAGAAAAAGCCCAGACGGAAAGGCTTCCGGCACAATCTCCAGAGACTTCTGAGGCCTCTACACCTCCCTAAAGGGCAGCCTTCCGCCGTTACTACCTTTTTTGGCCTACTTCAATCAAAGGCAGGGCCCGCCGCTCAGGTTTGGCCGCCAACAGCTGGATTGTGGAAATCACTCGTTCCCTGAAACCACCTTCGCAGTAACACAGATAGTATTCCCACATTTTTTCAAACGCTGAATCGAAACCCAGCTCCCGTATTTGTGAAATATTTGCCCGGAAGTTTTTGCGCCAGTCGGCCAGAGTATCCGCGTAGTGCGGAGTAATATCCTCAAGGCCAACCACTTGCATATCCGAATGCCTGGCAAACTGATCGGCAATTACCTGCACTGAGGGCAACTCACCGCCTGGAAAGATATAACGCTGTATAAAGTCGGCTGATTTTTGATATTGCCGATAACGCTGGTCGGCAATGGTGATTGACTGCAGCAACATCAGCCCACCAGGGTTGAGCAGTTGGCTGCAGCCGCTAAAAAATGTCGGATAGTACCTATGACCCACGGCTTCAATCATTTCGACCGAGACCAGCTTGTCAAAGCGACCTTCCAAATTCCGGTAATCCTCGAACAACACTGTTACTTGATCGTGCAGGCCGGACTCGTTAACAGAAGCCTGCGCATAGTCATATTGCTCTTTTGAAATAGTTGTCGTCGTTACCCGACAACCATAATTTTGTGCTGCATAAATCGCCAGGGATCCCCAACCCGTTCCAATTTCCAGCAGGTGATCTTTCGGCTGCAAATCCAGCCTCTGGCAAATATGTTCCAGCTTGTTTATCGATGCTTCGTATAAACTGGCGTCAGGAGACGGATAAATAGCCGAGCTGTACATCATGGTCGGGTCGAGCATCAGGGAGAAAAAGTCGTTGCTCAAATCGTAGTGCGAAGCAATATTGCGCCTGGACCCGGAAAGCGAATTTGTATTCATCAAATGAAAAAATCTGAGTATTCCGCTCCCAAGCCTGGACCAGGGATTCTTCATGGCATTTAGCGCCTGCTGATTGCGCGCAAATAGCCGGATAACCGCCAACAGGTCCGGTGATGCCCAGCTTCCTTGCATGTAGGCTTCGGCGACACCGATCGTGCCGTTAAACACTATCTGCCGATAGGCTGCCTGATGGGTAATTGACACTCTGGCAGAGACAGCAGGCTGACCTGTTTGATCACCAAACCTGTACGATCGGCCTTCTTCTTCCAGTACCAAATCCCCCTCACGCAAATGTTCCAGCATGGCGAACACAACTTTGCGCGCAATTTTATCCACTACCGGACGCTGGGCAGCCGGATTTAGGGTTATTCGCTCTAAAGAAACGGACATGGATTATTTCACTCCGGATTCAGTAATTTTTTTAGGTCGTTTACGATTGTTATACGGAAAAACAGGGACTCGCTTCAAAAACAATCGAAGCGCTTGCCAATAAATTCCCCAGGCAACTTTCAGCGTCATTAATGGAAATCGCCACAGAATGGATCTCATGCAGGAAGCCGTGAGGATTTCTCTTTTAAGCATCAGGGTGGCATCGAAGACCCGCTCACCACCGTCTTCAGCGGATGTATAACTATCAAAGTGCAAATTAAGTAGACGGGCGGGCTGATCCAGACGCCACTCGTAGCGCATGTCCATTGGGTGAAAAGGCGATACATGCATTTTTTTGAAAAACTGCCCCCGGGCCAACATTCCCGACTTTGCCACCTCCATTTCGCAAGACAACAGGTAGTGCGTCCTTTCCCCCCAGGGGGTGTTGGTCACCTCGGTTACGACATATTCAAGCTGTTCCTGCTTAGCCTCTTCTGGACTGGAATAGCAGTAATAGCAGACAATTGGATTTATCAGGAAACCGGCTACACGCAGATTCGCCAGCATGCGCACCGGGCCCGACAATCGTTTTCCTGTCTGCTCGTAAATCCAGTCATGTACGGCCTGTTTCAGGGGCTTGTGATACTCGCCGAAAAAATCCTGGCGTTTCCACTGCACAAAACCGGGCCCCTCTTTTGACCAAAGCAGACTGCGGGAAAACACCTGGTCTATTTCGTCCAGGTCCAGCCAAACCATATAGACCTGGTAACTGAATTCATGTAATCGAGGCTTAAAACGGCGGTGCCGAACCGTACCAGCATACACTGCACTTTCCATGCTTAGCCACTTCCTCCGGCACCCTGGTTGATGCCATCTACTACATTCAGGGCACTGACCACACCGTCTTCATGAAAACCATGCCCACACCAGGCACCGCAGAACCAGGTATTGCGAGTGCCGTTAAACTCGGCCAGACGCTGCTGTTCCCGAATCCCTTCAGGGCGAAATTCCGGGTGTGAATATTTGTATGTACCCCAGATTTTGTCCGAATTAATCGACCGGGTAGCATTCAGAGTCACACAGAAGGTTTTGTCCGACTCCAACCCCTGCAGGATATTCATGTTGTAGGTTAGTACAGCCCGGTCTGATTGCCTTCCCAGCAAATAATTCCAACTCGACCAGGTGTCCCGGTTTTTGGGTAGGAGGCTTTCATCCCAATGCAGCACAACTTCGTTTTCAGTGTAGGGAATGGCTGACAGAAGACTTTGCTCCTCGGCACTTAAGTCTGAGAGAATTTCCAATGCCTGATTACTGTGGCACGCAAGTACCACCTCGTCGAAAGACTCCCCTTTTGCCTTGGCAGAGTCGATCAACACGCCTTCTTTACCTCGACGAATGGAGTTTGCCGGACAGTTCAGGCGAATCCGGTCAGAAAATGATCTGGTCAATGGTTCAAGATAGCTGGAAGAGCCCCCTTCAATCGTTCGCCATT
>Ga0222652_1000768_pt1 | contig 11532 bp, 10 predicted proteins | sample AntAcemetagen371_FD_179803 | JGI IMG/M metagenome (GOLD analysis project Ga0222652, IMG submission 179803) | Saline water microbial communities from Ace Lake, Antarctica - #371 | ecosystem: Environmental > Aquatic > Non-marine Saline and Alkaline > Saline | place: Antarctica: Ace Lake... | reverse complement strand
CTTTTTTCCACCTTCTAGTTTCTGGTGAATTTCAGGATTTTTGCTCTGTATATCTGTAATTAAATCTTGATAAGTATTTTGCATTATCTATAAAACTATTAGAATAAAATTATATTTCAATGAGCATTATATCAGATAGCCTAAAAAAGATTAAACCATCACCAACTATTGCCGTAACTCAGAAGGCAAGAGAGCTAAAAGCTGCTGGTAAAGATGTTATAGGTCTTGGAGCAGGAGAGCCTGATTTTGATACACCAGATAATATTAAACAAGCGGCTATAAAAGCCATTAATGATGGTGATACTAAATATACAGCCGTTGATGGAACTGCTGCCTTAAAAAGTGCCATTGTTAAAAAATTTAAAAGAGAAAATAATCTAGACTACACAACTGATCAAATCACAGTTGGAGCAGGTGGAAAACATGTAATTTATAATGCCATGATGGCAACTTTAAATGAAGGTGATGAAGTTATTGTGCCAGCTCCTTATTGGGTTTCTTATCCTGATATGGTTTTATTAGCAGGTGGAACTCCAATAATTTTAGAGTGTAATGAAAAACAAGGATTTAAAATTAATCCAGCTGAATTAGAAAAATCCATAACTACAAAAACAAAATGGATTATTTTAAATTCACCATCAAATCCAACTGGTGCTTGTTATACTGAAAGTAATATTAAAGAAATTGCAGATATTTTAACAAAACACCCTCACGTTCATATTTTAAGTGATGATATTTATGAGCATGTAATATACGAAGGATTTAAATTTTTTACTATTGCCCAAATTGATAGCTTGAAAGAAAGAGTTCTTACAATGAATGGTGTAAGTAAAGCTTACTCTATGACTGGCTGGAGAATTGGATATGCGGCTGGTCCAAAAGATATCATTAAAGCAATTGCTAAAATACAATCTCAATCAACAACTAATCCATCTTCAATTAGCCAAGCAGCAGCTGTAGAAGCTTTAAATGGAACTCAAGATTTTATCAAAGAAAGAGCAACTTTATTTCAAGAAAGAAGAAACTTTGTTGTTAAAGCATTAAATGAAATAAATGGAATTGAATGTTTAAATCCAGATGGTGCATTTTATGTTTTCCCAAGTTGCAAAGGTTTAATTGGCAAAAAAGATAACACTGGAAAAGAACTTAAGACAGATACTGATTTCGTTCAGTCTTTATTAGAGAATAGTGGTGTTGCAGTTGTTCAAGGCTCTGCATTTGGTTTAGAAGGTTTTTTTAGAATATCTTATGCAACTTCTATGGATAATCTTAAAAAAGCATTACAAAAAATATCTATTTTTTGTAAAAGCTTAAACTAATGTTAAGTGTATATTTAGCAGGTGAAATTCACAGTAATTGGCGAGAAGAAATAATTCAACTTTGTGAAAAAGAGAAATTAGATGTTAAATTTACCTCTCCTATCACTGATCATGATGCCTCTGATAATTGTGGTGTAGAAATATTAGGGGCTGAAGAAAATTTTTTTTGGAAAGATAGAAAAGCTGCTAATATTAATTCTATTCGAACCAAAAAATCTATTCAAGATTGTGATGTAATTATTGTTAAGTTTGGTGAAAAATTTAAGCAATGGAATGCAGCCTTTGATGCAGGTTATGCTACAGCGCTCAATAAATCTATGATCGTTATTCATAATGATGATCATCAACATGCCCTTAAAGAAGTGGATGGCTCTGCTGCTGCTGTTGCTTCAGATCAAAAACAAGCTTTTCGTATATTGAAATATATATTGGAAGGTTCCTTAAAGTAATGAGAACAGCCCTGATATTTGGTTCCTCTGGCTTAGTTGGAGGACATCTTCTTAATCAATTAATTAAGGATACTAATTACTCCAAGATAAAGTTATTTGTTCGTTCAGTTCCTGAAATTAGCGATCCAAAAGTAGAGATTATTAAGACTGATTTTAATAATTTAGAAAATCACAAAGAAGATATCAAAGGAGATGACTGCTTCTTTTGTATTGGTACAACAAAACAAAATTCTCCTGATAAAGACAAATATAGAAGAGTTGAACTTGATATCCCTAAAGAAATTGCAAAAATTGCAAAATCAAATTTGGTCAACTCATTTATTTTTGTCTCTGCATTATATTCAAATCCCAAGAGCTCAGGAGACTATGTAAGATTTAAAGGACTGGTTGAAGAAGAATTGAAAAGACTTAATTTTCCTAAATTAGGAATAATGAGACCTTCCTTTTTAATGGGAGAAAGAAAAGAAAAAAGGGCAAGTGAAAAAATAGGTATCTTCGTTTTTAAGTTACTTTCTCCATTACTTTTGGGTCCTTTAAAGAAAATGAAACCTATTCATTCGGAAACTGTTGCAAAAGCCATGATAGTTGTTATTCAAAACGATATTCAACAAATTATTTTTGAATCTAATGAAATTGTTGAAATAAAAAAATAATATTATTTCTGATTTAAGATTTTTTTAGCTGGATCTGTTTTTTTTATCCAAGATTTTGGAATTGAATTAACACCCTTTAAAGCTGCAAAATAAGCTCCAATAAAATTAACTCTTGAGCAGTTACAGCCACCAGCTTTAATTGCTCTTAAAATAGCTCCTCTATAATTTGACGAATTAATAATTGAGTGAATTGAACTGTTAAAAGTTCCAGGATAACTACATGCCATTCCTAATTTTTTAACTACTATTGGGTGAGGTTTTGATTTTAATCTTTTTACTTTTTTAATGTCCTCAATAACACTTTTAAAATATGAATTTTTTTTGAACTTTTTTAAGAATTCATTTATGGGATCTTTAGCACCCTTTAGAGCTAAATCTATTAAATGAAACTTAGCTAAAGCATACTTAAGGCTTATTTTTGAAACAGTAACAGTTGAGATAATTCTTTTTAAGCTATTAAAATCATATCCATATAAAAAATAGGGTAGAGCAGCACAATAACCATCAGACTCGTTTACTTTAGTGCCACCTGTTAATTTTTTTTTAGAATTAATATTTTTTACTGTTTCAATAATATTTTGGTGTATCCAAGGCCCTTTAATTATACCCCGCCAATCTTTAACTTTTCTATATTTTGCTCTTAGATTAAGATTTTTCCAATATATACTTCCTGGACCAAAGTTTTTAGTAAGATTTTTTTTAAATCTTTCTTCTATATTTTCATGTCCCTCAACTAATGTTTTGAACATGACTTGACCAACCTCATTATATCCTGAAACTCTTCCAGTTTTAATATTATAAAAAGGACTTTTATTATTTTTTAAGAAAGTAAAATCTTTCTTTCCTTTAACATAAGTAAGTAGTTTTTTTTGATTATAAACCCAATGCAAAGGTCTTGCTGCAGCATCAGCAACAGTAGCTCCTAAAAACACATGTAGGTTATTTTTCACTTTGATTAATGTGATAAATGTTTTTCAGCTTCAAGTGCTGCCATACAGCCCATTCCGGCTGCGGTAACTGCTTGTCTAAAAATTTTGTCTTTAACATCACCCGCAGCATAAACTCCAGGGATGTTAGTTTCAGTAGAATCAGGTTTAGTAATTAAATAACCTTCTTTATCCATATCTAACTGTTCTTTAAATAAAGCTGTAGCTGGATCATGACCAATAGCGATAAATAAACCATCTATTTTCATTTCTTCAATTTTATTAGTTTTTAAATTTTTAACTTTAATTGCTGTAACATTTTTAGGTTCACTATCACCTATAACTTCATCAACAGCACTATCCCAAATTATTTCAATCTTCTTATTTTCCATTAATTTTTTTTGAAGTAATTTTTCTGCCCTTAAAGCATCTCGTCTATGAATTAATTTTACCTTTGACGCAAATTTTGTAAGAAATATTGCCTCTTCTACTGCTGCGTTCCCACCACCAACAACTGCTACAACTTTTTCTTTAAAGAAAAAACCATCACATGTTGCACAAGCTGAAACACCAAAGCCTCTATATGTTTGTTCTGATTCTAAATTTAACCATCTTGCTTGAGCTCCTGTTGAAATAATTACGCTATCTGCAGTATATTTCTGTCCACTATCACCAACAGCTTCAAAAGGTGTGGATTTTAAATTTACTGATCCGATATGATCTTCAATCATTTCTGTGCCAACTGCTTTTGCTTGATCTCTCATTTGATCCATTAACCATGGACCTTGAATTACATCTGAGAATCCTGGATAATTTTCAACATCTGTCGTTGTAGTTAATTGTCCACCAGGTTCTGAACCATATACTAAAACAGGGCTTAGCATTGCTCTTGCCGCATAAACTGCAGCTGTGTATCCAGCAGGACCAGACCCTATTATTAAAACTTTTGTGTGTTTTATTGGATTTTGACTCATACAAAAGTTATATAAGGATAAATGGGAAAATTAAAAGGGTTATTATTGACTGAAGGTATGCATGGCATGATTAGCCAGGTAGAGGGATTAGCCAAGGCCCTAGATTTAGATTTTATACACGAGAAGATTGAACTCAATAGCTTTTGGAAATTATTTCCACCAAGATTGACACCTATCCAAAATTTTGTTTTTAAAAATAAAATTAATCATGATTTTAATATCGTAATTTCATGTGGAAGAAAAAGTGTTATCCCCTCTATTTACTTAAAAAATAGATTTAAGAATAAGATAATGAATATTCATATTCAGGATCCAAAAGTTTCTTTAGATAATTTTGATTTTATTGTTGCCCCAGAACATGATGATTTACAGGGTAAAAATGTTTTAACTAGTAAGGGTGCTATTCATTACCTAACAAATAATGAATTAGATGAAAATGAAAATTATCTAAAACCTAGAATAGACAGTGAAAAAAAGATTTTGACCTTTATTATTGGAGGGCCCACAAAGTATTATAATTATGAAGAGAAGGTAATTGATGAAATATTTTCAAAAATTAAAAATAATTTTTTAAATAATAACTATCAGGTAATAATTATTCCCTCAATGCGAACTCCAAAAAGTATTATTAAAAAAGCTCAAGACTATTTTGTTCAAGGTCAAGTTGTAATAGAAAATGTAGATAAAAAAGCCTATCTGTCTGCTTTAAAACTGGCTGATCATATTATTGTGACCTGTGACTCAACATCAATGATTTCAGAAGCTGCAATAACTGGAAAACCAATTTATGTAGCCCAAATGCCTACAATTAAAAAAAATGAAAGATTTGATAATTTTTTTAAATTATTTGAATCTTTGAAAATAATTAAAAATCTTGATACAATAGTTGATAGTTGGAGTTATCAAAAATTAGATGAAGCCAATAAAATATCAACATACTTAAAAAATAAGCTAAACAAATATGACTTTTCTTAATTCATTATTAAATAACTCGAAAGAACACTCGGAACCTTTTCAACATTGGGAGTTAAATGAGCCTTTATCTAGTGAGGCAATTAAGGAAATAAATACAGCTGATATAGCAAATGTTGTTGAACATAATTTAAGTTATGATGGCACTAGAGCTATCGATGGAGGAGCTGCAGAATTTAGAGAGGGAATAGCGTCTGGTGGTAAAGCTATCAAGTTTAGATGTTTTGTAACAAAAGAAAATGCAAATAAATTTCCAGGACTAGTAAAATTTATTAATGGTTTACAGTCAAAAGAAACACATCAAAAAATTTCTGAATTAATTAACAAGGATTTATCTAGCTCTTATGTAAGAGTAGAGGTTATTTGTGATAGAGAAGGTTTTTGGTTAAAACCTCATTGTGATATTAAAGAAAAGTTAATGTCATGTCTTCTATTTGTTAATGAATTCAACGAGTCTGAGGGTTTAGGTACAGATTTTTATAATGAAAAATTAGAGAAAGTTAAGACTGTTCCTTATAAAAATAACTATGGTTATTTCTTTTCCAGTGGGCCTGGCACTTGGCATGGTATGGAAAAGAAAGAGATTGTAAGGGAAAGACGTTGTTTACAGGTAAATTATGTAACTTTTCCCACTGATTGGAAAGTTGAGTAGCATTAAAACCTTAAAGACTTGTATCTATTAATAACTATAGAGCCTACACTAAGTTTTTTTAGAAACTGCCAGATAATTTTACACTTCATTACTTAGGCAATAATTTTTTAGAAAATAACCTTATTATAGAGATCATCATTCACATGTTTATGCATGGGTAAAGTATTGAATTTATTATGATTATAAAAGATATAGCACAACAAGGAGTTCCAGAAATAGGTAATATTTTACCTTTAAAAAAAAATAATATTATTCCAATAAAGATTAATAAGACCATCGAAATAGTCGTAGTCCCTAATTTTGGTGAGGTAAATTCGCATCAAGATAACGTTGGAATTATTCTGGAAGAAAAGAATGTTCTAAGGATTTTATCTAAACGATATAAAAATGTTTCAATCACTGAAATTAATTCTGAAGAAGACCTTGAAGATCTAGTTAAAAGAAAGCCTGATTTAGTATTCTCTGGTGTTAAGTACTTCTTTTTTAATAATAGGAAAATATGGCTAAATGATTATTTAGAAATGTTTGGAATTCTATATATCGCATCAAGTAAAGCTGCTCTTGATAATGAGAGTGATAAAAATAGAGCAAAGAAGATTATGCAAAAAAATAATATTAGAACTGCAGATTTTTTTATAACTAATCCAGGTGAATATTTAAGAGAATCATCAATACCAATAAAATTTCCTCTTTTTATAAAACCAGTAACTGGTGGAGACAGTAGGGGTATAGACAAAAATTCAATTGTATTTAATTTTGAAAGTTTTACAAAAAAAGTATTAGATATCAAGGTAAAACAAAACTCACCTTCTTTAGTTGAAACATATTTAGCAGGAAAAGAATATAGTGTTGGCATTTTTGAAGATAGCATTGAGGGAACTTTAAGAGCTATGCCAATAGAAATTATTGTAAAAGAAAATGTAGATGGTCATTGTATTCTTGATTTTGATGTTAAAAAAAATGATGAAGAGAGTGTAATTCTTGTTTCAGAAGTTATTGTTTTTGATAAAATTTCTAAGCTTGCAAAAGATTCTTTTAAAGCTTTAGGTGGAAAATCTTTAGGTAGAATAGATATTAAGATGGATCATTTAGGTATTCCTCATTTTGTAGAAGCAAATTTAATGCCAGGTTTACGAAAAGGTTATTTCTATAGATCATGTGTATTAAACCTTGATATGAGTTATGAAGATATGATTTTTAGTATTGCAAACACTGGCCTATCCTCAAATTAAATATCCTAAAGTATCTTACTTTTAATACATTTTCTACTGAGCCTTTTATTTTGCAAGAAAAAATAGGTAGTAGTTAATTTTAGATTATTTTTATTTAATCGTTGGTAGAAATTTTTCCATCATTCAAGATCTCACACCTAATTCCACCTTTTCTTAAAAATTCCTTTATTATATTATTTTTTTCTAATTTTTCTGAAAGATGACGGCAAGGTCTACATAAATCAACCACTTCTAACTTTACATCTCCAATCATTATTTTCTTTTGAATTAAATCGTTTAACTTAATTCCTCTTGTGACTATGTTTCGTCTAAAGTCTAAGTAGGGAATATCTAAATTATATTTTCTATTATATTCATCAATATTTTCACTCTCTATAATAGATAGATGGTTATAAGGATCATTATAATCTTTAAAATGCCTATCGCCAATTACCCCCTTACCAGCAATAAGATTAATTGAGTTCACTTCAACAATTTCTTTATTGTTAAGTTCTGTAATCCCAATTTTAATAATTTTTGACATTTTTAAATGTCTTGAAGTGCTGTAACTGTGATCTCTTTTGTTTTTAAAGATCTAATCCCCATCAAGCAAGCTTGAGCAGTAGACATGTTTGTGCAATAAGGAACTTTATTACCTAGTGTTGCTCTCCTTAAAGCCATCGCATCATGAAGACGATGTTCACTATTTCCACCACCCGTATTAATAACTAAGGAAATTTTTTTAGAATTTAGTACGTCAACAATATGAGGTGATCCTCCACTAACCTTATTTATTGTTTTGCATTTTATTCCATGTTTACGAATATAGTCTGCAGTTCCACCCGTAGCACATAAAGTAAAATTTAACTTTAAAAGTTGTTTTGCTAAATCTACACCTTCATCTTTATGACTGTCTTTGAGAGAGATAAATGCCAAACCTTTTGTCGGTAATGAATTTGATGCAGCAATTTGGCTTTTTGCATAAGCCATACCAAAATCTTTATCAAATCCCATAACCTCACCTGTTGATTTCATCTCAGGCCCCAATAATAAGTCACTATTTGGGAATTTATTGAAAGGAAATACAGCTTCTTTAACTGCAAACAAGTTTTTATTTTTACCCTTTAAATTAAATTTAGATAACTTTTCACCAGTCATCACTCTTGATGCAATTTTTGCAAGTGGTAATCCTTTAGCTTTAGATATAAAAGGAACTGTTCTACTTGCTCTTGGATTTACTTCGATTACATAAATTTCATCATTTTTAATAGCAAATTGAATATTCATAAAGCCTTTAACATTTAAAGCTAAAGCCAATTTTTTTGTTTGAACTTCTATTTCAGTTATCAGCTTTGGTTTAATTGATATAGGAGGTAAAGAACATGCGGAGTCGCCAGAGTGAATACCAGCCTCCTCAATATGTTGCATGATACCTGCAACAAATACTTGCTTACCATCAGATATTGCATCAACATCAACTTCTATAGCATGACTAATAAATTTATCTATTAATATCGGATTATCTTCTGCAGCTTTAAATGCCTCTTCTACAAAGTTTTTTAATTGGCTTTTTTCATGAACAATTTCCATCGCTCTTCCACCTAATACATAAGAAGGTCTAACCATTAAAGGTAGGCCAATTTTTTCAGCAATTTGTATGGCTTGCTTGTAAGTTTTAGCAATACCACTTTCAGCTTGTTTTAATTTTAATCTATCAAGTAATTTTCTAAATCTATCTCTATCTTCAGCTAAATCTATTGACGTGTACTGTGTACCTAAAATTGGTAGCTTTTTGTCGTGTAAAAATTTTGCAAGCCTTATCGGAGTTTGTCCACCAAACTGAGCAATGATCCCCACAAGGTTTCCTTTTTGCTGTTCTTTTTTTATAATATTATAAACAAACTCTTCTTTAAGAGGTTCAAAATAAAGTCTATCACTTGTATCGTAGTCTGTAGAAACTGTTTCTGGATTACAGTTAATCATTATAGTTTCATAACCACTATCTTTAAGAGCGTAACTTGCTTGGCAACAACAATAATCAAACTCAATTCCTTGGCCTATACGATTTGGTCCACCACCTAAAATTATAATTTTTTTTCTTGAAGAAGGCTCTGCTTCACACTCTGAATTCAAAGCATAATTTCTTTGGTATGTTGAGTACATATAAGGTGTGAAAGATTTAAATTCGGCAGCACAGGTGTCTACTTTTTTGTAAACTGGTAATACTTTTAAAGCAGTTCTTTTTTTTCTAACAAGGTCTTCAGAAATTTTAGTAATTTCAGACAATTTTTTATCAGAAAAACCTATTGATTTAATTCTATTAAATTCATTGTAATCTTTAGGGAGACCTTTTTTTTGTATTTGATTTTCTTCATCAACAATTTCTTTTATTTGCTCCAAGAACCAAGGATCTATTTTACAAAGTTGGTGAATTTTTTTAATGTTGATTTTTTTTCTAAACGCTTCAGCAGCTAATAATATTCTATTTGGAATATTTTTTTTCAATTCTTTTTCTATTTCTTTTTTGCTAAGTGGAAAAATTCGATCTAAGCCTGAAAAGCCAATTTCAAGAGAAACCAATGCTTTTTGAAGAGATTCCTTAAAATTTCTACCAATTGCCATTGCTTCACCAACTGATTTCATTGAGGTTCCAAGAATTGCCTCTGAAGTAGAGAATTTTTCAAAGGTAAACCTTGGTATTTTCGTTACGACGTAATCAATACTAGGTTCAAAGGAAGCAGGTGTTGTTTTGGTAATTTCATTCTTTAATTCATCAAGTGTGTAGCCGACAGCTAGTTTCGCTGCAACTTTTGCAATTGGAAATCCTGTTGCTTTCGATGCAAGAGCCGAAGACCTAGAAACTCTTGGGTTCATTTCGATGATAACCATTCTGCCATCTTTAGGATTGATTGCAAATTGAACATTTGATCCACCTGTTTCTACTCCAATTTTTCTAAGACAAGCAATTGAGGCATTTCTCATAACTTGGTATTCTTTATCCGTAAGTGTTAGAGCGGGTGCAACTGTAATTGAATCTCCAGTGTGAATTCCCATTGGGTCAATGTTTTCAATAGAACAAATAATAATACAGTTGTCTTTTTTATCTCTGACAACTTCCATTTCAAATTCTTTCCAACCCTCAAGGCATTCTTCAATTAAAATTTGGCTAACAGGGGATTCGTGTAAACCATCTTTAACTATTTTTAGATATTCTTTTTCAGTTTTAGCAATTCCTCCACCCAAACCACCCAAAGTAAATGCAGGTCTAATTATTGCAGGTAATCCAATTTGTTTTAAAGCTTTTGCTGCATCTCTAATATGATTTACTACCTTAGATTTTGGTAAGTCCAAACCAATATCTAGCATATTTTTTCTGAATTTTTTTCTGTCCTCTGCATTAGAGATTGCCTTAGAATTTGCACCAATTAATTCAATCTTGTATTTTTTAAGAATTCCTTTTTTCTCTGCTTCCATTGCTAAATTTAAAGCAGTTTGTCCACCCATTGTTGGTAAAATTGCATCTGGTTTTTCTTTTTTTATAATTTTTTCTAATACCTCTAAAGTTATAGGTTCGATATAAGTTTTATCTGCAACACCAGGATCTGTCATGATAGTTGCTGGATTAGAGTTAATTAAAATAACTTTATAACCTTCATCTTTAAGGGCCTTACAGGCTTGTGTACCTGAGTAGTCAAACTCACATGCTTGACCTATGATAATTGGTCCAGCACCAACGACTAATATAGTTTTAAGATCTTTTCTTTTTGGCATTTTTTTTTATGTTGTTAATAAATTCTTTAAATAAGTAAACACTATCTTGTGGTCCTGGGTTTGATTCAGGGTGATATTGAACAGAAAAAACAGGTTTATTTTTTAACCTAATTCCTTCAATACAATTATCAAATAAAGATTTATGAGTTACTTCAATATTTTTTGGCAATGATGCTCTTACAATTTCAAAGCCATGGTTTTGACTGGTAATTTCAACATTATCTTTAATTAAGTTTTTAACTGGATGATTAGCACCTCTATGACCTAGTTTCATTTTTTTAGTTGTTGCACCAAGTGCTAGGGCTAGAATTTGATGACCAAGACAAATACCAAAAATAGGTAAATTATTTTTGATTAATTCTTTAATGATTTCAATTGCATATTTACCAGTTGCTGCAGGGTCACCAGGGCCATTAGATAAAAAGATCCCATTTGCCTTTAATTTAAGGATGTCTTTTGCACTCGTTTTGCATGAAACAACCGTTACTTTACAATTAAGATCTGAGAAATACCTTAGGATATTTTTTTTAATGCCATAGTCGATTGCAACAATATGTAATGAATTTTTTTTATTTTTTAAGTAACCAGTTTCTTTTTTCCAAGTT
>Ga0222652_1000767_pt1 | contig 11534 bp, 8 predicted proteins | sample AntAcemetagen371_FD_179803 | JGI IMG/M metagenome (GOLD analysis project Ga0222652, IMG submission 179803) | Saline water microbial communities from Ace Lake, Antarctica - #371 | ecosystem: Environmental > Aquatic > Non-marine Saline and Alkaline > Saline | place: Antarctica: Ace Lake | collected... | reverse complement strand
CTTGAAATTGATAATGAACCTGTTGAAATCCAAAAATTACAAAATACAACTACAGTCATTAGAAATTTTCTAAAAGATAAGAAAATAAATTTTAATGACCTAAGAATAGAAAATAAAAAAATATCATTTACCGTTCCCAAAGAAAATACTGAATTAGTTGAAACTTTTTTTCTAGATAAAGAAAGTGAAATTAACCCTTATTATAACCAATATAAATCTCATCAATTTGATGTAGTAATACAAGAGGGTGAATTTATATTGGAACTTTCTAAGTATGGACTTATTGAAATTAAAACATCTTCACAAGATCAGGCTATTGAAATTGTTAGAAGAAGAGTAGATGAGGTCGGTACTAATGAACCGAATATTTTAAAAAGAGGAAATAATCGAATTCTTGTTGAACTTCCAGGTCTAGATGATCCTATGAGAATAAAATCACTGTTGGGTAAAACTGCAAATTTAACATTTAGATTTGTTACTCAAAATAACAATGACAGTTTTGGTACTGAAATGCTTCAATTTGAAGATGGCACTAATGAAGTGATGGTGAGTAAAAGAATAATTTTAAATGGTGAGAATTTACTAGATGCACAACCACAAATGAACAATCAAACAAATGAAACGGTAGTATCATTTACCCTTGATAGAGTTGGTGCTAAAAGATTTGGCAAAGCAACAAGTACTGGAATTGGTAAACAGTTAGCAATTGTTCTTGATGGTAAAATTGTTAGTGCACCAGTGATTAGGGATACTATAGCAAGTGGAAATGGTCAGATCAGTGGTAATTTTACATTTCAATCTGCAACAGATTTAGCTTTATTATTAAGATCTGGGGCTTTACCGGCGCCGCTTAACATAATTGAAGAAAGAACAGTAGGACCTGATCTAGGTCAAGACTCAATTAATGCTGGTGTTATTGCACTTATAATTGGGTTCTTATTGGTAATTATCTTTATGTTTTATAAATATAAAATATTTGGCTTGATAGCCAACTTAACATTAATAGTTAATTTATTTTTTTTAGTAGGTATTTTAACTTTATTTGAAGCAACATTAACTCTTCCTGGTATAGCGGGTATTATTTTAACAGTTGGTATGGCTGTTGATGCCAATGTATTAATTTTTGAAAGAATTAAAGAAGAGTGTAAAAAAGAAAAAAATAATATAATAGCCTTTGATACTGGTTACATTAAATCAAAAACTGCAATTATAGATGCAAATATAACAACATTAATTGCAGCTATCATTTTATTCTTTATGGGATCGGGTCCTGTTAAAGGTTTCTCTGTAACTTTAGCTGTTGGAATTTTCACCACACTATTTTCAATATATTTTATTGCAAGAATGCTTACTGCTTTTTATGTTATAAAAAATAAAGAGAGAGAGAATTTAATATAAATGATTAATTTTAATAAATTCTACAAACTATTTAACATTATATCTTTAATCTTAGTTATAGCATCTATTCTATTATTGTTTTTTAAAGGTCTTAATTTTGGCGTAGACTTTAAAGGTGGTACCCTAATTGAACTTAGAACTAATGATAAACAAGTTAATATAACAACTTTGAGAGATTCATTTAATAATATGAATTTAGGAGATGTTAATATAAAAAAATTTGGCAATGATGATGATTACTTAATTAAGATAGAAAAGAAAGATACCACTAATAACTTAATTGAAACTATAAAAAAAGATTTATCCTTATCTATAGGAGATACTTTTAATTTTAGAAGAGTTGAAAATGTTGGTCCAAAAGTAAGCTCTGAACTATTAAAATCAGGAATTATAGCTATTGCACTGTCGTTAGCTGCTATGCTGTTCTATATATGGATTAGATTTGAGTGGCAGTTTAGTTTGGGAGCTATTTTAGCTTTATTTCATGATGTCATTATTACCTTAGGTCTTTTCTCATTATTTAATCTAGAAATAAACCTTTCAATAGTAGCAGCCGTTTTAACAATAGTTGGTTATTCAATGAATGACACAGTGGTTATATATGACAGGGTTAGAGAAAATTTAATAAAGTTTTCTGATATCAAGATTAATGAACTTACAAATATCTCAATAAACGAAACTCTTTCTCGTACTATAATTACATCTGTAACAACATTACTTGCTTTAGTTTCAATTTATTTATTTGGTGGAGAAATATTAAAAGGTTTCTCTTTAGCAATGATAATGGGTGTTGTATTTGGAACTTATTCTTCAATATATATCGCTAACCCAATACTTGTAAAACTTAAAGTTTCGCAAAAAACAATCCTAAAAGAAGATAACGAGTAGATTTAGTAAAGATTTTGAGCTGCTACCATTGATAGTAACATTGGTAGGGACAAAAGAGTATTGGTTCTAGAAAACAACATTGCTGTTCTAGCTGATTTTGCTTTAACATCGGGTTCACACTCAACAATACCTAAGGCTCTTTTTTGGTTTGGCCAAATTATAAACCAAACATTGAATGCCATATATAAACCAAGCCACATACCAATACCTATAGCTGTGTTTTTTCCACCACCCGTACCAATACCTAGTGTCATAGCCTCATGAGCATAACCATTTAAGTAGGCTAAGATTAATCCTGAAATTATTGTTAGTAGCGCTGCCCATCTAAAGTAAAATAACGCAGCAGGTGCAATAACTTTACCTATAGCTGGTTTTTGTTCATCAGGAATTTTTGCCATGTTAGGAATTTGAACAAAGTTAAAATACCAAAGTAAACCAATCCACATGATCGCAACGGTTACATGAATTAATCTAGTTAACCAACTCCAAAAAATTGTATCAAAATCGAATCCGCCATTACCATAAAACAATCCTAAAAAAAGAATTATAGCCAAAGCTAACGATGCGTGGATTGTTTTAGGTAGAGATGATAGTAAATTTCCCATGATTCTTATTACTATACACTAAAAATATTCAATCATTAAATTATTTTTTAAACCTTTCTTCAAGCATTGGTTTTAAGTATTGGCCTGTATAACTTTCTTTAATATTAACAATTTCCTCCGGTTTACCTTCTGCTATGATATTTCCACCTTTAACACCACCTTCAGGTCCCATATCAACTATATAATCAGCAGTTTTAATGACGTCAAGATTATGCTCTATTACGACAACAGTATTTCCTAAAGCCACAAAAGTATGCAATATTTCTAATAGTTTTTTTATATCATGTTGATGAAGACCAGTTGTAGGTTCATCAAGGATATACATTGTTCTTCCAGTTGACCTTTTAGATAGTTCTTTGGCTAGCTTGATACGTTGTGCTTCACCACCAGATAGTGTTGTTGCTTGTTGTCCAATTTTTATATAACCCAGACCAACTTTCTTTAAAGTTAATAATTTTGTTTTAATGTTTGATATATTTTCAAAATATTCACATCCTTCATCTACAGACATATCTAAAACATCTGCAATACTTTTTCCTTTAAACTTAATTTCTAGAGTTTCTCTATTATATCTAGTGCCCTTACATTCATCACATTGAATATAAACGTCAGGTAAGAAGTGCATTTCATAAGTTATGACACCATCTCCCTCACATGCTTCACATCTTCCGCCTTTAACGTTAAAAGAAAATCTTCCTGGTTTATATCCTCTAGTTTTTGATTCAGGTAATGCTGTAAACCAATCTCTTATAGGCCCAAAGGCACCTGTATAAGTTGCTGGATTTGATCTCGGTGTTCTACCAATAGGTGATTGATCTATATCAATAATTTTATCAATTAATTCAACACCTTTATATCCTTTAAATGCCTTTGGAACTTTTCTAGCTTTATTGTTTAATGTTAAATTAAGGGCATGGTATAAAGTTTGAAGTATTAAGGTTGATTTACCACTGCCAGAAACACCTGTTACACAAGTAAAGCTTCCAATGGGTATTTTAAGATTTACATTGTTTAAATTATTTCCACTTGCCCCATTTATTTCTATAAATCTGCCATTTTTAGCAAGTCTTCTAGTTCTTGGTATTGCTATGAATTTTTTATGAGAAAGATATTGTCCCGTAATACTGTTTTTATTATTTAGTATGTCATTATATGTTCCTTGAGCAATTATTTGCCCACCATTAGTTCCTGCTTCTGGGCCTAAATCAATAATATGATCTGCATTTTCCATTGTTTCAGTATCATGCTCTACAACAATTACGGTATTTCCTAGATCTCTAAGTCTTTTTAAAGCATCAATTAATTTAACGTTATCTTTTTGGTGTAATCCAATTGACGGTTCGTCCAATACATAAAGCACACCTGTTAAACCAGAACCAATTTGAGATGCCAATCTTATTCTTTGCGCCTCACCACCAGATAAAGTTCCTGACTCACGAGATAAAGTTAAATAATCCAAACCAACATTTAAAAGAAAATTTAACCTTTCATTAATTTCTTTTAATATATGTTCTGCAATCATGAACTGCCTCTTATCTAAATTTTGTTCTAAATCCTTAAACCACTTAGATGCATCTAGGATTGATTTTTTTGTTACTTCGCTTATATTTTGATTATTAATTTTAACACAAAGGGCCTCTTCTTTTAATCTGTCGCCATTACAACCTTCACAAGCAGTGTCTGATTGATATTCTGCAATAGCTTCTCTTTTCCACTCACTATCTGACTCAAGAAATCTTCTTTCTAAATTATTTATTACACCTTCAAAAGTTTTTTTATGTGAATATTTTTCATATCCATCATCATAATTAAATTTTATTTCCTCTTCATCTGAACCGAATAAAATTACATCTTTTATTTTTTTGGGTAATTTTTTCCATTTTTCATCAAGAGAGAAAGCGTAATGTTTAGCTATAGAAGCTAGCGTCTGCGCATAGTACAATGTTGTAGATTTTGCCCATGGTTCAATTGCTCCATCTCCAATACTTTTATTTTCATCAGGTATTACTAAATTAGGATCTACATTTAATTTTATACCAATACCCTCACATTCAGCGCACGCACCATAAGGACTATTAAATGAAAAGAGTCTTGGCTCAATTTCTTCAATGGTAAACCCACTTACCGGGCAAGCAAATTTAGTTGAATAGATTAATTTTTCAATTTTTCTAAATTTTTGTGGGAGAGTTTCATCTTCATATTCAACAAAAACTAAACCATTTGATAAATTTACAGCTGTCTCAATGCTTTCCGCCAGTCTATTTCCAAGATTTGAATTTAAGACAATTCTATCTACCAACACAGATATGTCATGTTTTATTTTTTTATCTAATTCTGGTACTTTTTCAATATCGTGCAAAACCTCATCAATCTTAATCTTTCTAAAACCTCTTCTTTTATAGCTAAGAATATCTTTTTTATATTCACCCTTACGACCCCTAACAACTGGCGCATAAATATAAATTGTAGATTTTTTTGGTAATTTTTTTATTAAATCTACAATTTGTGTAATTGTTTGAGAGGTGATAGGTTTTCCTGTAAATGGTGAATAGGGAATACCTGCTCTTGCATATAATACTCTCATATAATCATAAATCTCCGTAACAGTTGCAACTGTTGATCTTGGGTTCTTTGATGTATTTTTTTGTTCAATTGCAATAGCTGGACTTAAACCTTCAATCAGATCAACATTAGGTTTTTTCATTTTATCTAAAAATTGACGAGCATAAGCTGATAAACTTTCAACATAGCGTCTTTGCCCTTCAGCATAAATTGTATCAAAGGCAAGAGATGATTTTCCAGAACCAGAAAGTCCTGTTATCACTACAAATTGATCTTTAGGAATTTCTACAGAAATATTCTTTAAATTATGTTCCTTTGCACCCTTGATAACTATCTTTTTAATCATAATTTTTGTTGCTTTAAATTAATAAAATTAATATTCAGGTTATATTGTGATATAAAATAAATTAAATAAATAAACATTATTAAAATATTATGGCTGGAAGTTTAAATAAAGTATTATTAATTGGGCGTTTAGGCGCAGATCCCGAAATTAAGCAAATGGTTAATGGCAAAAGTGTTGCAAGACTTAGTTTGGCTACAAGCGAAACCTGGAAAGATAAAACCTCTGGTGAAAAAAAAGAAAAAACAGAATGGCACAGAATAGTTATATTTAATGATGGGCTAGTAAATGTTGTTCAGCAGTACTTAAAAAAAGGTGCTCAAATTTATGTAGAGGGACAAATTGTAACGAGAAAATGGAAAGATGAACAGTCTGGTCAAGATAAATATTCAACTGAAATTGTTATACAGGGGTATAATTCTTCACTTACTATGCTTGGTGGTGGAAACTCAGGTGGAGGTATTCAAAATGATAATACTCAAACATCTACTAATAATTTTGAAGATAGTCCTCAAGTTACAAACGATATGGATGACGAAATTCCATTTTAGTTTTTATGCCTAACACAGAAATTCCTAAAGACAGAAACATAAAACTTATTTCAATGCATGACGAGATGAGTGCGTCATATCTGTCATACGCAATGAGTGTAATTGTTAGCAGGGCTCTTCCTGATGTTAGAGATGGCTTAAAACCAGTTCATAGAAGAATATTATTTGCTATGTACAAAGGTGGCTATGATTGGTCTAAACAATTTAGAAAATCTGCACGAATAGTAGGGGACGTAATAGGTAAATATCACCCACATGGTGATCAATCTGTTTATGATGCACTTGTTAGAATGGTTCAGGATTTTTCAATGAGCTTACCTTTGGTTGAGGGTCAGGGTAACTTCGGTTCCATTGATGGTGATCCAGCTGCAGCTATGAGATATACAGAAACAAGATTAGCCAAAGTTTCTCAGTATTTAATTGATGATATTGAGAAAAATACCATTGAATACAAAAGTAATTACGATGAAACTGAAAAAGAACCTTCAGTTTTACCAGCTCAATATCCAAATCTTTTGGTAAATGGAGCAGGTGGTATTGCGGTGGGTATGGCAACAAGCATACCACCTCATAATTTGGGTGAAATAATAGATGGAACATTAGCTTTAATTGAAGATAAAGATATTAAAATCAAAGATTTGATGAAACACATTCCAGGACCAGATTTCCCTACTGGTGGTGTCATCATTGGAAAGTCAATAATTAAAGATGGATATAATGTTGGACGTGGATCTTTTAAAATCAGAGGTGAAATATCAATTGAATCACAAAAAAATGGAAGAGATAGACTGGTTATAACTTCAGTACCATATCAAGTAAATAAATCAGTTCTAAACGAACGAATTGCGCAACTAGTTAGAGAGAAAAAAATTGAAGGAATTAAAGATATAAGGGATGAGTCTAATAGGGAGGGTATCAGGGTTGCCATTGATTTAAGAAGTGGTGTCGAACCTGAAACTATTAAAAGACTACTTTATAAAAATACCGCAATAGAAAGTTCTTTTGGTTTTAATACATTGGCGATAGTTGATGGAAAACCTAAAATATGTAACTTAAAAGAATTTTTATCATACTTTTTAACTTTTCGTGAAGATGTTGTAATTAAAAAAACTAAATTTGATTTAAAAAAAGCCGAGGATAGAGCTCACATATTAATTGGTTTATCTGTTTCTGTTGAAAATTTAGACAAGATTATTAAAGTTATTAGGTCATCAAATACTCCAGATGATGCTAAAAAATCATTACTAAATACTAAATGGAAAATTGATAAATCTTTAAAATTAATTTCATTAGTTGAAGATAAAAAAGGAAAAGATTTATATTCTTTATCAGAACCTCAAGTTACTGCAATTTTAGAGCTTAGACTTCAAAAATTAACTGCTCTAGGTATCAATGAAATAGAAGTAGAAATTAAAAAGTTAGCCGATCTTATTAAGGGCTATAAAAAGATAATAAACTCAAAAAAGGAACTTTTAAACGTAATTAGTCAAGAACTTAAAACTATTAAAGAAAAATTTGCAGTACCAAGAAGAACTAAAATTATAGATGCTATTTTAAATTATGATATTGAAGAAACCATTCAAAAAGAATCTGTTATTATTACAGTCACATTACAGGGTTATATTAAAAGAGGAGCTCTAAGTAACGTAAAACAGCAAAAAAGAGGTGGTAAGGGAAAATCTGGTATCACCACTAGAGATGAAGACTCTGTTGTTAAAACGCTATCGGTAAATACACACACATCTCTTCTCTTTTTTTCTACAGAAGGACTTGTTTACAAAATTAAAGCATGGAAAATACCAGAGGGATCTACTACATCCAAAGGTAAATCGTTGTTTAATATTTTACCTTTAAAGAGTCACCAATCTATTAGTTCAATAATGCCTTTCCCTGAAAATGAAGGAGATTGGAAAAATTTACAAATTGTATTTGCTACGGCTAAAGGAAAAGTTAGAAAAAATAGCCTTGAAGATTTTTCATCTATAAATTCCGCAGGAAAAATTGCTATGAAGCTTGATCCAAACGATAAAATAGTTGGTGTTGAAATATGTAAAGATGATCAAGACATCATGCTTAGTACTAAAAACGGAAAATGTATAAGATTTGAATCAAAAAAACTTAGAATATTTAAAGGGAGATCATCAAAAGGTATTAAAGGACTTGAGTTAGCTCCAAATGATGAAATAGTTTCACTCTCTATTATTGATCAAGAAAAAAATAAAAATGTTTCTAAGCTTAATTCGAAAACAACTGATAGATACGTATTATCAATTACTGAAAATGGATATGGTAAAAAAACACCTCATATTGATTATAGAGTAACAAACAGGGGTGGTAAGGGAATTATTGGAATTATTAACTCACCTAGAAATGGCAGTATATGTTCCTCATTTCCTGTATTTGAAGGTGATGATGTGATGATCTCAACTAACAAAGGTAGGGTTATTAGAGTTGGTGTTAAAGAAATTAGAACAGCAGGAAGAAATACACAAGGCGTACGAATTATCAAATTATCTGGTGATGAGAAAGTAGTTTCAGCAATAAAAATTGATGATAACTTAGTGTAATGAAAAAAATTGCTGTGTATCCAGGTACATTTGACCCGATTACCTATGGTCACATTGATGTTATTAAAAAAGCTCTAAAATTATTCGACAAAGTTATTGTTGCTACATCAGACGGTGCAAATAAAAATTATTTATTTAATTCTAATGAAAGAATTGCCATTATCAAAAGAGCGCTTTTTCAAGATCTAAAACTTGATAAAAAAAAAATTGAAATAATTTCTTTTCAATCATTAACCACAGATCTTTGTAAAAAATATAAATCTAATATTATTTTAAGAGGTTTAAGGGCTGTATCAGATTTTGAATATGAGTTTCAATTAGCTGGAATGAATAGAAAACTAAACAATAATATAGAAACTATTTTTTTAATGTCAGATGTTGAGAATCAGATTATTTCATCAAGATTTGTAAAAGAAATTGTAAAATTAAAAGGAGATATTAAAAAATTTACTACAAAAAGCACAATAAAGTCTTTAAAAGAAAAATATGAATAAATTAATAACAAAATTTTTAATTTTATTTTTTATACTAACCAACAATCTAACAGCAGGGGAAAATATAATGATTTTAAAACTTAAAGATGGGGATTTAAAAATTGAACTTTTTGAAGATATAGCACCAAACCATGTTAAAAGAATCAAGCAGCTTGCAGAAGAAGGTAAGTATGATGGTGTAGTTTTTCATAGAGTAATTGATGGGTTTATGGCTCAAACAGGAGATGTTAAGTTTGGTAATTCAGCTAGTAATGACTTTGATCTAAGAAGAGCTGGTACGGGTGGCTCTGAACTTCCAGATCTTAAAGAAGAATTTAGTGATTTGCCTCATGAAAGAGGCACTTTATCTATGGCACGATCTCAAGATCCAAATAGTGCGAATAGTCAATTTTTTATATGTTTTAAAGAAGCTTCATTTTTAGATAGACAATATACTGTTTTTGGGAAAGTTATCGAAGGCATGGAATTTGTTGATAAAATTAAAAGAGGTGAGCCAGCTTCAGATCCAGATAAAATTATTAGTTTTAAATAATATCCATATAAATTTATGGCGTTAAAAAAATTTAATTTTAATGTCCTTGAAAAAGATAAATATGCAAGAGTTGGGTTAATTGAAACACATAGAGGTGATATTCAAACACCAGCTTTTATGCCTGTTGGAACTCAAGCTACAGTTAAAGCTTGTTTGATTGATGATGTCATAAAAACAGGCTCAGAAATTATTCTTTCCAATACATATCATTTAATGATTAGACCGGGTGTTGAAAGAATTATTGCTGCTGGAGGCCTTCATAAGTTTATGAATTGTAAACTTCCTATACTTACTGATTCAGGTGGGTTTCAAGTTATGTCCTTATCAAAATTAAATAAAGTTGATAGAGAGAAGGGAGCAATTTTTAATTCACATGTTGATGGTAAAAAATTTATTCTAAGTCCTGAAGAAAGTATTCGTATCCAAAAGGGACTGGACTCAGATATTGTTATGATTATGGACGAATGTCCAAAAAAAACGATTGATTATAATATTATAAATAAATCAATGGAACTTTCCATTTATTGGGCAGAAAGATCCAAAATTGCTTTTGGGTTAAATCCTCACAAAGCATTATTTGGAATAGTTCAAGGTGGTTTATTTAAAGATCTAAGATTAAAATCACTAAATGCATTAACCAAAATTGACTTTAATGGTTATGCTATCGGAGGACTTGCAGTTGGCGAGACACAAAAAGAAATGTTTAATGTTTTAGATAATATTAAAGAATATATACCAGAAAATAAACCTAGATATTTAATGGGTGTTGGCACACCAGCCGATATACTTGGTGCCGTAAAAAGAGGCATTGATATGTTTGACTGCGTAATGCCAACACGATCCGGAAGAACTGGTTTGGCTTTCACTTGGAATGGACGTTTAAATATTAAAAATAATAAATTTAAAAATGATAATGATCCGTTAGATGTAAATTGTTCTAATTTAAGCTTAAATAAATATTCAAAAAACTATTTAAACCATTTATTTAATACAAATGAAATATTAGGTTCGACACTTTTAACACTTCATAACCTCAACTTTTATCAGGAATTAATGGCAGCAATAAGAGATAATATCAAAAAGAGAACATTTGATAAATTCCACGATGAATACATTGATAGGTTGTAATTTAAATATTTGCAATTTACTAGATTATCGAATAAATAATTGTTTTTTGGTAATAAAATTTATTTATGTTTAGATATTTTTTTATTGTTTAGATTTTTAAGTGTAAAGAAATTTAAAAATTTTAGAGAAGACTTCACCAAAAGTTTTTTTTTAAGATTAAATAGAAAAAAACACAATCTTAACTTTTTAAATTATATGTGGGCCCTTAGCTCAGTTGGTAGAGCAATTCCCTTTTAAGGAATGGGTCGATGGTTCGAGTCCATCAGGGCTCACCACTAAATTAAATTTTTAACTTACTGTTATTGGGGGATAATCAAGAATTACGCTGTTCTCCCATTCCGAAAGGTCTTTTATTCTTTTTGTTGAAGAGGGGTGTGTACTCATAAATTGAGCTGGCTCTTTTCCTTTGTTGGTCTCTTTCATCCTTTCCCACAATTTTTTAGTTTCCCTAATATCATAACCAGAT
>Ga0222652_1000765_pt1 | contig 11584 bp, 9 predicted proteins | sample AntAcemetagen371_FD_179803 | JGI IMG/M metagenome (GOLD analysis project Ga0222652, IMG submission 179803) | Saline water microbial communities from Ace Lake, Antarctica - #371 | ecosystem: Environmental > Aquatic > Non-marine Saline and Alkaline > Saline | place: Antarctica: Ace Lake | collected... | reverse complement strand
AAATGGGAAGCAATGAAAGCTGGACTATAATTTAGTTTTATAGATTAAGTTTTTATTATAAAATACTAGGGCGGTTACACAATAACCGCCCTTTTTTTTAAAGAATTTTAAATATGAGTACAGAACAAATATTATCGTCAGACGGTTTACCTTTAGAGGTAAGTTTAAGGAAAGCTGAGCGAAAAAATAAGTTAAAAGCATTATTTCTTGTAGGGCCATTATTTCTGTTTCTTTTAATTACATATGTTTTTCCAATAGGTGACATGTTATTTAGAAGTGTGGATGATCGTAAGATCACTCAAATGCTACCGAATACCTTTACAGCGATTGAAAAATGGGATGGAAAAGATCTTCCAGGAGAGCCAGTTTATGCGGCACTTTATGAAGATTTAGCATATTTAAAAAAGACCAAAACTTATGGTAAGATTATAGCAAGATTGAATTATGAAAAAGGTGGATTTAGTAGCTTAATTAAAAAAACAGTTAGAAAACTTGGAAAATTTGAAGAAGGTAATTATAAAGAGCAATTTATAAGTGTTCACAAGAAATGGGGTCAACCTGAATATTTGGTTGCTTTAAAGAATGCTGCACCAAATTGGACTTTTGCTAAATATCTAAAAGGTGTTGATTTAAAGTATGATCAAGATGGAAAAATAATTCAACAAGATGAAGATAGAAGAATTCACAAAATTTTATGGTTAAGAACTCTCAAAGTTGCTTTTTGGGTAACTATATTCTGTTTCATACTTGCTTATCCAATTTCATACTTATTGGCTACATTACCCATGAAATATAGTAATTTACTAATGATATGTGTGCTTCTTCCATTCTGGACATCACTTTTAGTTAGAACTTCAAGTTGGATGGTTTTACTTCAGCAGCAAGGCCCAATTAATGATTTAATTGTATTTCTCGGACTTGCAGCTAACGACGCTAGGCCAGAACTAATGTACAATGTAATTGGAACTTTTGTTGCGATGACTCAAATCTTACTACCTTTTATGGTATTACCACTTTACAGTGTAATGAAAACAATATCTCCAAGCTTAATGAGAGCTGGGAAATCTTTAGGTGGAACACCATTTGTAGCATTTAGAAAAATATATTTTCCATTAACAGTTCCAGGAATTGGTGCTGGATCCTTGTTAGTTTTTATTTTGGCAATAGGTTATTATATAACTCCTGCATTAGTTGGAGGAGCAAGTGGATCTTTAATTAGTAATACAATTGCTTATCATATGAAAAGTTCTTTAGATTGGTCATTTGCAGCTGCATTAGGCACAATGCTGTTGGTTGGTGTCTTAACTATTTATTGGATTTATAATAAATTAGTAGGAATAGATAATATTAAACTAGGATAAATTATGTCATTACCAACTTATACAGCATGGAATTATAGAATTTGGCACTACACATATTTAACTATTTGCGGATTAGTATTTTTCTTTTTAATCGCGCCATTGTTTATAATCTTACCACTTTCATTTAATGCCGAGCAATATATTCACTTTTCAGCAAAAATGTTAGCACTTGATCCAGAAGGTTTTTCTTTAAGATGGTATGAGGATATGATTTATGGAACTAAAAATCCATGGGGACTTGCAGCAAAAAATAGTATTATCATTGCCTTCTTTGCAACTATTGGCTCAACACTTCTTGGAACGGTTGCGGCATTAGGTTTAAGTAGTAGGCACATGCCTTACAAAGCTGCATTTATGGCTTTATTAATATCACCAATGATTGTCCCACTAATTATTTCAGGAACAGCGATTTTTTTCTTTATGGCAAAAGTAGGTCTGGCCGCAACACATACAGGAATAATTTTAGCACATATTATTTTAGGAACACCATTTGTAGTTATTACAGTTACAGCAACATTAACAGGTTTTGATCATAGTGTTACAAGAGCTGCTGCAAGTTTGGGAAGTAATCCAGTAAATACTTTTATGAAAATAACATTACCATTAATTTTACCAGGTGTTATTTCTGGTGCATTATTTGCATTTGTAACTTCATTTGATGAAGTTGTAGTTGTATTATTCTTAGCAGGACTAGAAAATACCACTATTCCAATTCAAATGTGGGTTGGTTTAAGAGAGCAGTTAAGTCCAACAATAATGGCTGTGGCAACTTGTTTGATTATAATGTCTACATTAATTCTAGTTAGTGCGGAACTTTTAAGAAGAAGATCTGAAAGACTAAGAGGAATTAATAGATAATTCATTTACTAGGTTCATTTTTTTTATTATAAGTACTCTTCAATTTAAAATCTTATGGAAATTAAAAAAGTAGTAGTTATTGGCTCAGGAACTATGGGTAGTGGAATTGCAGCACACTTATGTAATGCAAATATCCCAGTAACATTATTAGATTTAAAAACTGAAATTAGTGAACAAGCACGTGATAAAATTCACAAATCAAGACCTCCACTTTTATTAGATAAGTCAAAAATAAATAATATTAAGGTAGGAAATATTTTAGATAATTTTGATGAGGTTAAAGAAGCAGATTGGGTTGTAGAAGCTGTAGTTGAAAGAATAGATATCAAACATGATATTTATCAAAAAATATTTAAGGCAAGAAAAAAAGGTGCAATAGTATCCTCAAATACCTCATCTATTCCCATTAAAGTTTTGTCTCAACATTTATCAGAAGAGGAAAAAAAAGATTTTTGTATAACTCACTTTTTTAATCCAGTTAGATACATGGGGTTGTTAGAAATAGTTAAAAATGAAAATAATGATTTAGATAAAATAAACTCTTTAAAAAAATTTTGTGAAACAGAACTTGGAAAAGGTGCAATTATTTGTAATGACACTCCAGGTTTTTTAGGAAATAGAATAGGAGTTTTTGCAATGCAAGTTGCAATGACTGAAGCCTTTAAAATGAAACTTAGCATCGAAGAAGCAGATGCAATTTTTGGAAGACCAATGGGCATACCAAAAACAGGTGTATTTGGCCTTTATGATCTAATTGGTATTGATTTAATGGCCGATGTCCTAAAAAGTTTTATTAAAGAATTATCAGAAAATGATCCTTTTCAAATAGTTGCAAAAGAAATTCCCTTAGTAAAAAAGTTAATTGAAACTGGATATATAGGTCGTAAAGGTAAGGGAGGTTTTTATAGAGTTAACAAAACTGGTGAAGCAAAAGTAATGGAAGCAATTAATCTTGAAACTGGAGAATATTCATCAAGTAAAAAAATTAATATTAAATCAGAGAAAGTAGACCTTAAAACATTAATCTCAAGAGAGGACAAGTACGGTGAGTATGCTTGGTCTGTTATTTCTAAAATTATTAAATATGCCTCATCTTTAGTCCCATCAATTACAAAAGATTTTAATGACATTGATGAAGCAATGAGACTAGGTTTTAATTGGACTAAAGGACCCTTTGAGATGTTGGAAGAAATTGGTGTTGAAAACTTTTTTGATAAAATGGAAGATTTTAAAGGAAATATTTTTCTAGAAAATTTATATCAAAATAAAAATCAAGATTTTTATGGATCTAGACAAAAATATACCGAAATTGAAACATTTGGAAAAGTTAAAAAAAAAGCCCTAAGTGTAGATGGAAATAATTCAGCTCAGATATATAGATTTAATGATTATAACATTGTTGAGTTTACAACTAAAGCAAATGCTTTGGATTATGATTCAATGGATGCTTTAAAAAAAGCTACAGACAAACCTTTGATTATAATAAATGAAAGTATGCAATTTTCTGCTGGAGTAAATTTGAGTTATACAATGGATTTTGCAAATAAGAGTGATTTCAAATCTATAGAAAAATTTATTAGATATTTTCAGGAGACTTGCAAACACCTTAAATACTCTGATCATCCAGTTGTTTCCGCACCATCTGGATTAACACTTGGTGGAGGATTTGAAGTTATGGTTCAAAGTAATTTTGTAGCCTCACATACAAATATTGTAGTTGGATTGGTAGAAACGATAGTCGGATTAATACCAGCGGGTGGAGGATGCAAGGAAATGTTGGCAAGATGGCTTGACACAGATGAGGCTAGAAAAGACACTCATTATGCCCCCTTAAAGGTATTTGATATTATTGGTTATGGAAGAACTGCAACCTCACCAGTTGAGGCAGAGCCCATGAAATATTTAAAACTTGAAGATAAAAAGATAATGAACAGAAATAGTTTACTAGAAGTTTCAAAAAGGATTTTAGATAACAATAAAGAATTTAAGTCACCATCAGAGACAAAATTTAAACTACCAGGAAAAGAAGTTTTAATAGAAATGAACAAAATTATAGAAAAGCTTTACAATAAAGAAATAATTCGTGATCATGGTGTAATTGTTGCAAAGGAATTGGCACATGTTCTAAGTGGGGGAGATACCACAACTGATAAAAATTTATCAGAAGATGATTTATTTAAATTAGAATTAGACGCTTTTATGAGACTGATTGAAACAAAAGAAACTCAAGACCGAATTAAACACACTTTGGTAACAGGAAAACCTTTGATTAATTAATATTTTTCTTTCGATTCTTTTTCTTCTTCTACCATCTCTTCTTTTTCTTCTTCTACCATCTCTTCTTTTTCTTCTTCTACCGTATCTTCAACTATTATTTCTTTTCTAATCACATTTTTTGTTAAATTTTCTTTAAATTTTTGTATCAGCTCTTCTTCTTTTCTAGCTTGCTCCTCATCAAATTTTATTTCCCATTCTCTTATTCTCTTTTCTTCATCTTCAATTCTATTCGCTTCAATAATTCTTAAATTAATTACTTTTTCTTCATTTAATTCTTTTAATTTTAATTCTTCTTCTCTTAATTTCAACTCTTCTTCTTTTTTTATATGCTGAAGTTCTTTTTCTTTTAATTCTTTTAGTTCCATTATTTCATGATGCTCTTTGGATCTAAATTCTTCCTCTTTTTCTCTTAATTCATCTGCTTCTTTTAATATTTGAATTTCTTTCTCTCTTAATCTCTGTTCTTCAATTTTATTTATTTCTTGCTCTACCTCTTGTAGCTTCTTTTCCTGATATTCTAATTTACGCTCTTCTTCTTTTAATAATCGCTCTTCTACTTTTTGTTTATCAAGCTCAATATCTTTCAATCTTTGTTCTTCATCTTTTATTTTTTGTATTTCTTCTCTGTCTTTTTGACGTTTAAAAGTTATTAATCTATCTTGCTCTATCCGTTCTTTTTGTTTTTCTTGTCTTATCCTTTGTTTTTCAAAAAAATCTAATCTTATCTTTTCCTCTTGTAACTTTAAATTATCTTGTCTTTGTTTTTCTTCTTCATAATCCATTAACCTTTGACTTTCTGCTTTTAATTTTTTTTCCTCAAGTTTAATTTTCTTTCTTTCTATTTGCTTTTGTTGTTTTATAATTTTTAATTTTTGCCTTTCTTTTCTCTCTATTTTTTCTTTCTCTTCTTTAATTTTATCTAACTCTTTTTGTTTTATTAATCTTACTTCTTCTTTTTTTTGTTTTTCTTGATTTAATTCTTCTCTCTGCAATTCTTTGATTTTTGCTTTTTTTGATAATTCGATCTTTTCTTGCTGTTTCTGTTTAATCTTTTCTTTGAAATTTTTATATTTTTCTTTTAAAGATAAAGATGTAATTTTTTTGAAAATTTTTAAAGGATTACTGATTAATTTTTTTTTACTTAAAATTATATTTTTTTCAAATTTTTTTTTTAGGATATTTTTCACACTTCAAATTCATCAAATTTTTATACATAAAAATAGATTATTACCGGTTAAAATGGGTTCAACTTCAGATTTAATTAAGTTTTAATTGAGCATTTTAAAGGAATTAATAAAATCAGGTCTCAATATATATTCAGAATTTCTTTGGTATTTAATTTTTTCTAACACTTCTAGACCATAAAGAACCTTACCTACAGGAGTATACTCTCCTTCAAATAATGGCTCATCCTGAAGGATTATAAAAAATTGACTGTCTTCAGTGTCATTTTTAAATGTCCTTGCTAATCCAACACTTCCTCTAACATAATTAAATCTGTTATCAGTTTCTGATTTAATTGTTCCCAATTCAGATTTACCAGCACCAATTTTCCCATAATCTAATGATCCTTTTTTACCAAATTCTAAGTCACCAGCCTGGACAAGTTTATTTTCAATAACTCTATGAAAGGCAATATCTTCATAAGCGTTAGATATTATCAACTTTTTAAATCGCTCAACCCCATTAGGTGAAATGTTTGGGTACAACTCTATTATAACATTACCACAAGGTGCATTCAAAATTGCAATATTATTTGGTTTTTCAAAAGTAATATTTTTTGGATCAAAGTTTTTCACAAACAAACATTGGTTCTTAAGCACAATATATATACCCAAAGTAGTAATCCCCAATAACATCAGAAAGATTAAAATAAATTTTTCTGATAAAGATGCTTCAATTTTTTTTATCATCTAAAAAATAAAAGAAGTATCTATTTGTTTTATCTTACTTTCAATATATGAAATTTTATTATTCAAAATTGGATCTAATTTACGAATTTGGTTAATATCATTTTTTTTTAAAAAAATCATATGTGAATAAACTTCAGCCATATCTTCTGAAGCTGTGGACTTAGAATATTCTGTAAAAAAACCTTTTGTTTTATCGTATTTGTCTAACCCTATATTTTTTGTGCACGTAGAGCATTCAGCATATTTAAATTTAGAATTATTAAATTTAATCCACTCTTCTTCGTTAAAAACTTCTTTATGTTGAAGATGTATTATATGAAAAACTTCATGATGAATTACTCTTTCAAAGTAATCTTCATTAAATTTAATATCTAGTATTAATGTTTTCATTATATTGTCAGGAATGCCTGCGGTATATAATTCAGAGATTGATAAATTTTCACACATAACAATATACTTAAGGTTAATTTTCTTCAAATAATTATAAGAATATCTACTAAGATTTTTATGAATAGTTTTATATTTTATTTCTAAATCTTTCTTATCTGGATTTGAACAAACAATATTTTTTTGAGTGCCTAACCTAAAAGGCCTCTCTGCATAAAAATACTTAAGTTTATTTTGAGTATTAATCTCATAAATCTCTAAGTTAGGTATCTTAATTAAATTGTAGATAGTATTTGCCTTCAGGGGTGTAATAAAAAAAATTAATAGTAAAATAGCTCTTATTGAGTTCATAATTTTATATATAGAAGATATTCCATTGTCATAGAATGTGGTACATTTTATTTATAAATGAAAAAAGAAAGAAATAAAAATCCAGTTCAACCTGTTAGTGGAACTAAAGTCCCAAGATTTGCTGGACCATCTACTTTTGCAAGGTTACCAGAATTAAGAGATGTTGAAAGTTGTGATGTTGCTATTGTTGGAATACCATTTGATGCGGGTACTAGCTATAGACCAGGTGCAAGATTTGGACCAATGAGCATTAGACAGGCATCAAGACATTTAAGAACCAATTATCACCCTAGTTATGATGTTGAACCTTTCAAGGTTCAACAAGTTGCAGATGCTGGTGATATCACATGTAATCCATTTAATATCGATGAAGCTATTAAACAAATAGAGGAAGGTGCTACAGAACTTCTTGATAAAGTCGGAGGCATTATTAGTTTAGGTGGTGATCACACAATTGCCCTTCCATTACTTAGGGCTATTAATAAAATGAATAATGGACCAGTTGCTCTAGTACATTTTGATGCACATTTAGATACATGGGATACATATTTTGGAGCACCATATACACATGGAACACCCTTTCGAAGAGCAAGGGAAGAAAATTTATTTTTAGATGATGCTTCAATGCATGTTGGCATTAGAGGCCCTCTTTACAGTAGAGATGATATTAAAAATGATGAAGAGTTTGGTTTTAAGATTATTCACTGTGATGAATTTCAAACACAAGGAACAGATAAAATTGCTGAAAGAATAAGAAAAAGAGTTGGTAACAATCCACTTTACTTATCAATCGATATAGATGTTTTGGACCCTGCTTTTGCACCAGGAACAGGAACTCCTGAGATTGCAGGTATGACCACAAGAGAAATGGTTAATGTCATAAGAGGCCTGTCAGGTTTAAATTTAATTTCAGCAGATGTAGTGGAAGTGTCTCCAGCATACGATCATGCAGAAGTTACATCTTTAGCAGCCGCAACAATTGTTTATGAATTAACTAATTTGTTTGCAAAAGTTAAAAGATAAGATATTTTTTCTAAATGTTAGATAGAAAAAATTTTTACATTAATGGCCAATGGGTTTCTCCAAAACAATCAAATGATTTTAAAGTAATTGATCCTTCAAACGAAGAAGAGTGTGCAGTTATATCTTTAGGCGGAGTTGAAGATGTTAACGATGCAGTAAGTGCTGCAACTAAAGCTTTTGAAACTTGGGCATTCTCGACAAAAAAAGAAAGATTAAAATATTTAGAGGCTTTATATATTATTTATAAAAAAAGATGGGCCGATATGGCTAAAGCTATATCTCTTGAAATGGGAGCGCCAATAGATTTTTCAACACAGTTACAAGCTGGAACTGGAGCCAGTCATATAAAATCTTATATAAAAGTTTTAAAGGAATATACATTTGAAGCAAAATTGGGTGAACATGCTCCTAATAATAATATTTTACATGAGCCAAAGGGAGTTTGTGCACTAATTACTCCATGGAATTGGCCAATGAATCAAGTATGTTTAAAAGTAATCCCAGCTATAGCTGCAGGTTGTACAATGGTGCTTAAACCATCAGAGATAGCTCCATTATCATCAATGATTTTAGCAGAAATGATTGATGAAATTAAATTACCAAAAGGTGTATTTAATTTAATAAATGGAGATGGCGCAGTTACTGGAAACGCATTAACAAGTCATCCTGATGTAAACATGGTTTCATTTACAGGATCAACTAGAGCAGGTGCTTTAATTTCCCAAAATGCAGCAAGCGATTTTAAGAGAGTTAGTCTTGAACTTGGTGGAAAAGGTGCAAATATTATATTTAAAGATGCTGATGCTGAAGCAGTTGATAGAGGTGCCCTAAGATGTTTTAGAAATTCAGGACAATCCTGTAATGCACCCACAAGAATGTTAGTTGAAAAATCAATCTATGACGAAACTGTAGAAAGAGTTAAAAATTTTGCTAACTCAATGAAGGTAGATGTTGCAACAAAAGAAGGTGATCATATTGGTCCTGTTGTTTCAAAAACTCAATTTGATAAAATTCAAACACTAATTCAAGTTGGCATTGATGAAGGTGCCAAGTTAGTTGCTGGTGGAATAGGTAAACCAGAAGGATTAGATAAAGGTTATTTTGTTAAACCTACTGCATTTGCAGATGTTAACAATCAAATGCAAATTGCAAGAACAGAAATATTTGGACCTGTTTTATCGATTATACCTTTTGAAACAGAGGAAGAAGCAATCTCAATAGCTAATGACACTCCTTATGGATTATTAAATTTTATTCAAACTCAAGATCAAAAAAAAGCCAATAGAGTGGCTAGAAAATTGAGATCAGGAATGGTTGATATTAATGGTGCAGGCTTAGCACCTGATGCGCCATTTGGTGGATACAAACATTCTGGTATTGGTCGTGAAGCTGGTAAATTAGGCTTAGAAGAGTATTTAGAAGTTAAAGTAGTAAGTGGTTGGAACGACTAATTTTTTTTTAATATGGTAAATTAATAAAATTCTTTTTGTCCAATTTAGGTTTAAACTGTTTTATGTCCAATTTAGGTTTAATTCAATTCAATTAGCATCTGTTGTAGCCATTAATTCTTATCAATAACAGGTTGTGTATTTTTTATTTGCTCTTTAGCAGTCAATCCATACCCTTGCATTAATAGTTACCTGATCTTATTCACGGTAACAAAATAAGTAAACAATTAAAAAAGGAGAATAATATGGGTAGATCGTCAAAACTCTACAATTCAGATTTAGCTCCAACTCCAAGTAATAAAAAAAATTGGGGATGGTTCGAAATCTTTAACGTATGGGCTAATGATGTTCAAAGTTTATTTGGTTATACTTTGGCAGCATCATTATTTTTAGCATCAGGACTAAATGGCTGGGCTGTATTTGCTGCATTAATTCTTGCAGGATTTTTTATAATGTGGCTAGTTAACCTTTCAGGTAAACCAAGTGTAAAACATGGAATTCCATATCCAGTATTTGCTCGTGTAAGTATGGGTGTATTTGGAGCAAACTTTCCAGCAATGGCTAGAGGAATTGTTGCAATGTTTTGGTATGGAGCACAAACTTACGCAGCATCCACTGCAGTAGCACTTTTAATTACTGGTGTTACAGGAATGGAAGGTGAAGTTATGATGCTTGGTATGACAGGTGTAATGTGGGTTTCATTTATATTTGTATCAGCTTTCCAAGTTTATCTATTTTGGCAAGGTGTTGATCTTATTAAAAAGTTTTTAAACTTTGCAGGACCAGCGGTCTATGCAGTAATGATTTTTTTAATGATTGTTATTTGGGTTAAAGCCGGTGGAGGACTTTTTTCAGAAGTAGGGTCTATATTTTCTGGAGGAGAACGAACTGGTGGTTTTGAAGGCTTAGGATCAATGGGAGCTTTCATAGCTGTATTTTCAATTATGGTTGGATATTTCGCTGCAGTAGTAATTAACTTCGGTGACTTTGCTAGATTTGTTAAAAATGAAGAAGAAATGAAAAAAGGAAACCTATGGGGATTAGTAGGAAACGTAATTTTATTCTCTTTCATAACTTTAATGATCACTGGTGGAACAATAGCTATTTTTGGTGAGTACGTAGCAAGTCCAACAGAGATGGTAGCTAAAGTGGATAACCTAGGTTTAACAATTATTGCTGCATTTGCTTTTTTTGCAGCGACAGTTGGAATAAATATGGTTGCGAACTTTATACCTCCTGCGTATGACTTAGCTAACTTAATGCCAAGTAAAATTAGCTTTAAAACTGGTGGATTAATAACTGCTGGTTTTGGTTTTATTATTGGTGGTATGTGGGTTGCTGTTATTACTCAAATGGGTTTATTTCCATTTGTTAATACTTTAGGAGCAATTCTTGCACCTGTATTTGGTATCATGATGGTTGATTACTACATTATCAAGAAACAAAAAATAGATGTAGACGATTTATTTGATGCAAGTCCAAATGCCAAATATCATTACAATGGTGGTTTTAACCATAAAGGAATGATAGCCTGGATTCTTTCGGGTTATATTGCTGTAGGATCTGTTTGGCCAAATATCCTATTTTTAGGATTAGATGATTTCTTCGCTAACTTAGGTGGTGGTGGAGGATATGCCTGGATAATCGGAGCATCACTTGGTGCCGTAGTTCACTTGGCTATATCTAAAAGAAAATAAGATAAACTTATAGTTAAAAAAAGACCCGTCGCATTAGTGCGGCGGGTTTTAATATTTCTTATGGAAGGCATGGTTAGCCCTGCTACTAATATTAACTTTTAGGTTGTATTTATCATACAGATTAAACTAAAAAGTGTTTTTTTTTCAAAATCAAAGAGATTTTAATGTGAGAATCAAATAGATTAAACTTAACTTAACTTAAAGGAGATCAAATGTTAGATAAATACTTTGATTACAAAAAACATAAGACGGACTTTAAAACAGAAGTT
>Ga0222652_1000764_pt1 | contig 11598 bp, 13 predicted proteins | sample AntAcemetagen371_FD_179803 | JGI IMG/M metagenome (GOLD analysis project Ga0222652, IMG submission 179803) | Saline water microbial communities from Ace Lake, Antarctica - #371 | ecosystem: Environmental > Aquatic > Non-marine Saline and Alkaline > Saline | place: Antarctica: Ace Lake... | reverse complement strand
TAGCAGGTATTTTTTTAACTGACTTTTTTTTAGCAGGTATTTTTTTAACTGACTTTTTTTTAGCAGGTATTTTTTTAACTGACTTTTTTTTAGCAGGTATTTTTTTTATTTTTTTCATACTTTAAGGAAGTTATAATTTATCAATATATTAATAATAAATATAGTCTCTTGTAATAGGTGTGGATGTATAACTTTTTGTTAGCTGGAATTGATACACAACCTGATCACCCCATTTGAAAGCTAATTCACATCCAGCAAGGTAAAATTCCCACATTCTAAAAAACCTTTCATCATACATTTTAATAATTTTTTCCTTATTTTTTATGCAGTTTTCCCTCCAATGTCTCAATGTGTGTGAATAATGTAGCTTGAGGACTTCAATATCAGATACTACCAATCCTGCTTTTTCAATTGGTGTGGTTACCTCACTTAAGCTTGGTGTGTACCCACCTGGAAAAATATATTTTGTTATCCAGGGATGTGGGTCTCTTGGTGGATTAACAGAGCCAATAGTGTGAATTAAAGAAATACCGTTATCACTAAGTAGGTTTTCTAATTGCTTAAAAAATCTTTTATAAAATTTTCTTCCCACATGTTCAAACATTCCAACACTAACAATCCTATCAAATTTTTCATCTAATTCTCGGTAATCCATAAGCTTAAATGTAACTTGATTCTCTAAATTAAGTTCTTTAGCTTTTTTTAAACAATAATCTAATTGATTTTGTGACAAAGTAATTCCAGTTACTTCACAATTTGTAGATCTTGCAATATCTATAGCTAATGATCCCCACCCACAACCGATATCAAGTACTTTTTGTTTCGGCTGTATATTTAATTTTTTGATTATGTGTTGTATCTTATTATTTTGAGCATTTTCTAGAGTATCGTTCTCATTTTTAAAATATCCACAGGAATATTGTCTTTTTTTATCTAAAAATAAATCATATAAATCATCTGATAGATCATAATGATGAGAAACATTCATTTTAGATTTTTTTATAAAATTAAAATTTGTAAGATATCTGTATGAACCACTCAGTTTATTTATAAGGTGACTAAAAAAATTTATTTCTTCTCTTCCAATATTCATAAGTGCTAAATCTAAAAATTCAGTTAGTGTTCCATTTTCAATAACGATATCTCCATCAGAATAAGCTTCTCCAAAGTATAGATCAGGGCGATATAGTAATTTATAATGAAGTTTCTTATTTAAAATCTTAAGAATAATTGGAGTTTTTTTTTTTGGAGAGCCTATAATGTAATTTTTTGAATTAGCATCAACTAGTGTGAAACCATCATTTTTAAATATGTTATTTAAAAACCTTGCTAATTGCATTTAAGCCACCTTTAAGGACCCTAGTTTAAAGTTAAGTTTATTAAGCTCCTCTATTAATAGAAATTTATCTTTTTCATTTAAAATACTGACAGGAGGCAAAACATTTTTATAAATTTCATTTTCATCAGACATAAAAGAATGTAACCCTGAAATTAGATTAAACTTTTCAAAAGTATTTCTGACATCGCATAGCATTTGATTTTTTGTTTGTCCTTTTTGTTCAATAAAGTCATCATAAACTTGTCGTGATAATCCTGCTGTTACATTACAAGTTGCTGTAATAACTCCAGCACACCCCAATTCCAAGCCTTTTAAGAGTTTTGACTCTGATCCTGGTAGAACAGAAAAATTATCAATCTTTAGTTTTTCATATAAATTGTAAGAGCTATCTTTAACTCCAACTATTTGTTTTGGAAATTTTTTAACAAGTTCTTCAACACATTCGATACTAAACTTATAGCCACACAGCTTTTCAAAGTTATATAAAACAATTCTACTGTCTGGTACGGCATCAACTACTCTTGAATAAAACTCTATTACTTCACTATCACCATACTTATAATAGGCAGGTGGCATTATTAAAAAATCATTAAAATTTAAAGAGTTTGCAACACTCATTAAATTTATAGTTTCGTTTAAAGAATTAAGTCCTGTTCCAATTAAATACTTATCTTGGTATTTACTCTTTGATAAATGGTTTAATAAACCAATTTTTTCGCTAATAGATATAAGCTGTGCTTGGCCAGTGCTTCCAAAGATTGCAGCCCCGTGACACCCTTGACCTATTATCTTCTCGGCATGATTAACTGTTGCTTCAATATTAAGGCTTAGATCACTATTAAATACTGACATTGATGCTGCATAAATACCTTTTATTTTACTCATATTAATTACTATAATGCTTGCTTGAATAATTTAAATCATTAAATGTAAAAAATTAATTAGTATGAAAATTTGTATTTACCTGGGTTACAAAGGATTAGGGGCAAATTTGCTTCATCTTTCCTATTGTCACCAGATTGCCAGAAAATATGGTCCTGTTACAATTATTACATTATGTTCAAATCTAGAAGCAGCTCTAAGAGAAGATCCACTAATTGAAAAAATTATTTTTATTAATAAATATCACAAGCGTTTTATTGATATTTTAAAACTAAAAAATTTATTAAATACTTTTAATTTTGATAAAATTTTTATTTTTTACCCCAGCATAAGAGTATATTTAGCTTCAATTTTTTCTAATATTAAAAAAGTTTTTTGTTATCCATTATTAAAAAAAAATAAACTACACTTGGTAAGTGCTGCAAAAAAATTTACAGAAAATTGCTTGGGGATAAATAATTGCCCAACAGAAACTAATTTTTTTATCAATAAAAATAAAATCGAAAACATTAATAAAAACCTAGATAATGATAAATTTAAAATTATTATTGGAGCTGGTTCTTCTGGGCCAACAACAAAATGGGGTGCAAAAAATTTTTATAATCTAATAAATAAACTTAACAATACAAATGACTATTATTTTTTTATTCTTTGTGGGCCACATGATGGAGCTTTATCTGACGAAATTACAAACAATATTAATAAAAAAAACTATATTCGTTTATATGATAAAAAAATTGAAGAGGTTATACCCTATCTATGCGCAGCTAATATGTACGTTGGAAATGATTCATTTGGATCACATATCGCAGCTCAATCGGGTATAAGAAGTTTAGTAATACTTTTAGACTCACCTAAAGCCTATACTGATTATAGTAAAAACTATCATAGAATTTTTCCTGAAAATATTAAAATTGAGAATATAACTCATGGATCCAATTTAAAACCAGAAACTGTTACTGTTAGTAAAGTTTACCAAGAAATTCTCAATAATAAATTTTAGATTATACTTTTTAAAACAATTTCTTTTGCCTCATTTACAATTGTAGATAATCTTGTCGTTTCTGGTGAAACATCTGGGTGAATTTTTTTTTGAATTTTTATATATGCTTTTTGAATGTCTTCTTTTGTAATTTTTTTTTTTATATCAAGGTTTAGAATTTTACAGGCCTCTTCTAGAGTTAATTTAGATGAATTTTGAATATTTTGACTATTATTAAATGCAAACCTTCCAGACCCTCTAAGTGTTTGGATAAGTCTAAACAAACCAATTAATTGAAAAATTGAAAGACCTTTTAATTTAACTATGGCTAAACTTAATATTGTTAAAGGTATACTTAGTAAAAATTTTCCTGCTATCGCTAGTATTAGTGCTAAAATTATAAATCCTATAAAAATTGATTTTCTTAAATGCTTTGATATTTTTTTTGACGAAGTATTGACTATTAATTTTAGTAAAAAGTAAATAATACCAAAAAAAACTAGTGCATAAATTAGGATATTCATATATTTAATTTGTTTCCATGAAAATACCACATCTTAAAAAAAAATCAGAAATAAAAATGTGTCATAACATTAGTTGGGAAGATGACTATAGCTGGATACATCAAGATGATATCTTAGAGGTTTTGAAGGATAGTAAAAAATTAAACCCTGAAGTTAGAAAATATCTTGAAGAAGAAAACTCTTATACAGAATTTCACTTGTCAGATACCAAAAACATTCAAAAAAGATTATTTGATGAAATCAAAGGAAGAATAAAATTAGATGACGAATCTCTACCCTTTAAAGATTTTGATTATGAATATTGGTCAAAAACAACTGCCAAAGGAAATTATTCCATAAAATTAAGGAAAAAAATTGGAACCAATAATATTGAAGAAATTTGGAATGGTGATGAAGAAAAAGAAAAACTAAAAGTAGAATACTTTGGTGTTGGAGATTTAGAGGTTAGTTTTAATGATAAATATTTAGGATATTCTTTAGACACAAAAGGTTCTGAATATTACACAATATATATTAGAGATATAAAAACAAAAAAATTAGTTACTGACAAGATAGAGGAAACATCGGGTGGCATAACTTTTAGTTTGGATGATCAATATATTTTTTATTCAAAACTTGATAAAAACCATAGACCAAGAAAAATTTATAGACACAAATTAGGAACTAAAGTTAGCGAAGATCAATTAATTTTTGAAGAAAAAAGTGAGGCTTTTACGGTTGGAATTGGTTTAAGTTCAGATGATAAATATTTCTTTATCAACTCTTCAGACCATAATACTTCTGAACAATATTACTTTGATGTTAATGAAAAAGATCCTAAGCCTAAATTAATAAAAAAAAGACAAAGAGGAATTCTTTATTCGGTTAATTCTTGGGATGGTAAATTTTATAATCATACCAATGAAAATGCTGAAGACTTTAAAATAGACATTAGTGATAGTTTGGAAAAACCAGACTGGGAAATCTTTATTGCTGCAAAAGATGAAGTTCTAATTGGAGGGTTAACATTTTTAAAAAATTGGATCATAAGATCTGAAACTTCCGATGCTTTAGATAAATTATTTGTAAAAAATATTACAACTGGAATAGAAGAAGAACTAATTTTTTCTGATGAAACCGTATATGTTCCTGGAGCCTCTTTAATGCAAAGAAATAAAAATACAGACGAGATATACATAAGTTATTCTTCGCCTAAGACACAGTCTAGAGTTTATTCTTACAACTTAAGCACAAAAGAAAAAAAATTAGTTAAAGAACAAGAGATCCCGTCTGGTCATAATCCTGATGACTACATTGTTGAAAGGGTTGATTGTAAATCACACGATGGAAGACTGGTTCCTCTTACAATTACAAGACATAAAAATACTAAACTGGATGGAAGTGCTCAATTACTTCTTTATGGTTATGGTTCATACGGAAGTTCTATGAACCCTAGTTTTTCTACTACTAGATTAAGTTTAATTAACAGAGATATTATCTGGGTTACAGCTCATATTAGAGGGGGCATGGAAAGAGGTATGAAGTGGTGGAAAGAAGGAAAACTGCTTAATAAAAAAAATACTTTTGAAGATTATATTGCTTCTGCAAAATACTTAATTGAAAATAAATATACTTCAAAAAATAAGATAATAGGCATGGGTGGCTCTGCGGGTGGTCTTCTTATGGGTGCTGTAGTTAATCAAGCCCCTGAATTATTTCTAGGAATTATAATGGCGGTACCATTTGTGGACTCTTTGACAACTAATTTAGATCACTCTTTACCTTTAACAGTTGGGGAATTTGATGAGTTTGGAAATGCAAAAGATAAGAAAGATCACTTTGATTATATTTATTCTTATGCTCCCTATAACAATATAAAAAAAATGGATTATCCTCATATATTGATCACAACAAGTTTAAGTGACAACAGAGTATTGTTTGATGAACCAGCAAAATTTACTGCCAAACTTAGAGAATATAAAACTGATAATAACTTATTACTTTTAAAGACTGAAATGAACGCAGGTCATGGTGGTAAATCTGGTAGAGATGGAGCTATAGAAGAAATTGCACTTGATTATGCATTTGCATTAAAAATTTCTGAAAAAATTTAGTCTCTAATTTTTAGAAACAACCATTTGAAACAAAGCCAATTACAATAGAATTAGAGTCTACTTCAAATCTTCTCTCACACACTATTCCATATTTTTTGGAATTATAAACAAACTCTAAGTTACCCTTATCATTTTTAAAATCTTCATCGGGCTCACCTAATTCAATTTTTAAATTGTTTGAACTTTTTCCAATGTATTCGCTTAACTTAGTATTTTCTTTTTCAACAATTGCGTCTGTTTTATCTTTGATTGTTTGACAGCCAGCAACAAGGGTTAAAAAAAATAAACTTATTAAAATTAATTTTAATTTTTGCATGTCTCAATGATAACACCCAAAAAATGGCATAAATATAAACTTATAAGTTGAAATATGTTGATAAACTTAGATTTTTAAGAGTATTTTCTTAATTAATCTAATATTATTCCATCTTAATCTTAGGAGGTTCAATGTTTGAAAAATATTTTAACTATAAAAAACACAAGACTGATTTTAAAACAGAAGTAACAGCTGGTTTAACAACATTTTTGACAATGGCTTATATTATGTTTCTAAATCCATTTATATTATCTGGTGAGTTTGCAGGACCAGAAAAAGGGTTCTTTGATTTTGGGGCAGTATTCACGGCAACAATTGTAGCAACTGCACTTGCTTGTTTTATTATGGCATTTTACGGAAAAACATGGCCAATAGGTTTGGCTCCAGGTATGGGAATAAATGCTTTTGTGGCGTTTGGAGTAGTTGCTGGAATGGGTTATACACCTCAAGCTGCGCTTGGTGCAGTATTAGTTGCTGGTGTTTTATTCTTAGTCATTTCATTAACACCAATTAGAGCTTGGTTAATTAATTCTATCCCAAAAAGTTTAAAACTTGGAATTGGTGCTGGGATTGGATTATTTCTAGCAATTATTGGTTTAGAAATTATGGGTGTGGTTGCTGATCATCCTGTAACTCTTGTCACAATTGGTGATATGAAAAATCCTTTAATTTTACTTGCTTGCCTAGCATTTGTTTCAATGATTGTTATGGAAAAATTAAATATTAAAGGAAATATCATTATTGGAATTATAGGGTTTAGTATTATTGCTTGGGTGTCAGGACTAGCAAAATTCAATGGTGTAGTTGGAAGTATTCCTCCAATGACTTATTTATTTGATTTTGATCTTGATGCAGCTCTTACCGCAGGAATGTCTACGGTAATATTTACATTATTATTTATAGATTTTTTTGATACTACCGGAACTTTAACTTCAGTAGCAAACGTTGCTGGAAAAGTAGATAGAAATGGTAAAATTCAAGATATAGATAAAGCAATGATGGCTGATAGTGTTGGAACTGTAGCAGGAGCATTAATGGGCACAACAACTGTAACAAGTTATGTAGAGTCTGGCGCTGGTGTAAAAGCAGGTGGAAGAACTGGAATGACTTCTTTAACTATTGGAGTTTTATTCTTGGCTTGCCTATTCCTTTCGCCTTTAGCAACGAGTTTACCAAAAGAAATTGATGGAGCTGCGCTTTTATATGTTTCAGTTTTATTTGTTAGAAATATCACTGATATTGAGTGGGATGATATTGGCGAGTCTGCGCCTGCAGTGCTTGCTATGATTGCTATGCCTCTAACTTACAGTATCAGTAATGGTATTGCTCTGGCATTTATTTCTTATGCTTTAATCAGATTATTCACTGGTAAGTTTTCTTCAACTTCACCAGCAATATGGGTTATTGCGATACTAAGTGTTGTAAGTTTTGCAGTTGCTTAAAAATTAATTTTTAGGGCTGGATTAATTTCAGCCCTATTTATTTCTCTTAATTATTTCTTCCATGGACAATTCTTCGTAGTGCTCGGTCGGTTGAACAATCCATGGGTCTGAATCTAGTTTTACTGGGCAAAAATCTGGTTCAAATATAGATGATTTTTTTTTCCATAAACATGCTGTTTTAACTTCACTTATATGGTCTTTAGTTGGCTCATAATTCTTTAACCATTCTATGCTTTTATTTAAAGTTAACCCTGTATCAGACAGGTCATCAACCAATAATACTTTATTAAAATCTTTATTTTCAGCCAAAGAGCTAATTTCTCTTGCAAACATTAGTTGACCTTGCTTATCTTCCATGTCTTTTCCAGAATAACTCTGGATTACAATGTAAGCAATGGGCAATTTTAAAATTCTAGATAGAATATCCAATATAGGTGCGGCTCCCCTCATAATACCCACTAATACTGTAGGTTTATAATTTTCATGAATTTCTATTGCAAGTTTTTCAACAATTTTTGTATATTGATCAAAAGTGATAATTAATTTCTCTGCCATAAAATTTTTTATCATATAAATATAAATAAAAAAGAATAAAAATTATGAAAATATTTGATTGCTTCATGTACTTTGACGAAGACACTGTTCTTGACGTAAGATTAAATTATTTGAATGAATATGTGGATAAATTTGTAATTATTGAAGCAGAATACAATCATAAAGGTGAAAAAAAAGAACCTAAATTTAATATTAAAAAATTTGAAGAATTTAAAGATAAAATTATTTATCTATTAATTAGTCAAGAAGTTCCTGGAATGTATAAGGTAGATGAACTTGATAGTAACGATAAGAAAATCGGCAAAAACATAATGAATGCCCTTAAAAGAGAAAATTTTCAAAGAAACAGTATTTTAGATGGATTAACTGAGGCTTCAGATGAAGATTGGATCATAATTTCTGACCTGGATGAAATTCCAAATTTAAAAGATAATGACTTAAAAAATATTAAATCACCAATTGTATTTTTTAAACAATTAATGATGTATTATAAATTTAATCTTATCCTTGAAAATTATACATGGATTGGATCTAAGGCATGTAAAAAAAAGAGTCTCAAATCTCCCCAATGGCTTCGTAACATTAAAGATAGAGCTTATTCTTGGTGGCGATTGGATACACTTTTTTCTGATACTAAATATATTAAAGTTAAAACTATTAATAACGGTGGGTGGCATTTTTCTTATCTAAAGAGTCCAGAAGATATTGAGAAGAAACTAAAATCATATCTTCATCACTCCGAATATGAATTAAATCCAGTCGATATAAAGGATATTAAAAAAATGATTATAGATAAAAAGACAATTTACAATCTAAAAGTTGATTCAAAATTAAATAAATTTGATGATGGTAATATATTAAAAAAAATAGATTTAAAATTGTTACCAAATTATATTTTAGAAAATAAAGATAAATTTAAAGAATGGATGGAGGAATAATGAAGGGATATTGGTTAGCTTTATATAAAAAAATTAATAATATAGAAAATTTAAAAGATTATGTCACTAAAGTTACTCCTATTATTAAAAGTTATGGTGGAAAGCCACTTGTTAGAGGTGGAAAATATCAATGTTTAGAGGGTGAAGATTTCTCAAGAACTGTGATTTGGGAATTTCCAAGTTATGAGGCTGCTATAGAGTGTCATGAATCAAAAGAATATCGAGCAGGATGGGCTTTAGCGAAAAATACTACAGAAAGAAACTTGCAGATTACTGAGGGTTTTAATACTGAATAGGCTCTGGATCTATACTTCTCCATAGGTACCAAGTTGCAACTGAGCAATATGGGGTAAATTTTTTATTTAGTAGCTTCACATATGATTCTGGAGGCAAATAATTTTTTTTGTAATTTTTTGAAATTCCTCTTAAAAGACCAATATCTTGTATTGGCCAAATATTTGAACGATTATAAGTAAAGAGTAGAATCATTTCAGCTGACCACCGACCAATTTGTCTTAATTGAGATAGGTAAATAATAGCTTTTTCATCGGGCATTTTAGGTATTAATCTAGGGTTAAATGATTTATCCAATATTTGTTTAGCTAAACTTTTTATTCCCTTAACTTTTAGTTTAGTTAATCCACAACTTTTAATCTGAGTAGTGGATAATTTAGAAACTGTTCTAGCATTTATTTTATTTTTACATTTTTTTTGAAATTTTAAAAAAATAGAGTTTGCAGCAGCGACACTAATTTGTTGTCCAATAATACTTTTACAGAGTGAATAAAATACATCCTTTCTAGAAGTAAGGATTATTTCAGATGGAGAATTGTATTTTTTTATTAAAGAGGACATAACTTTATCTTTTTTAGATAAATATTTTTTTGCCATATTCCAATATTTTGGTTTTTTACTCATGTCTAGTAGTGGATGGTATTTCTTTCTTATGGTAAATTTCTCTTCTAAAAATAATCAAAGATGAAGCTACAACTAATAATGCACCAAGTAATGTTTTTGTCGTAGGTATCTCATCCCAAATTAAATATCCAAAAATTATTCCAAAGACTAATGCTAAATATTTTAATGGTGACACAAGAGAAACTTCAGATAATTTAAAAGATTGACTAAGCCATAAATTTGCAAAACCTCCTAAAAATCCAATCATACATAGTAAAACTAAATCTTGAACACTCGGCATCACCCACCCAAAAGGAATTGTAAATAGACTTGCCAATGTAATGACTATTGAAAAATTAAGAGCAATAAGCCAAACTGGTTCTGTTGTAGATAGCTGTCTTATTGCAATAGCAACATAAGATAAACCTAAACAAAAAATAATTGGATAGATATAGTAAATATTTAGAGCACCAAAACCAGGTTCAGTTATTACAATAATTCCAATAAAACCAATCGATACAGCGAGCCATCTGTAAAATCCAACCTTCTCACTTAAAAAAAAAATTGAAAAGATTGTAGTAAATATAGGGGCAGCAAAAGAAATACTAACCACTGTGGCTAATGGTAAGTTTCTTAGCGCAATAAATATTGCAATTAAAGCTATTAATCCAAATAAACATCTTAAAAAATGTAAACCTGCTCTTTTTGTAAGGTAAAAATTTTTAATCCTATCTCTCGGCATTATAAAAAAATAAATAACAACTCCAAAAAAACCCCTGAAAAATAATACTTGTCCTAAAGGATAATGTTCAGACCATTTAACTAATAAATCCATAAAAGAAAATGCACATACCGACATAAACATGTACAAAAAGCCTGATTGATTTTTAGTAAGCATAAGAATAATTTGTAGATTAAATTAAAGGATAAGCAATGGAAATAGCAGTTTTAGGATTAGGATGTTTTTGGGGCCCAGAAATTAAGTTTAGTAAACTTAAAGGGGTTATTAAAACTGAAGTTGGTTATTGTGGTGGTAGCAGCAAAGAAACTACCTATAAAGAAATATGCACTGGCAATACAAACCATGCAGAAGTAATTAAATTAGACTTTGATCCTGAAATCATCTCTTATGAAAAAATTTTAGATTTCTTTTTTGAAATTCATGACCCTACAACTTTAAATTCACAAGGACCAGATTTTGGAACACAATATAGAAGTGAAATATTTTACTTAAATGACAAGCAGAAAGAAATTGCTGAAAATGTTATTGAAAAAATGAATTTAAATTTATCTGGAAAAGTTGTAACAAAATCTTCTTTACTAAAAAATTACTCTCCAGCAGAAGAATATCATCAGAGATATTTAGAAAAAAGATAACATGTCATTAGTTAATACAGATTGGTTAGAAAAAAATTTAGATAAAGTAAAAATTATTGATTGTTCATGGCATATGCCCCAAACAAAAAGAAATGGTTTTAACGAATATAGACAGTTGCATATAGAAAATGCAATATTTTTTGACTTAGATAAAAATTCTAAAACAGATACTGACCTACCTCATATGTTAACTGATATTAAATCCTGGGAGAAAATTGTATCAGATATGGGAATTAGAAATGAAAACCAAATA
>Ga0222652_1000762_pt1 | contig 11628 bp, 20 predicted proteins | sample AntAcemetagen371_FD_179803 | JGI IMG/M metagenome (GOLD analysis project Ga0222652, IMG submission 179803) | Saline water microbial communities from Ace Lake, Antarctica - #371 | ecosystem: Environmental > Aquatic > Non-marine Saline and Alkaline > Saline | place: Antarctica: Ace Lake... | reverse complement strand
TTCAACTTATGCTCGGGGGTCTTTGTCCTCTTCCAAGATCGCTGGATTTTTATCGCAGCTTCTCGGTTACGGTTAGTGGCTAGGTGAGATAGGTTAACTAACTGATCAATTGTTTTTTTTGTTTTTTGATTGAGTTCTCTACGTGTACTCACAGGCATTCTTATTTTTGAGTGATATTTTAATTTTTCATCGCGTATTTAGATAGTAGGTTTAACAATAGATTATTTAATGCAGTTCCTACGCAATTCATTGGTCTCACAATATCACAAAAGAGAATGACTCTATATTTATCTGTATTATTTTCGACATAGTGTGGATATGAGTCGTCCCAAAGTATAACTTCCCCATCTCTCCAACTGTATGATTGACCGGCAATATTTAGAAAGCAATCATCACTATTTGGTGTTATTAATCCTAGGTGTAATCTTAAACAACCGCGGTGTGGTCCCTTATGTAATAATATTTTAGCACCCGGTTTCAAAACTGAAAACATCGCTATTCTAACATTTGGCATACTGTCAATTAGAGCTGAACTCTTTGGACATAACCTTCTTGCCTCCGGTTCTACATCATTCAACCATTTCAGGTAGAATCTGGTCCACTCTGGTTCTGTGCGAACTATATCCTCAAAGTAGTAATCATTTTTTATGGTTTTGAAATCTTTGTATACATTTACCACTTCGTCGTGAAATATCTTAAAATTATTCTTTATATCTACAGCTTCTTTCAATATGCTTATATCGTAATAGTGTGATCTCACGGGTATTTTTGATGTCATGACAAATATATAGTTTAATAAAAATGATAATATTTCTAATAGAAAATTAGGCGCCGCGGGTGCGCGAATTGGAGGACCATTCATTAATTGATATTAGTTAGAATTTTTACACGGTACTGATCACACAGACTAATTGAGATATTTTATAGCTGACCCAATACTCGAATAGATACATTTTCCAAACTTAACCCTACCAGTAGTGGGATTGTAATAACCCACATGTCCATTCAAAACTGCTCTGTGTATATCACCCATATAAAAAATGCAATATTATAATAATAGGGTGAGATGGGACTTTCAATTATTATGGGAAATATGTTTTCTGGTAAAACATCTGAACTTATTCGACGACTTAAGCGGTTAAAAGTTATAGGAAAAGATGTGATGATTATAAATTCTGCAAAAGATACCAGGTCCCCCGAGGAAATTCTCAAAACACATGATAATGTAAAGTTTGATTGTTATAAAGTGTTTGACTTATTTGAAATTATTAATACATATGAATTTGAGAAAGCTGATATAATTGCAATTGATGAAGGACAATTCTTCCCTAGACTCAAGAAGTTTGTGGAGTGTTGTCTACACGTAAACAAGTCTGTGATATTAGCTGGTCTTGATGCCGATTCTTTTCAGCAAAAGTTTGGTGAACTTATTGATTGTATCCCACTGGCATGTGATGTGACCAAACTTTCGGCACTCTGTATGCGCTGCAATGACGGAACTCTAGGTCCTTTCACTAAGCGAATTGTAGACGACAAAACCCTAGAACTCATAGGTGGCAGTGATATGTACATCGCGACGTGTCGGAATCACCTGTGAACATCAAGGATAAGTACAACCCTTCGACCATCCCCAGTTTTCATCAGTTCATGGTATCTCCCCTGGTCAAAGAGGATATCTTCACCCTCTCGGTGTATGTGCCTACCTTCATCTGTGTACAGACTACAATCTCCATCGCCGTGTATAGTCAGTTGGTATCTCAGGAGTTCATTGGATTCAGCTCGATGGGGTGGTATTACCATTGTACCTTCTACAACAGCGAATGCAGCAACACTCGTGTCTATACACTTTATTTGTTTGACTAGACCGTACAAGAGTGGGAAATTTTCAATTTTATAAAAGTAATAGCTATTATTTATTTCAAACCATGGATCTATATCATGATAATACTTCTTTTCGAGTGTGGGTGAGATACGATCAAATTCTTCACGAATATTCTTATGATGCATCTTAATTAGGAAAAGACCTGGGTAATCCTTAATGGCGTGTCTAGATGTACTATATATGATATCCCTAAATGTATTTTGTATACCCAGTAGTGGTCTCGCTATCTTAGTGAAGTAGAGAATGTCAATCGGTGATTTCAAATAGTCATAACAAATCATAGAAATTGGAACTAACAGGAGAGACCACATTATTTTCTCAGTAGATAATAAAAATGCCCGGATACAAGCAAGAGTCTATGGTAATCGCTAACCCCGAACCTACCCCCGAAACTAAAACCCTCGCGGACCGTTTCAAGATGCCCAATTTCCCCACTGTCACCATCGTGCAATTTGTTCTCATTGCGCTCATTGGTCTGTATGGTTTCTCTGTTCGCAAGATGAACCGCCCAGTTCTTCTCACCATGGTGGCTGGTGTCGCCGTTCTCCATGCGTACGATCACATGTATCGTGTCAAGCGTGGACCCGAACGCGACATCTTCCCCTCGTCCAAGACTGAGGAATACTGCTGCGGTGGTGGTTGCGGTAAGTAAATTATCTTTGTAAATTATAAGTATGCGCGTCATAATCACTAGAAGTCCGGACACGAAGAAAAAGTTCAGGGCGACATTAGACGACGGTAGGACTGTTGACTTTGGTGCAAGTGGGTATTCCGACTACACCAAACACAAGAATCCTTCACGTATGCGTTCCTATGTTTTACGTCACGGGGGTGATGTACCCAGACAGACGATAGAGGAACGAGATCCCAAGAAGATCCATAAAAAAATGTTAAATGTCACCCGAAGTGACAAAGAGAATTGGAAAATAAGTGGTATTGATAGTGCTGGTTTTTGGTCGCGCTGGTACCTATGGAGTTTTCCATACTTTGGTGAAGTTGAAAAATTCATGTCAAAGCGGTTTGATATTAAAATTATCAGACGCTAAAAAAAAGTGTCAGTGTATAGAAAGAGACATGTTTCCGTTTCCAATACTTCTTTGTTGTAAGTTACCTATAATCAACAAGATACCTATACCATTTTTATCAGATTATTTGAGTAATAAAACTAAACCCATGGGAAATATGTACCTGATGACTCATATTACCACAATTTTATCGTCTTGTGTATGTGTGATACTGATGCTATACATGATCAACAAAGCTGCGTCGAGGTTCCCCCCGAGACCACCTCCCCCCATTTTTATCCCTATTATTTTCTGGATGTGCTCTCAATCATGTTCTTCTGCGTCTATACTTGCAGGGGATGTGGTGAAAAGACGTTAAATTCAAAAGGAGATAAAATCTAAAAATGTCTCTATTTCACCTTGTTCAATCAATCTACCCAGGTATATTTCCCGACCTGACATCGTCAATGGATTGAACTTAGACTGTCTTAAAACCTTCTGTATCGTAATACCACTTTGATCAAAGTATAAAAGAATTTGAGAAAGTAAATCAAAATCGAGTATACCCAAAGCGATTAGAAATTTAGATTCGGAAAACTCGTATTTCCCTGTATCATTATTTACTAACATGTGTCTTTTTATGAATTCTTCCATATCAGTATCTGGGTCTGAACCTATTTCATCAGCCTTTAATAACTCACGTAGACCTGATCCCATTTTTTTTAGGAATTCTCTTTTAAGAACTGTGAGAGACATCTTACTGTTTACATCGGAATTAATTTACATATTTTGACTATGTGTAAATTAATTGTATATTCTATTCATTTTTGGTGAATGCTTACTGGTTGTTCATCTCCTTGCGAGCCTTGTTAATAGCATTCATCGCAATCTTCTTCGCCAAGTTGCGAAGCTTCCTAGCATTGTTCAACATACCGTTAGCGTTGTTGCCATTGTTGGCGGGTTTGTTGTTACCGTTATTGGCCTTGTTCACGTTACCGTTGTTGGTCTTGTTCGCGTTACCGTTATTGGCGGGTTTGTTGTTGCCGTTGTTGTTGGCGGGTTTGTTGTTGCCGTTGTTGCCGTTGTTGTTGTTACCCCCGGGTCCCATGCCATTCTTGTTACCGGCATTTTTGAGGGTGTTGTTCAGCACCGCAGAAGCGTTGAAATTATTATTAGCCTTGTTGGCGTTTGCCTGATTATTCATCTCGTATATTAATAATTGAGATTTTATTTTGCTATCCCCCTCTTCTTGAGAGTGGCTTTCAGTTCACTCATAAGTTTGGCCCGCTTCTCATTTATTACAGGCTTTCTGATAGGTGGAGGTGGAGGTGGAGGTGGAGGTGGAGGTGGAAGAGTCGACCTAGACTGTGTTACAGTTCCAATGGGTCCAGCTGTCACAAGAACATCCCTACAAATACGGATGAATTTTTTGGTATTACTCGCCCTGCTCTTCATTACAGCGTGAACCCGTTTTTTGATGTCCTTATCTGATAATTTGACGCGACTACCGTTTACATCTTTAGTTACCCTGAGACCCAACTTTATAGCTTTGCTCCTGATATTGGTAGGATCCATTGTAATATACTTAGAAATTTAAACCCTTATAAAATTATGAGTGAATGGAAGGACGACCTTCATGAAACAAACAAACTTATACGAGAGGTTATATTACCTCACATGACCAGAATGGAACTCGAACTTCAGTCATTGAGAAAACACACATGGCCATACGTTCAATCCAATAAAGAGAAAAGTCAACTAGATGATATTGAGCAAAAGAGAAATTTTCTTCAATATCTTGACAAGGAAACAATTATGGAGTTATTGGATATGAAATCTAGACTGTCAAAAAATAAGGGTCTCCAGGGAAGAGAATATGATATCATCACATCAAAAAAAATTATTGAGTAATAGTATTAAACAATGTTTAGTACATCACTCATTATGGGATTTTTTAAGGTTCCAAACCTTTCAACCACGGAGGGGAGACCTATGCCCAAAGCTGATCTTGAAATACTTGCTGTAAGTGTGTTTGCTACAATGATGTCATTAATTATTGGGTATAAATATGTTCCTAATAAATCGGATTACGCCAAGGCTTTAATGACTGTTGGATTTTTAGGTTGTATCTTGTCTTCTGCCCGCGTTATTGAAGATAGCCGCAGACGCTGCAAGCTTTAAAAAAAATCATCAGTCCTATACATATTAACCGCGAATGAACCAGTTTTACCTGTCACTGAAACAGTTTCATTTCCGTATAGCTCTTGGCACCCGATGTCTTCCATACAATCTCTAGAATTATGACTCAATGGAACCGGGTACAAATTATGATCACCCGTAGTCGTGTAATAATGGTATCTATCACGTCTACCTCGCGCTTCCTTTCCATATAATGGTAAAGTTTCTTCATTCGGTCCTGTTATGATACCCATCTGTTGCATATGTCCAGGCTTATACCTTTTAATTGGTGGTCCCCTGAATTCTGGCTCGCGACGCGTTTCTATTGGTCTTGGTGGAACTCGCACAATAGTATTCACAGGAACTTTGATAATTCTAGGGTTGTACCACATATATGTCACGAACGCTGTGAGTAAAATAAGAGTCAGCCATAACACCTGATCTTTTGTCTTGTTCTTCATTACTATACTTAAGGAAAATCTTTCACTTAGAGACATGAAGGTGTTATCAATTGATATTGGGTATCACAATATGGGATTGGTATTAGCGGAGTCTTTAAGTGGAATATATAAAGAAAGTGAGTCTTGGAGACTACAAGTACATACGATCAAATAATTTTGTAGACTTAATTCCTTTATTTGTAGAAGATCACCAAAGTATATTCGACTCAGCTGATAAAATACTTATAGAAGCACAACCACCTGGTGGTTTCACCAATATTGAGATTCTTTTACATTACATGTTCAAAGAAAAGAGAGATCTGTCTCCATCGCTGAAAAATATATCGATGGGGACATTCCATATGAAAGAAAGCACGACATTGCAGATGCCTTATGCATGATTGTGTACCACAACTTTAGAAATTGTGTTCATTTTTTTGATAAATTCAGACTAAATTCTTAGTATATAGTAAAAATGCCTACAAAGAAAGAAATACAGGAAGCAAAGGGTAAACTTAAACCCACTAAGAAATCGAAGGGTAACAGTCCTAAAATACCCAACCGACTCAAGTACATTATCATTAGAGTCGATAACCGTAAGAAGGCGGATCGGGAGATGTTCTCTAGGGTTCAGGAACTGATTCGTGAGAAGAAGTAAGTTTCTTATCTATGATTTCTAAAGAATTTGCTACAGAGTTGAACATTTCGAAAACATCGTTCATGTTCTCCCCTTTGATAAGGTCTCGTATTTTTTCAATATTGTACCCAATAGACTCTTTCTCCATCTTATTCTTTTCTATCCACACTTCGAGAATTTTGTGAAGACCCTCAATTTTCTCGTCGACTGTCTGTGTAAAAGTCTCAATCGCATTATCGAGTGTGTTTATTTCCTCCTTACAATATACTTTTTGTTTTCTCAATATATCCCGTTTGATCGTAGACTCTGTTCTTTCAATTTGATGTTTTGTTTGTTCTACCTGCTCTACATTGAAGATATATTCCCGGTGTCGAAGATTTTTAAGTTCTTCCAATCGTTTAATTTCTAGGTTGATTTTAACGTCCATATATTTTTATAACTGTGAATATCTTTAAATTACTTCATAGTTTTTTTAAATTCTTTAATAAAGAAATCAAAGTGACCAATTCTGAACTGTACAATTGCCCATAACATGAAAAATGTAGTTTTTGTGAATTTATTGATATCGTTGTCTTCCATTTTATAAATTGGACCAACTAATCGTCCCATAAAAGTTTTCTCTTTCTCCTGACCTGTAATTTCCATTTCCAATTGTGTCAATGCGCACGTATCATCATTTACGGACCAGTGAAAAAACAAAAATGGAATCATTAAAGAATAAAACTCTAAATTTTCCCGGTTATTCATGAAGGGAACCACCAACATAGCTACTACAAAAAATGCGTGTAAGAAAAATATTATATTCATCTATACTATACAATGGTAAAAGAAAAAATTGTATGGAATGAACAACATGAAACTATACTGAGACAATGGGGTGAAGCTTCCGCATGTTATAGATTTATGCATCATCAATCATTTCTACTGTACAAAAAATTAAGTTTGCGTTTCACACTCCCCGTTATCATACTTTCAACAATAACTGGTACAGCGAATTTTGCACAATCCACACTGCCTGAGAGTATACGGGGGGGTGCACCCTCTGTTATAGGTGGTTTAAACCTGATCGCGGGTCTCATTGCAACGGTGATGCAATTTTTAAAAATTAACGAGCTAATGGAAAATCACAGAACTGCTGCGTTATCGCACGGTCTTTTGTCGAGAAATATACGACTTATGTTAGCTTTACCGCGGGATGAACGTAAGAAGGATGGTTTGAAATTTGTGGAAGAATGTAAGGCTGAGTATGATAGACTTCTAGAGCAATCACCGTCAGTTCCTTCGAATGTGTTATTGGATTTTGAGAAAGAATATCCATTTGATAATGTCTTCACAAAGCCAGAAATTCTAAATGTGCGTTCAATTCCAAATCTCAAACCACCAAAAACGATTGAAACAATTCACGCTATAACGAAGAATACACCACTCGAGCGAGTGGGAAAGTTATTCAAAAAGGATAGTGTCGATGAAGATGAAGATGAAGATGAATCTATTGAAGGGGGGGAATATGATGAGGAAATAGGGATAGACGGCGAACAAGATACAATAGCAAAATAAACATCGTCAGGTTTATAGCAACACCGCATGCAACATATGGTAGAATTTTCCTTCTTAAAGGTTCTACGATACGTTTATGTAGTGCGTCATTTTCGAGCACCAAATCTATAGCCTGATTAGTAAGATCATCAATGGACTCTTTCATTAAAACAATTGCACAAAAAAAAGTTGAGAAAAAAACATTAAAGACGATTCATGGTAAGCAGATAGAACTTGTGCGTAAATACATACGGGAGAATAAGAATGTATTTATTTGTGGACCGATTGGTACTGGTAAAACTTATGTCCTCGAAGCTGCTCTAGAAGGTCTTAATTATATAGAATTACAAGGCGAACATTTAAAGAGTAAATCACTATTTCTTCCTTTCATAAAACCGACGACCAAACATGTGTTTATAGAAGATTATGAGCCCATTTTTAAACCGATTGTGGAACAGGTATCAGATGGAGATAAACTGACTCGCGGATGTCTAGTGGTAACATCTACAAATATGTGCATGTTTCCTAACTTTGAAACTGTATTTATTCCTAGACATAAACCGAATGTACTTTTATCACTGACGGATAAAAATGACGATGAAGCGTACTCCGCTGCGTACAGGAGTAATGGAAATATTCGAAACTTCTTCGCATACCTTGAAGGTTATGATATGATTGATGATTTCAAAACACCTAAAGAGTTTATATCCGAATTTTTATCGGGTGAAGGACCAATCGAAATACTTGACAGTGTTGCTGAACATGGACATATGTGGGATATTTTTCAGGAAAATTACATAGACTCAAAGGGTGCAGATTTGGTCGGAGCATCAGAATCTTTCAGTGCCGCAGATTCCTATGACAATCATATTTATCAAAGTGGAAATTGGAATCTCATGCCGTATTTTGTTCTTCACGCTTTAACAATACCTAAGACATGTCTAGGTGAACCACTCGAGAAGGATAAGATAAGACCGGGTAGTTGTTGGACTAAACAAGGGAACTACAAGATGAGAAAACAGAAATATAATGAGATTCGTAGAAAATCTAGAATGGGTTTAGGTGTAGAAGAACTGTGTCTATTAAAGAAGTATGCCGAGAAAGGTGATATGTCAAAATTAGTAGACTATAAAATAACCCCACAAGATTTTGATGTGATAAATCATCTCGCAGTCGGAAATGGCTTAAAACAGAAGGATGTAACAAGAGTAAAGAAAGCATTGAAGAATGTCTACGAAGGAAGAAGAAGTTGAACCCGTTGAGGAATGTGTTAAGATCATCGGTAATGAACTCCTATTCTACGGTGATGTAGATCGTGAAAATGCACTCATGTTCGTCGAAAAATTTAAGAAGCTGGAGATTGAACTTCTTAAAAAGAAAGCTGAACTTGTTGGATACGAACCACAAATTCGTGTACACATCATGAGTGAAGGTGGTTGTATCTTTGCTGGTATGAATATGATGAACGTTCTCGAGACTTCTCGTGTGAAAGTTATCACCATCGCCCAAGGTTCTTGTTGTAGTGCCGCTACTTTTGTATTACTTGGTGGGGCTGAAAGACGGATGGGTAAAAATGCGTATATTCTCATCCATCAGATTTCTACTGAGATGTGGGGTAATTTCCAAGAACTTAAACATGAGCTGAAATCTACTGATAAATTCATGAAAAAATTAAAACAAATGTATCTTGAGAAGACCAAAATCCCTGAGAAAATACTAAAAAAATTGATGAAGAAGGATATCTATCTTTCACCTGAAAAGTGTCTTAAATATAAGATTGTTGACGTCCTTGACTGATCATAACAGAACGCCGGTACAAAGCTAAAATACATAAAATTATAAACAAAATAGAAAACGTGTTTACATTCAATGGCAAGGTTGTGCTTTCCGGAGGCCTAAGTCGGTCCATTCTACCGTAATTTACAACAACTGGTATTTCTGTCATCTACTTAGAGTTGAGAAAATAATGGAACGCCTTATCCGTCAAGACAAACATGGCCGTGACCGTTACATCGACATCAAGGTTGAAGATTTGAAGAATGGAACCAGTGACATCGTGAAAGTCTCTGGTATTGTGGGAAGTGACAAGTTTAGTGAATCACGAACCAACGTCAAGACTGGTTACGAGAAGGCTGTGAAGCGAGCCCAGACGATGTGGAACAATGAGAACATCAAATGTAACCAGGTTTTACCTATGCTCGCGAACAAGTGGGAAGAGCGTAAAAAGTATATATCCCTACCCTTTTACGTGCAACCCAAACTTGACGGTGTGAGACTGATCGTATCAAATAAAGGGTGCTTCTCTCGTACCGGTAAACCCGTTAACGCTTTCAAGCATTTATGTGAAGGTCTACGAGACGGTGAATATCTCGACGGGGAATGTTACGCCCATGACAAGACATTTGAGGAAATCACGAGTATGTTCAAGACTAACCCTGATGCACTCGAGTTCTTTATTTTTGATTATTTTGATTTGAATCGTCCAGAGCTTACATTCGAGGAGAGAATGGATTGTGTGAGCATTGAAACGGTACTTGTTAAAAAGGAAAGTGATGTTAAGAAGTACCATGATATCTTTACTTCACAGGGTCATGAAGGTGTTATGATTCGTGATCGCTCCAGTCTTTACGAAGTTGGTCAGAGAAGTAACTATTTACTCAAGTATAAAACTTTTCAGACCGAGGAGTATGAAATCGTCGGTGCCAAGACGGGTCATGGACGGGATGCAGATGCAGTTGTTTGGGTATGTAAAACTGAAAATGATCAACAGTTTACCGTGCGACCCGAAGGAACGATCGCTCGGAGAGAAGAGCACTACAAGAACTACGAGAAATATATTGGAAAGATCTTGACTGTACGGTTCCAAAACCTCACTGCACTGAAAGTACCGCGTTTTCCCATAGGTGTGGTAATTAGGGACTATGAATAATATTTGTAATAATTAAATGAACAGAGTCGCAATTGATATCGATGAAGTCTTAGTAAAATTTCTCTTCCCCATGGCAAAGTATCACAACAAAGCTATCCGAAAACCACGGTACAGCTATGTGTATCGTGACATATTTGACATAGATGAACCAGCCTCACAAAAAATGGTTCGAGAATTTTATCAATCCAAAGCCTTCATGGATCTTACACCCATGCAAGGGTCTCAAAAAGCAATGTTTAAACTTAAAGAACGTTACAACAAAATGTACGTCCTCACTGGACGCCAAGATATGGCTCGAGGAGAAACCGAAAGATGGATAGATATGTACTTCCCAGGTGTATTCGATGATGTTATCCTCACAAATAGTTATACACCGAATGAAATACACAAGGCGGATATATGTCGCGCCCTTAACATAGGTCTCCTCATTGATGACAATAAGGCTATATGTGATAGGTGTATTGAAAATGGTGTACGTGCTTTAAATTTCATCGGTGATGAGGATGTTATTTACCCGTGGTGTGAAGAGAGTGACATAAGCATACAGGGGTGGGTGGATGTTCGTAGACAAACTTAAAATGTCTTCGTAGAATAGATGTTCGCACTTCTCTGTAAACCAATCGCCGTTCCAACACCCAATGGAAATCCCGTCCTTCGTGCAAATGATTGTCGGATAGCGTACGTAAAACCATCTCAAACTCAAGAAGGTAAACTTGAGCTTGAGATACTTGAAGCACCTCCAGTGTATATAGGTGCTGATAAACCTAGTGAAAATTTTTAAAAAAATGGAGTACTGACCCGGATGAGTGGACCATCAGGGGTTTTCTTCATGAAAATGACTTCATCACACTCACCACCTTTCATAGCCAGTTGGGGTTCTCCACAAACTGTTCCCGATTTCTTATGTCTATCACAAGCACCTTTAGTCCTACCTGCGATATTCATATTTTGACTGTACCCAATAAACGTTTTGTCAGGTTTACCACTCTCCTTATCTTTGGACTCAACTGTCACTTTCCAAC
>Ga0222652_1000754_pt1 | contig 11690 bp, 7 predicted proteins | sample AntAcemetagen371_FD_179803 | JGI IMG/M metagenome (GOLD analysis project Ga0222652, IMG submission 179803) | Saline water microbial communities from Ace Lake, Antarctica - #371 | ecosystem: Environmental > Aquatic > Non-marine Saline and Alkaline > Saline | place: Antarctica: Ace Lake | collected... | reverse complement strand
AGACCTTAAATCAAGCGTAGAACAAAAGCTTACCGAAGACCTGACACCAATTGTAGAACAAAAGCTTACTAAACTAGTTAAATCACGCGTAGAAAAAAAGCTTACCGAAGACCTTAAATCAAGCGTAGAAAAAAAACTTACTGAAGACCTGACACCAATTGTAGAAAAAAAGCTTAATAAACTACTTAAAACAAGTGTAGAACAAAAGCTTACAGAAGACCTTAAATTAAGCGTAGAAAAAAAGCTTACAGAAGACCTGACACCAGTTATAAAAGAAAAAAAAACCCAAAATAAATTTTTTTCACAATCATCCAATAGTTTAGAAAACCCTTTGATTAAAAATGCTTTGAAAAATAAATTACGTTGTTAATTATAACTTTTACGGATAAAATAATGTATAATACGTACATTATTTTAATACATTAAATTATCTCTTATAGATTATTAATTATTAATTAATTATGATTCCGTGGGATTTACAATATTGACGGCTGTGCGACCTTTAGTATCTACGAGTTTAATTACACAAGCTGGATCAACTTCATAATTAGGATCATTTGCTTGTAAATTGACAGAAATTGCATAACTTTTAGAATCAATCGTCCACACGAAAGGAAGTGTAATACCAACAGGTTCAACATTAGTGTAATCTATATCAGTTAGTAAATTTTCACTTTGTACGTCTAATAAAGAACTTTCCGCAGCAACATTCTGAATTACGAAAGAAAATATACCTTTCTTCAATCTGTCACTTTCTGTATATACACTAAATGTAACTGTAGATGTTCCATCTGGTTCCTTTGTTATTGATGTCGATGTACTATCAATAAATGGAGCATATGAGAATTCTATATCTTTAACTATTTGTTGCCATCCTGTTGAGTTATTAGGGGACATTTGTGTCAAACTAGATGATTCTAGTAAATATAAAGACACAGATTCGCTGGGTAAAGCTATCCAAATAATTAAGTTATTCACAGTATCCCACGTAACAGCATTCCCGCCAACAGTAGTGGGGAGGGTCGGAGATATAAAACTATCGGCCACAATTAATTGCGGTATTATAGCACCGGATCCATCGATAACATCTTCACTCTGAGGGCTCTCTAACTCATATGTCACCTCGTTCAGATTACTATCGGTTCCTACAGCAAGAATTTGATAGTATAATGTAGGGGCATTTAGGGGCGAAAGATTTGGGTCAGTTGAATATGCAAAAGTATACTCATCGTTACCACCTATTGTCGTTGAATCTTCTATTATTACGGATTGTCCCTGTGACGGGACTGTAATTTTTTTAATAGTTACAGCGTTGGAAGTATATATTCGAGCATCATCATTATCGTACCTAACCCTAAATTGTACGTCATGAGTTGTATTACCTCCATAAAATAAATCACTGCCCGTACCACTAGCATTCAAAGTAGCAGTTAATTTACCACTATTAGCATTTACGGTTACGGTTACAACCGACGTTACTCCATCAACCATTACTGAATACTCTGCTGGTGTGTAACCGACCAGCTCTGCCACCAACGGAACATCACCAGACATATACACCTCTTGGGTGCTTACATCATACACCGTGTTAGTAAACAAAATAGCATCACTAATACTGGAAGATGTAGGATTGACTACATTTTTTAATAGATTAACCGTTGGTGCCCAGTTCTCGATCTCTCTAGCAGTATCAAAAGTTGACTCACTTAATTGACTAATAGTATAAAAATTATTTTGAGCGGAAGTAAACTGATCTATATCATTAAACTGATACAACGCATACACAGCAACGTTAATATAAGAACTATTCTTTACATCATCACCGATATTAAAGTTAATAATAACCTCGTCATAACTGTTCGTAGATTGTACTACTTCTGATCCGGAATCATTGATTGATAACACATCGGATATTCCATACTTCATTACATCAAGTCCTTCCTCCTCAGTAGTATAATTATAAGCTAATACATAGACCAGGTCTGATGCAATTTCCAACCCCGATAGCTCTGTCTTCACTAATAGTTGTATTTCATCGTCATCACTAATTGCGGTGTTATTCGCCTTATGCTGGAAAGACATAATGGTAGGTTGTTTTGGTGGGTTATTCGAAATAAACGGAATCGACCATTTTGACACAGTCATATTATTGCCCCAAAGACGAAACTTTATAACTGCCCCAGGATTAATTGTATAATTAGATTGACTCATATCATCTGTAGGAACTGGTACGGTGTATGTATTAATAACGGGATCTTCTGTATTTGAAATAATACCGTCACGAAATACAAAACCATTCTTTGGAAGTCTAGAGGAACCGGAAGAATAAGTAATTAAATATTCGAACTGAAATATTTCCGATATACTAGTACCCGACGTGCTAATTTTATAGTTAGAAATGCCCACGTCTTCACCGTGGGAACACGCCGAGACACTTGTAACAGAAGGTTGTACGTTGTTCAAATTGTGTCCACCCATTATATATATATAATAGATAATAATATATCTCCTAAATTTAAAATATAACGCACATACAATTATATATATTAATGTAATGGTTTTAACCTGTTTAATTTACCGTATGTTATTAAGAATTACGGTAAATTAATATAATAGTATATAATCTTTAAATTATATATACCATCATATTAATTTACGGTAAATGAGATACCGGTAGGATAATGAGATACCGGTAGGATAATGAGATACCGGTAGGATAATGAGATGCCTGTATAGCGTAATAAAAAGAAAAATTAGAATAGGAGAATAATAAATATGTTTAGTGTATGATTTAATGGCTGCTTAGTTCTTGCGTGTCTTCTGGTTCCACTCCAATCCTAGAGCATCCGTACAATTCGCGACAAATCATTCGCGAGCGTTGTCGGCACTTGAACTGGCATCCTAAATGTGTTTGTTGTATAGGATAATATTCGTGCAAAACTCCAAGCTGTGTGGGGCGTTTTTTCTTGTGTCGTTCGCAGCATGTGCATGCAATAAGTCGTTCAAATTCGGTAACGCGTGGGTCGATCATAGTAGTTCGTGGATTGTAAGCGGTTAATACCTAATATGCGGTAGTGTAAAAGTATTTCAATTTTTTGAATTATTCCATTATTCATTAAAACGTATATTGTGTGTGTTTTATCAAATACAAATACTAATACGCAATAAATTGAAGTAACAGTCGTGTAAAATAGGGAAGCATTATGAAACGATGGAAGAATACTTAAAACGAAACGAATTATCTCTCAAAGAATATCAACAAAAAGGGATTTTATGGTGCAAAGAGTTGGAGAAGAATGGTGTATTGTTAAATGGTGTGTGTGTGCGTTCAGGTATACTAGCAGATGAGATGGGTCTAGGGAAAACCATCCAAATGATTGGAACTATGCTGGATAATTTTAAATTACATACGTTAATTGTTTTACCTAAAGTGTTATTAGAGCAATGGAGAAATATAATTTATACTACATTAGGTCACAAACCGTTGATATATCACGGTGCAACTGCAAAGGGTGTATCGTTGTGTATGTTGTATAATGCTCCGATTGTGCTTACTACATATGGTATGCTTTCTTATACAAAAGAGAAATATATAAAAGGCAACCCTGTAAAGTATAATGTATTGCATGAGGTTGTATGGGATAGAATTATATTTGACGAAGCACATCACTTGCGGAACCGTAATACGCATAATCATAAAGCAGCGGTTCACATAAAAGCGGTGCACAAGTGGTTAGTGACAGGAACACCTATACAAAATGGCATTACCGATTTGTATGGATTATGTGCAGTATTAGGAATCTCTCAATCCTATTTCACCAAACAAGATGATATGAATACTATTATCTCCAACCTAATATTAAAACGAACAAAAAGTCAAGTTGGAATTGAAATGCCTATTCTAACTCATAATCTTATCACTGTAAAATGGGAACATAAGAAAGAGAGAGAAATAGCTGCCGGTATTCACGAGCAACTTCATTTTAATAAAAAATCAGGGAAATTGGAAGTGGATACCAGCACGTATATGCATCCATTTGCAGTAATGCATCGTGCAAAACAATCGTGTATTACTATGAAGATGATGCCGTCTATAAGTGAAGTAGGGTATCAAAGCAAATTAAACAAGGTTATTCATATGATAGAAGAGAGAAAAGAGAACGGAAATGCAAAACTAGTATTTTGCTTTTATCATGTTGAAATGGATATTCTAGTAAGTTCTCTTTCGGACAAGGGGATGCGTGTGGCAAAGTTTGATGGGAGCACCCGACAATCTTTACGAACGAAGTTGTTGTCTGAGGAGTTGGATGTTCTAGTGCTACAAATTAAAACTGGATGTGAGGGTCTTAATTTGCAACGGTTTAATGAGGTCTACTTTGTCTCTCCACAATGGAACCCTGCTGTGGAAGACCAAGCCGTCGCCCGCAGTCATCGTATCGGACAAGATAAACGTGTGGAAGTATTTAGTTTTGACATGGAAGCGTTTGATGACGATGATATAAAAAATGACACGATGGATACATATATTCACCACACACAGCAATACAAACGCGGACTATATTTGAGTTAATTCTATTTATTATTTATTACTACTTCACCCTGTAAAAAAGTTATTTTTTTTGTGTGTATAAAATTATTCTATCAGGATGAATGAGTTACCTTTTGAAACGGATGCTTAAATATCGTCTTCTTCTTCTTGTGCTGATAGGGCTACTAGGTCACTTGGTTCTGCTGTTGCAGCGTGAGTGCTTGCGTAACGTTGGAGGAACTGGTCGCCAGGAGCAGGAGCAGGACATGCAATTACGCCAAATCCAGAAATGCCACCATCAACGGGTACGTCTCCGGACCCAGATGTATTGCGACCACAATGCTTCCACATGTATTCGTATCCTGGTGGCGTGTGACCGAAATGGTGACCGTGTGTTCGGAAGTACTGCTCTGGGTCTGCACACGAACGGCGGAGGGGGTAATGAACCGGTTCTAGAATTGGGATGTCCTCGTCGTCTCCCGCGAATAATTCTGCTGTTGTCGCCCACGTGGTTGTTGCTGCCGTTGTTGCTGCGGTAATAGAGTGGTTGTTCTGATTTAGTGTCGGCATATCGCTGAGCAATGGCAAGATCGTGGGAGTGAGTGTGGTTTCTCCGATCTCTTCGTCTTCGTAGTCTTCCTCCAGGGCTCCATCGTGTTCCAGTTCATTCGTCGTGTTCATCTGGTTGGTAAGAGTTTGAACTTTGAGTTGCGAGTTTGTAAGCGGTTAACAACTATTACACCAGAGAAGAAAAGTATTTCAATTTTTTAAGTTTTACACTAGAATTAGGAATAAAACTAAAATATGAACTTATTTATTAGACGCACCCTGTAAAAAAATTATTTTTTTTATTGAATTATTCTATTCTAATCAAAACAATCTAACATTTACCTTTCGTCTAATACTTACCTTTTGCGGATTGAAATTAATCGGTTGCTTCAAGATCCTCCTCCTCTGCGGGCTCCTCATCTGCGAGCTCCTCCTCTGCGGACTCTGTAGACATCCGCGTCATCAAAGGGAGTTTGTCTAACGAGAGAGTCACTTCGGGGGTGTCTTCGTCCATCGAGCTGTCGTCCTCGTCGTCTTTTCCGTTGACCAACAAGTAGGTATCCGCGTCAGCAACAGATCGTTCCAATTTCGGTTTGGTGAGGTCGTTGTCTTCATCCATCGAACTGTCGTCGTCTTCGCTGTTCTCGTGTTCGGGATTCAAATCAAGCGGTTCCGGTTTCTTGACGTCCTCATCCATCGTGTTGTCATCCTCCTCTTCCGTATCGGAGTCGCCCCAATTCACCACCGGTTTTTTTGCCATGCTGATCGATTTTGCATCGCTGATTGAGCGTTTCATACGAAGTTTGGAAGCAACCGAGGTAGACCGGGTGAGCACCGGCATATCGGTCAGCAGAGGCAACGGTGTTGAGACGAGAGTGGAATGGTCCTCTAAGCTCATAGAATGCCGCTCGCTTTCCTGCGCCCCTTCGGGTTCCAACGCCCCTTCGGGTTCCAACGCCCCTTCGGGTTCCAACGCCCCTTCGGGTTCCAACGCCCCTTCGGGTTCGTCTGCGATATAAGCAGACAATTCCGAGAAAGAGCCAAACAAGACCTTCTTGGAAGATTTAAACCCTGCTGCGTCGGTCCGTGCGCGTTTCATAGGAGCGGATTTGATTGGTGGTGGAGGCAATCCCGCTTGTGGCGATGAACCTAGCGGAGTCAGAGGTGGGAAACACGATGGAGGTGGTGGCAAACCGGAAGGTGGTCGAGGTGGTGGCACACCGGAAGGTGGTTGTGGTGGTGGCAAACCGGAAGGTGGTCGAGGTGGTGGCACACCGGAAGGTGGTTGTGGACCGGTCGTCATTTTGGACAGCTGACTGGTGAGATCATCGATGTCTGCTTGTTGTTCCCGAATAACGCGGTGGAGGTCCACCACGTCGGCTGTGAGCGGCTTTTTGTTTTCGTTGACAATCCAATACCAACGTTCGTTAAAGTGCAATTTGGCTTTCTTACCTGGGTCGTTGATAGCGGCGAGCAATTCCTTCGCGGCGTGCGTCTCGTACCACCGGTCAAAGTGAACGAACGCTACGTAGAAGGTCCATCCGTCGGGGGTCTTCTTCTCCAGCAAGTCGACGCGGCTTGGTTGTCCAATCTGCTGGTAGTGGAACTGCTTGGCGATGAAGTCCTTGACTACGTCTTCGAACGATGCACCGGACGTTCCCGAACGCGACGGTACAGACCGCGTGTCCACGCGTGGAATGTAGAGCGACATGTCGCAGTTCTTGAGGGTCGCGAAAGAAGCGTTGTTAGTAGACATAGCCATGATGTGCTGAGCTGATGTGAGTTTGAACTTTGAGTTGCGAGTTTGTAAGCGGTTAACAACTATTACACCATAGACGAAAAGTATTTCAATTTTTTGAGTTTTACACTAGAATTAGAATTCACATAAAAAAGACATAAATTTAAATTTATGTAATTTGAAAACCAAAGGTGAAACTTAAAAAATTGAAATACTTTTCAAGTAATAGGTCATACGTGTCAAATGCTATTAACATGTCTGGTGAAAACACCTCCACTACCGCTCCCCTCTTGTCACACTCGCTTGCGGCTTTAAGTGTGATCAACGTCCCAGATGCAGCCGCTTCTCTCGGTCAGCGGGTTTCATGGGTCGACCTTGACAATTACCAAGAGGTCTTTGATAACCAACAAGAGAACGACACCCAAGATTTCCGCACTGAGCTACACGCACTTATCCCGGATGCCGACGAAGAACCAGAAGAGCCGCCACCGCTGATTCGCTGGGCCCGCAACAAAGAAGCCGAACACCAAGAAGCGGAACACTTCTTTTCGCTCAGCGGGAGCGATAAGATATTTGCAGATCGCCTGGTAAGTGCACTCAATACACGCCAAGTTATTACCATTAACGGAGTCAACTCCGTCGACAACGTGAAAACCGTTGTTCGCATATACAAAAAACCTAACAGAGCCATCCTCATTCAGTTGACTTACGCATACCCTGCCGCATTCAAACCACTCAATACCTTTTGGGTTTACGCGGAATACGAGGAAATTCCGCAAACCGTCACCTCTATCGGTACTTTGAAATACGGTCGAATCGGCCAAATTTTCAAATATCCTGAAAATGTCGACAAACAGCCTATTGACGAGGCGGTTGCTTGTATGATTGCATCCTCTGCTACTTCTTCCGTACAATTGGCTTGGGACATTTGCTGTGTATGCCACGAACACACCGATTGCGAAACCATTTGCGGCCACAACTTGTGTCTACAGTGCCATTCTCAAATGATTGCCTTGGAAAATAACAAATGCCCTTTGTGTCGCCGCATTCTACCATATGAATAACACCCTGCATTCTCTAATATTATACCGTTGAAAAATACATAAACAACACAAAATCCGTTGAAAAAAAAACATCTTTTTTACAGGGTAGGTCTAGCTATTAGACACTAAATGAGATACCGGTAGGATAATGAGATATCGGTAAGTATTTGAATACTCTATTTACTACTATCCATTCTCTAATATTATACCGTTGAAAAATACATAAACAACACAAAATCCGTTGAAAAAAAACATCTTTTTACAGGGTAATTATACTTAATTGAGATACCGGTAGGATAATGAGATATCGGTAAGTATTTGAATATAGCAATAAAAAATAGAAAATTGGAGTTATCCGCATTCCTTTTTTTTATATTTTTTTAAATAATTACTCTAATACAAAACATTTATTTTTCAAACTGAATCTGGCTCCCGTCCCACGTACCTACCTCCTCTTGGGTCTCATTGTCATACACTTGGTCTCCATCTATCTCCCGCAGATAGAGTTTCCCTTCATAATTAAATTGCATTACAGACACGCTATCTTCTTCTTCCTCTTCACTCTCTTCTACTAATTCTTCTTCATTAGCTACTGATTTCTCTACTTTTCTCTCTGCTAATCTCTCCGCTTTTTTTGTGGCAAGTCCTACCGCTGCTTGTGTTGCATTTGCTTTTGCTTCCTTGTGGGCTTGTTTCTCTGCTGCTTTCGCCTCTTTTGCTGCTGCTTTCTCTGCTGCTTTCTCTGCTGCTTTCGCCTCTTTTGCTGCTGCTTTCTCTGCTGCTTTCTCTGCTGCTTTCGCCTCTTTTGTCTTTTTCTTTTTACCTTCTTCGTCTGATGATGCTGCTCCATCTGACGCCGGACTGTCAGTTTTGTGAAAATCTTTGACGAATTCTTGCACTTTATGCTTTGCGTGCTTTACTTTGTCAGATATCTCATTTTCCACAACCGATTCTGTAGCTGCTGGTTCTGCTACTGGTTCTGCTACTGCTTCCGGTGCTGGTTTTGCTGCTGGTTCTTTTGCTGGTTCTTTTGCTGGTTCTTTTGCGGATTCTTCTGCTGCTTCCGGTGCTGGTTCTTCTGCTGCTGGTTCTGCTACTGGTTCTGCTACTGGTTCCGGTGCTGGTTTTGCTGCTGGTTCTTTTGCTGGTTCTTTTGCTGGTTCTTCTGCTGCTTCCGGTGCTGGTTCTTCTGCTGCTGGTTCTTTTGCTGGTTCTTTTGCTGGTTCTTGCAATTTTGCCTGTGCTACCAACGATGCGATCAAATCATCACCAGTCTCTCCTGCTGTTACTGGTTTTGATTTCACCGGACGCCCGCGTTTCTTGGGGGCATCTTCATTCGTGGTGGATTTAGCTTTCTTTGCAACGCGTCCTTTGGGGGATGGAATAAATTGATCGCTTGGAACCGTCCATCCTAGCTTCGCGACTTCAAGTTCCACCATTTCTTGAGTCAACGGCTCATTTTTGTATTTTAGCTTTGGCATCACATTTGCGTACTTCACCGGATACTTACCTCCTGGACTTTTCCAGTCTTCTTCTCCGCGTTCCGTGATTACACCAAATGCTGGTTTCCCCGTTTCAGAATCCAACGACTTGGCGCACGTAGTACAATACATCTCTCCTGATTTGTACTTGTTCGTGCACTGTGTCATTAGACCGCGATTGTACTTCACCGCCTTACACCATTCCTCACATACTTCACCACAGTAAGGCAACGGAAATTCGGGCACTTCACGTTTCGCCGCCTTCTCTTTCTTCATCTCACACCCTTCGAGATACTCCAACGCTTCTTCTTCCACAAATCCATACTTCTCCGACAACTTCTTCACGCACCACGACATAATCTTTTTTGAGTTCTTTGACATCATCTTTGCAATTGGTATCTCCTTCTATTTTTCTCTCTAAAAGTATTTCAATTTTTTGCACTTCACACTCGTTTCTTTCTTCACATCTTTTTCTTTCCTTTTATTATTCATCATGCTGAAGGGGGTTATACTTTTATCCTTCGTTTTTCAGAATATTACTATGGCATTTTTAGGAACATCACCAAAATCACACAATATATTTACAAAAAGACACGTTATAATGTTTCCAGACGAACCTATGTTTCCAGACGAACCTATGTTTCCAGACGAACAGTTGTTTCAGGATAAATTTAATAACGACAATAAAAGCACTCCTTCGAATAAAATTAACTCACCGGAAACAAATATGAATAATAGTATGCAGATAGGAGTTAAATATATTTTTAAAAAGGACGACCCAAACTATAAAGCTTTTATGGAGAGAATATTCAAAGAACCAGTCACAAATCAACCCAGCAGCGAACATTTTAATTTAGTAGACACACACGAGTTATCTTTTAAAAACATCGGTGGATATCACATCGTAAAACAAGAACTTATGCAAATTGCAGATATCCTAGTCAATTATACAAAATACTCTCCTTATAATGTTAGAACTCCAAAAGGACTTATTTTAGAAGGACCACCAGGAAATGGTAAAACTTTAATTGCCAAAGCATTCAGCGGACAAATAAATACGTCCTTTATTCAAGTGTCTGGAAGCGAATTTCAAGAAAAATATGTTGGAGTTGGACCTGCTAGAATTCGTGAGATGTTTGAACTTGCAGAACAAAATACACCGTGTATTATTTTTATAGACGAGATAGATGCTGTGGGTAGAGCTCGTTCAACCGACCAAGATGTATCTGCCTCGGAACGTGATAACACTCTCAATCAACTACTAGTTAAATTGGACGGTTTTAAAAAAACGAACGGAGTTTTTGTTATAGCAGCAACAAATCGTATGGATTTACTTGACCCAGCGTTGCTTCGACCTGGACGTATCGATAAAAAAATACATATAGGAAACCCGGACGCAGATACAAGGAGAGAAATAATAGATATCCATCTGATTGGGAAATCTATTTCTAGTGACATAGATAAGGAAAAACTCATAGAAATGACTTCAGGAAATAGTGGTGCTGAAATTGAAAATCTCATTAATGAAGCAATGTTGTTCGCTTTAAGAGATCACCGAAAATCCATTAGTATGCAGGATATTGAAAATATATACACCCGCACTATTGCAGGATATCAAATAACCAAAAATCTATTCAGTAAGCAAATTTTACACCAAATAGCTATTCATGAAATGGGTCACGCAATTTCTGGTTTTCTTTTGCCGAAACACACTAATCCTACCAAAGTACATCTTAATGAATGGTCGCCTAAATCACCTGGATACACTATATTTAATGTCAACGATATAGACACTAATATATATACTAGAGAACAGTTGTTTTCACAACTAGTAGTACTCCTTGCTGGTAGGGCAGCAGAAGAAGTGTTCTATAATTATAGCGTTACGACTGGTGCCACAAAAGATATTTCACAATCGTATAAATTAGCGGAAACAATGGTATTGTACTATGGGCTAGGCAGCAAAAATTTCTTTCCTCGTACGAGTGATAAATACAAATCTTACGTAGATGACGAAATATATTCTCTCACTACGCACGCATACAGTAAAGCAAAACACATAATCACAGAATCAAAAGAGTTAGTCTTGGAGATGTCTAATCAATTAGTTAAAGACGGAGTTATTACTTGTGATAACATAGAATTAAAAATATACCGGAAATATCGTCATTTATTGGATATTAAATTTTAAATTTTTATTAATTATAGGTATCAGAATATATTACAATACTTATAATTTATATTTGTGGCAGTAAATTAACGACGACGAGTACCTTTTCTTTTTCTTTTTATTTTTTTAGTTCTTTTTCTACGTTTTTTCTTGTAGCGTGTTTTTCCACCGCGACACGTTC
>Ga0222652_1000753_pt1 | contig 11690 bp, 20 predicted proteins | sample AntAcemetagen371_FD_179803 | JGI IMG/M metagenome (GOLD analysis project Ga0222652, IMG submission 179803) | Saline water microbial communities from Ace Lake, Antarctica - #371 | ecosystem: Environmental > Aquatic > Non-marine Saline and Alkaline > Saline | place: Antarctica: Ace Lake... | reverse complement strand
AGGATCGACGGGTGACTAAAGGCTATTCTTTCGTTCGGGATTGTTCCACCGTAACGGGCTAAACTTTAAATGCTAACGAAAGTTACGCTATTGCTGCATAATTAACTTAGGTTAATTATAGAAGCACGGTCTGGGGCACCGGGTAACAGAACGCCCCTTAAAAACTAATTCACATTGATTCTATTATCTTTTTTTAATTTTAAGAGCAGAAACCAGAGCAGAAACTTTTTCATAGAGCAGAAACCTAAAACAAAAATGGTACAAAAAAGGTTTTTAGGTAAATCTCATCACAAATAAGTTTAATCCACTATTTGCTGAGTCTATTATTTGAGACCACTTAGGCTACTGAACAATGGAAAAAAGGAACTGTAATTGAAGACATATCAAAATTGATGAACACAAGTCCAAGAATGGTAATGAGTGTCTATCTAGGAAATTCTGATGAGGCGTTAATTAAACTACACAAAAGAATACCGAACAACTTCAAAGTAGTAAAATAGATGTTGATTTGTTAGGTTTAAATATGAAAAAAATATTTTCTTTAATGTTGGTAATTTTTCTATTGTTGCTTTCAAATTGTTCGGAAGCAACTTCAAATGAATCAAAAACCGAATATATAAGATATCTTTGTGTTGATACCAATTCAACATATAATGGAAGTTGGTTTGGAACAGGTAAACCATTCACTATAATAAAAAGTAAAGATGGAATAACAGCACGACCTGGACCAGGTTTTAAATTTGATAAGAACCTATCCACTGAATATAATTATGTTTCAATTAATAGACATCCACTTAATGTACAAACATTTATATTTAATACAATTTCAGAATCTGGTTCAATAGAAGTTTTTTGGTATCGAGAAAGTGATGGAGTAAATGGTAAAATCTATTTTAAATGTAGAAAAAAATAATTCAATTTTTTACTTATTAATAAATTACAATCAATAGACTGAGGTTACTAATTTAAATCAATTTTCCTCACTTCTGAATATAAATTGATTATTTCTTCTTCATTATCTAATAATTCAATCAAATCTTCTGAGAAATTAAACTTAGAAATTTTAGCAGGATAAAAACGCTTAATATAAGCAATATTATATAATAATTTAAAATGAAGTATTTGAACTGGATTTAATGGAATTTTAACAAAACCACTTTTTTCTCTTTTTGATTTTAGTTTAATCTTATTTTCACTAATACTTTTCTCAAATACTCTTGGATGAATATTTTCTACAAAAGAATAACTAAAAGTTTCAATCAAATTTGCCTGGTCTTCACTGTATTGTTGTCCATTATCATCTGGGTTATGTTCTATGTAGTGATTAATAAATTTGAGTAATGTTAATTCAATATCCATTATTAAAGATATAATGAACATATTTTTAGTTAAAGTTGTAATTATCAATTGTTCACAAGTCATCTTTTGAGTTCCTTTTGAATTTACCCTTAATTTAGATGAACCGTGATGAACAATTTAAGAAATTATAAGTAAATCAATACTTATTTAACAATCCTATGTGAATGTAATACGTTTCCATTTAGAGAACACTCTAAATACATACACTAAACAAAATTAGAACCCTCAGAAAGAAATTTCTGGGGTTTTTTTTATGTTAAAGTTTTATAATGAAAAAAGAAAAAAAAGTTGACTACCTATCTAATGAATTTTCGGAACCTTTAGTAAAAATTGGTATATTATTTTATGGAGCGTATCTAATATTCAATTGGTTATTTGGTAGTACATTTTTTGCTTACAAATGTGATTATAAGTCTGCTCTATTTGGCACTGATAAAGAAACAATATCAATACTAAATGAATTTGGTGGTGACCCTTGTGAGAAAAAAGGGAAAAATAGATTTAAAATTAAACTTAAAGAATTTCAATCAAAAGAAGAATGTGAAGACTATATAAATTATGGAAAGGGTTTATCGTCTTCTGATAGATATGTTTTACTTTGTGAAAAAGATTAAACAATCAGTTTAAAGCAATCTTCTTAACCTCAATATATAAATTAATTATCTTATCTTCATTGTCTAATAACTCACTCAGATCTTCTGAAAAATTGAATTTAGACTTATATTAAGATAATTAGTTTTTATTTTGATCCTGAAATATTTTTAAAATACGATTTATAAAATCACTTTTGGCTTTCTCTATATCTTTTATAGAATAACTCTCTTCAACTTCAACAATCGAACAAACAATCTCTGTTGAGTTATAATGTAAGTAAAGATCAAGAGATATTCTCACATTATTAATATAGAAAATAACTATACTTTTTACCTTTTCTTTAATTAATACATTTTCCTGTAACATCCAATAATATCGATTACTTTTTGGATTGATTTTTTTAAAACTTAATAAAATTTTATCTAAATCAGATTTAAATTTTTTATTATTCGCTACCTTCTCATTCCAAATTTTGATGAATTTTTCATGAATTAAAGAATCTCTTTTATCAATTCTCTCTCTTCTTTGTTTCTTTTGAAGTCGATTTTCGACTATTTCATCTTCTAAATTTTTTAACTTTTTATCTAAATTTTTCATTACTTAAGGAAATTTTAAGATTAGACTTTAATATAGATTTTGAAATTTTTTAAGAACAACTTCTAAAGTATTTCCAATTTATACACATTTTTCAACGAAGGTAATCAAAGGGTTAAGTAATTGCTCGTTTAGTTAGAAAAAGTAGAAGAATGTAAATGTCCAAGAAACTTAAACAAATTCAAAAAATAGATAAATGTGTCTATTATTTGAGAACTCTTAGGCTACACGGAGATTAACAAGTTTCATTTTATGATGAATGCTACTTAATCTTAATTAACCTCGTACCCACACCTACCCAAGACCAAGTAATACCTACAACAAATGGTGGTTTGATCTTGTGGCGTAGAGTAAGAAAAAAGATTCACTTTTTCGTAAAGTGAAGAGGCCTACTTGTATAAATATAATTAAGATAATACTCAAAACCTTAATAGTCTTTTATGGCGTAAACCTAATGACTCTTAAACAGTTACTTATCGGTAAAAATATATTTACTAGGAACAGTTTATTCGCCGTGCCTTAAACACACTACTAGTGAAGTTATAGAATCTCAAGCCATCAGAGGCGTATTCTATAACTATGTCTTTCCGATAGATAACAATACAGAAACCGAAAATGTCAGAACGAATATTAATAGAAGAACGACAAAGATACTTGAATGAGTTTATACAAGATGAGGCCTATTCAACAGATACATCTTCTTACCTAGAAACAGGAACTAAAATTAGTCCTAAGACTTTAATGAAGTTGATTAACATTTCTATGGCTAGATTGAATAAAGATTTATTAAAAGGTGACATTACTAGAAAGAAAGATCGTCAAGTAAGATTGAGTGGTATGATTGAAGTATCGCCCAAAGGTCATACTCACTATCATTTTATTATGAAACTGCCTTTTGAGTTAATGATTAGAAAGAATGATATTTTTAATCAGTTATCTAGTCAATGGCAGTTTGTAGGATTAAATAAGTATTATTGTTGGAACAAGTATTTGAACATTTTTCAGAAGAAAAAATTAACAAGATTCAAACTAACAAGAAGACCTGTCAAAGTAGAGAACGATCAAATTAAAAATGTAGGTTACGCCTATAAAAAGTTTGGTCATTGGGACAATCCTAACTTCTTTACTTCAGGTTAAAACATTAAGGAAAATATGAGTAAAGTAAAAATGAAGAACGGTAATGTAATGAGATTATCAGACTACTATTTGGGTCAACTAATACTGATCTGTAATTGGGTAAAAGATAATACTGAAACAAATCATAGAGAACATAGAAGAGCCATTGAGCTAGTAAAACGAGTAAAAAGATTTGTCTATGGAACAGACAGATCATTAGAAATCAATAATCTAATGAAAGAAGAAAAAGAGAGAGGAGTATTGTTCAAAGATTAATAAATAAACATATGAATACTCAAAAGATAAAGACGTTACTTCAACAAGTAAAAAGAGAGAAATCGTCTGAAAAAAGACAACAACAAATAATACTAATTTTAGAAAAGATTTTAGAAATCTTATAAAGGAAAAATTATGACAGAACTAATACACAGAAACTTGGAACAAATGAGAGCTCAAGCCATTAAAGAAACCCAAGAGAGAAAAGAACAACAATTCAACCATTATTCAGTTCAACAAGCCTCTGATGAGTTGGAGGATTTATTGACAACAAATCGTATGTACACATTTAAAGATGTAACTAATGATTTTATTAAAAGATTAACTGGTAGAGATGGTGACAGTTACACAATTAGAGAAACTGGAAAGTTCATATCAGAACTAATTAATAAGATGAAAGAAAAATACGAAATAAAGAATTAACAAAATACTGAATACAAAACCTATTTAATAATTTTATAAACGTAAGGAATCTCCAATGTGGGCAATACAAGAAGAAAAAATAAACAAACGATATAATGAAAAAGAAAGAGTGAATTATTTTATTTCTAAAAACTACAAAGATAAGTTTAAACAAGTTTGTCAAAAGCACGGACTGATAATGTCTGTAGTTGTTGAAAACGCTATTAAACGATTTGTCGATAGTAGATAGTTTAAATTATCTCTAACAAAACTAATAACCTATAACCCAAAACTGGAACTACAAAGAAACTGACCATTCCTATTTTTTGAACTGAATAATCCATCTTTAGAATTTTTAATGTAATTATAGTTTCTATTGAAACTAAAATCATATTTGAAACAATTGATATTCCCAGTAATTTTAAAGCATTCATTAATTCTGTATTCATTCCAAAATAAACTAACATTGATAGACCAAATAAAGTTCCTAATCCTGAATAGTAAATCAAAAATAGATAAAACTTATGACTAGCACCTCTAAAATCTTTCATCCATTTTGTTATGTAGAACAAAAAAAACGAAAACAAAATGTATGTGATTGTTAATTCAAAAGTTAGAGGATTCATTATTTATTAGCACCCCAAAATCTTCCTCCCCATAAATAACTTAAATGATAGTAAGACATCGTAAAAAAGACGCCAGCAATTACTCTTAATAAAATTATTAGGTATAGATTTTCAATGGTTCTGGAATACCAAAATATAATTGCTCCAACTAATAAATCAATTAATGCCCAAGCAATCATTGTCCATTTTGGAAAAGATTTTCTTAAATCTTTCTTATCTCCAGACCAATAAAACTTTTTATTATAATCTCTTTTAGAATAATCATTTTTTTTCATTATATTTTAAACATCTTATCAAAATTAAGTTTAGTTGATGATTTAAAATATAAATCATAAACCTCTCTACATTTAAGATTTAAATCTGAAACTTGATTGATATATTCTATCTTAAATGGTTTTCCATTAGGATGTCCTTTATTACCCTCAAGTATATCTTCTAACTTTGTTTTTAATGGTTCAATTTTGGATACAATTTCTGGATTATTAATTTCATTACCCAATTCTTTTTCCTTAATAAAAGCAACAAATTGAAGACATTGTAATGTGATATTGCTACCACTTTTAAAAGAACAATCTTTTAAGAAATCAAAAATACTCATTCGTTCTACTTGTTAAACTTTTGGTGTTTTAATTTTTTTCATTAAAAACCTTTGTAAAGAAATTTTCATACCATTGTCTTTTCTTTCTTTTCTTTTATGATTGTGCTCAATATCTTTATACCCAACAACGAAACCTTCAAATAAAGTATTATTTTTGTTATCAATTTTTTTTTCTATATTTAAGAAAAAATCTTTATGTTCTGAATAATTTTCTAGTCCAGAAATTTTCCATTTACTGTAAATTCCATATAAAATATAAAAAAAACCATTTTCAAAATCTTTAAAGCCTGATAGTTGGTAAAGATAATTAGTCCATCCAAAAATATATCCAATTACCCAATCATCTTTTAAATCATCATAAATACTTATATTTCTAAGTTCATATGATTTGGAGACATTATGTAACTGAAAAGTTAAAAAGGTAACCACTGCTTCGGAGAATTTAATAAATTCTTCACTAGAAATTATCTCATCATCATTCATTTTAATCTCATTTGTTTTTTTTCCTTATCTTTAGAATTTCCCCAAAAAGATGTTTTAGTAATTTTGAAACTTAGCCAGACAGCAAAAGGATATAGAATAAAATTATGTAAATTTGAATTTGAATTAAAAAAACTTAATTCATTTAGATCAAGTACGCCTACAAAAGTTCCATAAACAATGGTCAAAACATACCATATAATTATTCCTAAAATAAATGCTTTAAACCATTTAATCATATTACTCTTATAGGGTTCTTCTTCATTTCATTGTAACTAAATTCATTCAGATAGTTTGTACTTATCATTGCTGAATGTAACTTTTTTGCTTTTTTTGTTACTTCTAGTGATTTGATTATAACTTTTTTAGAAATCTCAAAAGCTTCTTTTCCCACAAGTCTTTTAAAGTCTTCTTCATCTTCATTAAATTCATCCTTGGTTTTCAAGGTTAATCTAAAAACATTTTCGTTAAGCAAAAAATCACATTGAAAACCATTGTATTCATTGGTTCCATAAAGTGTTAAATTATAATTATCTTTTGTTAAATGAAGTTGATAAGAAAAAAAAGGTAGTTCTTCAAAATTGAAACAATAAGAAAAAACTTCTGAAAAATTTTGACCAGATAAATCTTCAATAATTTCTCTTACTCTTTTCTTCTTACTTTTTTCATCTAATTTACTTAATCTTTTTATTTCTTCTTTGTTGAGTTTATCAATTAGATAATGGTTCTTATTTTTAATTTTTTTTGAAATATCTTCTATTTCATTTTTAGTATTCAGGTAATTCTTTAAAAATTTAATCACAATGCTGACCCTTGTAACAATCCTTGACTTCTAAAAATGTTATTTATTCCTGTTACAGCAAGACTCCATATCTTAAATGTACCAAGTGGCGTCCAGTTTTTTTCATCTAAATCTTGTTGGTAAACAGTATAATGAATTTTTTTGCCCCATAACATTCCTTTCCCTCCATAAACTTTAACATACAAAATTCTTATTCCAAGTTGAGGAGAGTTTAGAATAAAATAACCTTCGTTCAGTATTTCCATTAATCTTTTGCCACTAACGACTGTTTCTTCTCTATTTATTGAGATGTCTTCTGTGTAATATAAATCACAATTATATTTTTTAAGTTTTTTCATATTCTCGCCAAGACCTTGAAATTCACTCTCAGTGAAAGGTTCTCTCATATGAACTTTCATAATTTCTTTAAAACTTGCTTTTGCTTTTTCTATTTGTTCAAGTTCTTTTTTAGTAGACATATATTAAGTTTAACAATATTTTTTCATTTTAAGGTTTTTGGTTTTCACATTTAACTTCTGGACCCACATAATCTGGGTTTGGTTCCATAGGATCGCCATATTTTAATCCCTTCATACAAGGAATATCTTCCCATTTGTCTTCAGGTTCTTTTTCACCCTTATCATAACAACCAGATGAGACAGGAGGTTTACCTTCTTCTAATCCTCTACAAAAGATATATTTATTAGCAAGACCTGGAAAAGAAAACTTAAGAGAAAATAAGAATAAACCTACCCAAAAAATTGCTTTAGCCCAATTCCATATTCCTTCTTTTAACGTTGGTACATTAATATTCATACCACCATAATTGTCATTAGGATTAAAAGCATCATTTTTAATATCAGTTTTTAATCTATCCGCAGACTTTAGTGCTTTTCCAGTTTCCTTATGTACATACTCAGCAATAACATCATAAACTGAATAACAAAATCCTCCACCAGAAAAAAATAACAAAACCCATTTAAGCCAGATTATATTTATAAATTTCAAAATAAAAAATATTATAATTACCCAATAAGCTATAGTGAACCAAGCAGATAAAATTGCTCTAAATAACAATCCTAAAGCTTTAAAAAATACTAGAATGTTTATTAACATTCATAATGTTAACAAAATTTAATATTTTAAACATCAATAATAGAAGATTTCTTATTTTTAAAAATATCAAACATCACAAATATTCGTCTGTAATTCAGTATTTTTGAAATTATGAATAATCACACTATCATTTGGTGGAATAGAACTTTCTCTTTTAAGAATATTAAACACCCAAGATTGAGGAAACTTTTTACGAATTGATTTAAATTTTAATCTTTATCCTTTTCCTCTTTTTTATATTTTGCTATTGTTTTTGGATAGTCATAAAAATCTAAAAGATCAGCTTCTGACTTAGCTAATCTTTGAATAATTTCTCGTTCCTTTTTTGACTGACAAAAAGAACAGTATAGTTTCCCAATAGGAAACTCTCTGTTCAACTGAAGCTCAAACTTTGACAATTCAATTGAACATTCTGAACAAAGATAACTTAGGCCACACATTGTAATTCACCTCCTTCTCTTTTTAAGATTCTGAAAATCCACCCACTATCAAACTTTTTGTTTGTGCTTTTTGAAATTGATGAGGCTATAGATCTATAGGTATGACCTTCATTTTTCAAAAGTTTCATCTGTCTAATTACAGACATCTCTTTTTCACAGACTACATACTTACCTTCATTATCTACATCCCAACCGTATTTTTTGAATCCTCCTAAAAAACGATTTTCAGACTTCATTCTTTGTTTAGTTGCTCGTTGCTTCTCTGATAACTGATCAGCATAGAATTGATTAAAGACAGCTAACAATCTAACGAACATTGTAGAGATAATGTCGCCACCACAAACATCGCCCCCAATATCAATTAGATGAACTTTGATTTTTGATTTCTTACACTTTTCAATAAACGTCAGAATATTGATTGTGTTTCTGCCCAATCTATCAGTTGTGGTTATTAGATGATCACCTGATTTTAGTTTTTTAGTTAAAACAAAACCTTGTTCCCTTCTTTCAATAGGCACTGTTCCAGATATCTGATCATAATAATAATCAGTAATAACTAAATCTTTTAATCTAGCGTACGCCTCTCCTTTTGACTTTTGGGTAGCAAGACTACTTCCCTTTTCAGCAGATTCAATATCGCTATTTCTTCCATAAAAATAAACATTATTCATTTTTTTCTCCTTTATTTTGTTGATACTCATTTCTGAATTACAACAAGCTGAAGAATTAGATAGAAAAGGCAATAAAAAGTGGCATGGAAGACAATTAGGTACTTAAATTATATGTGATATCACAAAAAGGAGTATTGATTATTTGTGATAAGAAAATTAGTATTATTAGAATTATTATGGCTAGAACAGATGTACTCAAAAGAATTAAAAACAATAAAATCATTGATGATCGTATTCAAAAATACAGACTACATTATGATTATCTAAAGACTTGTTTAGATTTTCCACAAGATTTTAAAGTAGATAAATCAAAATACGCTAGTTGGAAATTACAAGAAGTTAAAAAACTAAAGTTTAATGATTGGTGGAAAAAGATTGGAAGTAAAATATTTGAAAAACAACTAGATCAAGTAAAAGAAGTTAAGACTACTAAACAATCTAACTCATCTACTTTTGTTGAGATACCATTAGACGCTCCTACAGAATACGCTATAGAGAAAATTAGAAAAATCTTACAAGGCAAAATAATGAAAGTTAAAAGTAATGAAAGATTTAGACCTCTACAATTACAAATCTATCTGGAAAGTTTTGTATTAAAAAAGAAGAAATTGAAACTAGTTCAAATAGCCATACAATTAAAAAAGAAAAGATTAAAAATATTAAAGACACATAAAAACAGAGCTGTAATGAGTGAAGATAAAGTGGATAAAATGTTTCCGACCATAATGGAATATGAAATCGTTAATAGAATTATTTGGCGAAATCATACACTTGCTAAAAAGATTTTATTAAATGTTTGTAAAGGAGAGTTTCCAGGAAAGTATTCTTTATAATCTCAATTACTAGACTCTTATGATTAATCAAAAAACAGCAATTTTATTAAGTAATAAAATTAAAGGTTACTTTCGTGGTCTAAACACTAAAGGTTATATGAACAAGGCGAAGGAATATCAAATGAAGTCATTTCCCCCTCCTTCAAAATTAATGTTAGACAGTTTGTTTGATGATTTAAAAATGTCACCTGAAAAAATGAGTTTTAAAGTTAAGATTATTACAAACAATGAGTTCTATAGATATGTAAATCTCTTTTCAACTCATGTTAATTCAGAAAACATACCAGGTAGAACAATAGCATTAGGTGTTTTAGAAACAAACACGAATAAATGGGTTGGTTTCATTAGAGTAAGTAGTGTTTTAATGAATAACAAACCTAGAAATGATTTAGCTAAAAATAACTTATATAAAAATAATAAATTAGATCCAAAACGATTTAATCGTCATATTCTGAATGGTAATACAATTGTTCCAGTTCAACCGTTTGGCTTCAACTGTTTGGGTGGCAAACTACTAGCCCTAATCTGTACTAGCGATTGGTTAAGAAGAAAGTTTGATAAAAAATACAAAACAAACATTGTGATGTTTGAAACTACAGCACTATATGGTAACGACCACGAGGCTAGTCAGTATGATGGATTGAGACCTTTTGTGAGAAGGAAAGGTAAAACAGAAAGTAATTTTGTTCCTTTAATACAAAGTGAATTATTTAAAGAATTAAAAGACAAGATTAAACCAGATATAAAAACAAAGTCTTCAAATAAAAAATTATCTGAACAAATTAAATGTTTTAATACAATTAAGAAATTACTACCCAAAGACAAAAAAGCCTCATTTATAAAAGCATTAGAAAAAGCAAAATCTATCAATCAAAGTAAAACCTATTATGTCAGTAATTATGGTTTTGACAATTATTTGGATGTAATTAACGAACCAGTAAAACTCTATAAAAGACAGTTAATCAAAAGTGAAAATTATGACAAACATAATTTAGAAAATCTTATTGAGATTTGGAGAAAAAAAGCCATCAAAAGATATCAAAAATTAAAATTAAAAAATGAATTAGAAACAAGTAGAGACCTTTTCGGCATAGACAAAAACATAAACAGTATGAGAACTAAAAATCTCAATTACTAGACTCTTAAAAGATCACAAATAACCTTAACCCACTATCTGTCTAAAAATACAATACACAAATAGGAGGTAACCTTATTTGTGGAAATAGATCGTAAAGTCGTTTTCCTGTATAATAGGTGTATGTCAAAGTTAATAAACCTAAAAAAGAAAGCGAGAACAACTATGAACAATATAACAATTAAACATAACCATAATCTAAAAACTGTTGATGATTTTTATGAAGAAATAAAAAAGAATATGAACATACATATAAGTTCATTTATTTTTATTTGTAGAACTCTTCACTCTGCCCATTTAACTTTAGATGATAAAGATTATAATAAATTAGTAGATAGTCTGAAACTTGCTAGATCAACAGCTTACAAATATAAAAGTATTGTACAGCACGAATATACTGAACAACTTTTAGACACCGATCAATTGCCTAAAAAATGGACAGTTCTTGAGCAGATATTAAAATTAAATAAAGATGATTTTAAAAAGATAAAAAAAGACATTAATTTTAATACTTCGGATAAAGAGTTCAAAGCAATGATTAATATAACTCCAAAAATCTCAAATAATAGACAACCATTATCAATGACAATCACTTGTAAGAATAATGAAGCTTACAAGTATCTATCTAAAAAGATTGAAGTTTTAATCAAACAAACAGACGCTCATTTC
>Ga0222652_1000750_pt1 | contig 11708 bp, 9 predicted proteins | sample AntAcemetagen371_FD_179803 | JGI IMG/M metagenome (GOLD analysis project Ga0222652, IMG submission 179803) | Saline water microbial communities from Ace Lake, Antarctica - #371 | ecosystem: Environmental > Aquatic > Non-marine Saline and Alkaline > Saline | place: Antarctica: Ace Lake | collected... | reverse complement strand
ATTAAGGACCGCTGGCCAAATTGGATAAGGCGCTCGGCTACGAACCGGGAGATTCCAGATTCGAGTTCTGGGCGGTCCACCAAAAAGGATAAATAAAAAATGTTAGATTGGTTACTAAAATCATCGCTACAAAAATCTGTTATATATTTTTTTATAATTGTTTTTATAATTTTATTAATTTTAACTTTCGTATTATAAAGAACTATGAGTAATGAATTTGAACAGATAAGTATTAAGCCTGGCTTTATGAAGCACAATGGTGGTGTTTTATTTAGAACTATTTCTGAAGTAGAATATGAATTTAAAACTACAATTAATGAAAGCCATTTAAATGCAGCTGAGATAACTCACGGTGGTTATTTATCAGCCTTAATTGATGCGGGAGCAGGGACTGCTGCACATAGAGCATCTGGAAATGCACCTTGTGTGACCATTTCATTAGATCTAAAATTTATTGGTGCTTCTAAAGTGGGTGATGTAGTTACTGGTTTTACAAGAATTCTTAAAAAAACTAATACACTTATATTTTTATTTTGTGAGCTTAAATGTAATGATAAAATTATAACTTCAGCATCGGGGATATGGAAAATCTTAAAAATAAAACCATCTGATCTTGGTCCTGGTGGATAATTATTCTTTTCTTCTAGAGTTTAAATAACCAAATATAATTAACAATAAAATCGCTATTGGGTAAATAATTCCTTTATTTGGTCTATCTGCATTTTCTATTTTAAATTCACTTATATAATCACCAGTTTCAAAACCACTTTTTTTAGCTTTCCCATTCCATTGCAAGGTATCTACAATAACTCTATTTTCCACCCTGATCAAACTAATTCCATATTGCTCCAAACTATACTCGGTTTCAAAAGTATTTTTTTTAATTATAAATAACTTGTATCTTTCACCATAATTGCTTGGACGTGTTACTTTAAATCTAGCCTCTTTATTAGAATCTACCTTCATTAAATGAATTTTGTTAATATCCATATAATTATATTTGGGATAAAATTTATTTAAAATAAATTCTGGGGCTAATAATGAAATAGAGATTAATAAAAAAATTATTATCTCATACCATCTTAATCTATTAATAAACCAAGCTTGAGTTGCAGAAGTAAAAACCAATATTCCTATCAAAGAAGTAATAATTACTAAGAGTCCATGCCACACATTTTCAATACCTATCAATAACAGCTCATGATTAAATAAAAATACGATAGGTAAAATACCTGTTCTTAAACTGTACCAAAAAGCTTGCAAACCAGTTTTAAGTGGATCACCTCCAGAAATAGCAGCTGCCGCATATGATGCAAGACCAACTGGCGGAGTGACATCAGCCATTAGACCAAAATAAAAAACAAACAAGTGCACTGCTATAAGAGGAAATACAAATCCAGATGCATTTCCAACATCAACCAATACTGTTGCCATTAAGGAAGCTACCACAACATAATTTGCAGTCGTTGGCAGACCCATGCCAAGTATTAGGCATAAAATAATTGTTAAAAATAGTAAAATAACGACATTATCTTTAGCAATAAATTCTATAACTATAATTAAATTTGTACTTAATCCTGTTGAACCAACAGCTCCAACTATTATGCCGGCTGTTGCTATTGCTATTCCAACACCAACCATATTTAAAGCACCTTTTTCAAAACCAACTAGCGTTTGATTAAACCAAGTTTTTATTGCTAATTTAAAATCAGTACTTTTAAATAATATATAGCCAAGATTAACAATTATTAATGCAACCGTTGCAAAAAAAATTGAGTATGAAGCGGTAAATCTTAAATAAACGAGCATGTACACTAAAACAAAAATAGGTATTAAAAAATGTAATCCTGATAAAAATGTTTTCTTTAAATTTGGAATATCAGCATCATCCATTCCTTTTAAATTTAATTTTAAAGCTTCAAGGTGAGAAATATAAAATAATGCCACATAAGAAATAATTGCTGGTAAAAATGCATGCTTAACGACCTCAAAATAAGTAACCCCCAAAAAACTTGCCATTACAAATGCTGCAGCTCCCATTACCGGTGGCATTAATTGTCCGTTAACCGATGCCGATACCTCTATAGCACCAGCTTTTTCTTTAGAAAAACCAGTTTTTTTCATAATTGGAATTGTAAAAGTGCCCGTTGTAACTGTATTTGCAATTGAAGATCCTGAAATTAGACCAGTCATTCCAGATCCTAAAATTGCTGCTTTTGCAGGTCCTCCTCTCATTTTGCCTACCATAGCAAAAGCTAAATCTAAAAAATATTTACCCCCACCAGCCGTTTCTAGAAGCGCTCCAAATAAAACAAATAAAAAAATGAAATCTACAGAAACACCTATGGGAATTCCAAATATAGCTTCTTGATCAAGCCACTGAAATCCAACCAATCTATTTAATGAAAGGCCACCATGAGAAATTATTTCTGGTGCATATCTACCAAAATATGAAAAGAGTAAAAAACAAACTGCAATAATAACTAAAGGCAATCCAAATACCCTTCTAGTTGCTTCAATTAATATTAAAATTCCACAACTTCCAATAATCAACTCAACTGGAAAATTAAATTTTTCCCAAATTGTAACGGTTAAAAGAATTCCTCCTCTATCCACTAGTTGGTCATAAAAAAAATAGATATATAAACAACAAAATGCAGCAATAAAACTAATTAGAAAATCAAATATAGAAATTTTTTTTCTTTTAGAAATTGGATAAATTAAAAAAGCTAAAGTTAAAGCAAAACCTAAATGAATAGCCCTAGCAGGAAGTCCTTTAAACATTCCAATATCAAACATAAAAGGAAATGGCGAAGCATACCAAAGTTGGAATAATGACCAGATAATTGCAATACTTCCAACAATTTTTAAATGTAACCCAGTAAGATTTCTAGTTGGAGATAAATCCTCACCAATCTTACTTTCTACTTTATCATTAATGTTTTGATTCATATTCAAAAAGATACTCTATACCAAAAAAAAGGCCCAATAAATATATCAGGCCTTTTAATTTAATTAAGTAGTTGGATTACATTAATCCAGCTTCTTTATAGTATTTAATTGCACCTGGATGTAATGGAGCTGACAAACCCGCAGCAATCATATCTTCTTTTTTTAAAGAAGAAAAAGCAGGATGTTGTTTTTTGAAATCATCAAAATTTTCCATCACAGCTTTAACAACTAGGTATACAAGCTCATCAGAAACATCAGCTGAAGTTACTACAGTAGCTTTAACACCAAAAGTAGTTACATCTTTTTTCTGTCCTGTGTAAGTACCCGCAGGTATTACAGCTTGTGCATAATAAGCAGCACCATCAATTAAACCCTGAACTTCAGAACCCTTAAGATTAATTGGTAAAGCTTTTGCTCCACAAGAAGCTGCATTCTCCATAGCTCCATTTGGAAAGCCTACCGAATAACCAAAGGCATCAATTTTACCATCACACAATGCTTTTACTTGCTCAGATGAAGTTAATTCAGTAGTTGATTTAAAGAAACTATTATCAACTCCCATTGCGTCCATAAGTGCTTCCATAGTTCCTCTTTGACCTGAACCTGGGTTACCAATGTTTACAACTTTTCCTTTAAGCCCAGAAAAATCTTTAACTTTTGCTTTTTTTCTTGCCCAAATTTGAAAAGGTTCATTGTGTACTGAGAATACAGCTCTTAAATTACTATACTGTTTACCTTCCCATTTACTTGTTCCATTTACAGCGTGATATTGCCAGTCAGACTGAGCTACACCAAATTGAAATTCGCCAGCTGCGATTTGACCAATATTATAGTTTGATCCACCAGTTGAAGGCGCAGTACATCTGTAAGCTTTATCTATACCTTTTTCTCTTCCGTGTTCTTTAGCAATTGCTGATTTGTGCAGCATTTTACAAATTGCGTTACCAGTTTGGAAGTATACTCCAGTTGGTCCACCTGTTCCTATCGTGAAGAACTCTGCAGATTTTGCAACACCTGTAAAAGATAAAGATGCAACAAAGATTAGTAGAGCGCTCGATAGAGATGTTATTACTTTTTTCATGTTCTCTCCTCTTTATTGTTATTTTTATTAGCTAAGTCTAACAGTAATCGAAGGGATATGTATAGACAGTTTTATATTGATACAGACCATTTTTTCAACTTATCAATACCTTCTACTATTTTGGGAGCAAGTTTTAAAATTAAGTTCTTATCAATTGCTTGTCCATTTTGAGTCTGTTTCATAAACTCTTGACCGTCAAAATCTGTAAAGCTTAGTCTTGCTAACATTTGATTTTTATCAAAACCAAAATCAGACCCTGGTAATAACGCTACACCTGTCTCTTTTAAAATATTGTCACACATTTCTGATGATGTATTAAATTTTTTATTTAAAAATTCTGGCATAAGATAAAAGCCACCTTGAGGCTTATTAATTAAAACCTTGTTTGATTTTAGATTTTCATAAACATAATTGCCCATTGCTTTAAGAATATTTTTAGAACTGTTTATATATTTACTATGATCACCCATATAAGCAGTGATAGCAGCATATTGAATTGGTGCACTAACAGCTGAAAAGGTTTCGCTAGCTAAAACATTAATTGAGTTTTTTAAAATATTTAAAGAATCCGGAACTATAAAATAACCCAATCTCCAACCACCTGCTCCACACCATTTACTTAAACCTGTGCTTATAATGGTTTTTTCAGGACAATAACTAGAAATAGATTTGAAACCTTCCTCAAAGCTTAACTCAGAATAAATTTCATCTGATAAAATAATAAGATTATATTTTTTAGCGATCTCACTGATTTCTTCTAAGTTTTTACAAATCTGTCCAGATGGATTATTTGGTGAATTTAAAAATAGTAAATAATTTTTGTTCTTATCTTTTAAAATAACTTCTTCAATTTCAGATCCGGTAGGAAACCAATTATTTTCTCTTTTTGTTTTAATTGATTGAATTTTATTTCTTCCAAGGATTGCTTGTGGGGCGTAAGAAACCCAACTTGGTGCTGGCAATATTATCTCTCCATCAAATAAAATATGTAGTAAAAACATTAATTCTTTTGAACCTGGACCGATAATTACATTTTCAGATTTATAATTATAATTCTTTTTAGTTGATGTGTATTTTGCGATAGCCTCTCTTAGTTCATTAAGACCTTGCATCGGTAAGTATTTATTTTGATAAGCATTATCTTTTAACGCGTTAACAATATCAGTTGGAATTTGAAACGGAGATTGACCAAATCCAAATTTAAATATTTTTTCGCCTTTATCCTCTAGCTTTTTAGAGATTTCATTAATTTTTAAAGTAGAGGATGGCTCTAAACCTTTAACTATATTTTTTAACATTTAATAATTTAATTCCTTTAAATTTTTATACTGTTCTAAAACTTGTGGATTTGCTAGCGCTTCTTTATTTTTAATATCGTTTCCTTCTATTGTGTTTTTTACAGCTAATTCAACAATTTTTCCATTTTTAGTTCTTGGAATATCGTCGACTACTATAATTTTAGATGGAACATGTCTTGGAGATACGTTTTTTCTAATTTGTATTTTAATTTTATTTAACAAGAATTTATTTAATACATGTTTCGGGTTCAAAACTATAAATAAAATAATTCTAACATCATTATCCCATGCTTGACCAACAACAATAGATTCTTTGACTTCTGTAAATTTTTCTACCTCAGAATATATTTCAGCAGTTCCGAGCCTTACTCCTCCAGGGTTAAGTGTGGTATCTGATCTACCATGAATAATAAAACCACCACTTTTCTTTATCTCAGCATAATCACCGTGGTACCATGTGTTTAAAAAATTGTTAAAATATGCTTTTTTAAATTTAATATCATTTTTATCATTCCAAAATTTTATAGGCATTGATGGAAAAGGGTTTTTGCAAACTAACTCTCCTTTTTTATTTTTTAAAGATTTACCCTTCTCATTAAAAACATCAACATTCATACCCAATCCTTTATTTTGTATTTCACCTAAAATTACCGGTTGGAATAGATTTCCCAAAACAAAACAAGAAACAATGTCTGTTCCCCCAGATATAGAAGATAAATGAACATTTTTTTTTATGTTCTCATAAACATATTTAAACCCATCATTTGATAATGGGGATCCAGTAGAACAGATTGTTTTTAATTTTGATAATTTATACTTATATTTTAAACTAGGCTTAAATTTACGAAGTGCATCAATATATTTTGCACTAATACCAAATAAAGTAATTTTTTCTTTTTCAGCAATTTTTAATAATAAGTCTTCGTGTTTATACATCGGTGATCCCTCAAATAAAACAATAGACGCCTTAGAAGCCAAGACGCTTATCAACCAGTTCCACATCATCCATCCACAGGTAGTAAAATAAAAAACATTATCACCTTCTTTAATATCGCAATGGAGCTGATGCTCTTTTTTATGTTGAAGTAAAACCCCTCCACTCCTATGACATATGCACTTTGGCTTTCCAGTGGTTCCACTTGAATATAAAATTGTAAGTTCTTGCTCAAAATCAAACCAAGAAAACTGAATCTTTTTAGATTCTTGTTTAGTTATTTCACTCCATTTAAGTACTTTTACTTTTTTAAATTTGTATTTATTGTCTAAGTATTTTTCTCCTGGATAATTAACAATGACAACATATTTGATGGAGGGTGTCTCTTTTAGAATTAGAGTAGCTCTTTCTAAAACATTTATTGTTTTTCCATTATAAAAATATTTATCTACTATAAATAAAACTTTGGGGTTAATTTGTGAAAAACGTTCTACCACACCCTTAACGCCAAAATCTGGCGAACAGGACGACCATATCGCTCCTAATGAAGAAGAGGCTATAAATGTTTCAACTGTCTCAATAGAATTAGGCAAATATGCTGCAACCCTATCTCCTTTTTTAATCTTTATATCTTTTAAAAATTTAGATATTTTGCTCACATTGAGGTTTAGCTCATGCCAGTTTCTCTCTTCACGAAAACCATTTTCACTTATAAATGTTATTGCTTTATCTTTATTATTCTTTGAAAGTAAGTTTTCTGCAAAATTTAACTTTGAATTTGGTAAAAATTTATTTTTATAAAATGTTTTTGATTTTTTTATTTTTAATTTACTTTTAAATCCTTTTATTTCTGCAAAATCCCAAATAGAACTCCAAAAATTGCCAGGGTTTTTAATACTCCATTTTAAAATATTTTCATATTTTTGATTAAAGTTTTTTTTGAATTTTTTTGAAATAAATTGCTCATAATTCGATAAGAGAGAATTTTTTTTCTGATCAGATGATGCTTCCCACAGTTTTTGTTTCATAATTTTGCTACAAAATACTAATACAGAATTATTTTTAATTATGTTAATCTATAAGCAAATAAATAGTAAATGAGAACTTTTTCCTCTACGATTCGGTCATGTTTTAGTCTATTTTTGTTCTTTATGAGTAACAACATGTGGTGGAATAAAAATTAAAGGTACCATGAATAGAAATGTCTAAAAATAAAATTACAGCTGTTCTCGGTCCAACAAATACTGGCAAAACCTATCTCGCAATCGAAACTATGCTTTCTTTTGATTCGGGTATGATTGGTTTTCCTCTGAGGCTGCTTGCACGTGAAGTGTATGACAAAATTATTAAAAAAATAAGTGTAGATAAAGTTGCATTAATTACTGGTGAAGAGAAAATAATTCCCCCTAATGCAAAATATTTTCTTTGTACTGTTGAGTCTATGCCAATTAATAAAAATTTAGATTTTGTTGGGATAGACGAAATACAAATGTGTGCAGATCATGAAAGAGGCCACATTTTTACCGATAGATTATTAAATCTTCGTGGTGAAAAACTAACAATGCTTATGGGCTCAAGCACAATTAAAAGTATAGTGAATAAACTAGATGAAGATACTGAGTTTATAAATAGAGAGAGACTTTCTCAACTTTCCTATGTGGGTCATAAAAAAATTTCACGAATAAATAGAAAAACAGCGATAATTGCTTTTTCAACTGAAGAAGTTTACGCAATTGCTGAACTTGTTAGAAGACAAAAGGGTGGAGCAGCTATTGTTATGGGTTCATTAAGCCCCAAAACAAGAAATGCTCAAGTTCAATTATATCAGTCTGGAGACGTTGATTTTCTTGTTGCAACTGATGCAATTGGAATGGGAATTAATATGGATTTAGAAAATGTTTTTTTTTCAAATTTAAAAAAATTTGACGGAAGAAAATTAAGACGTCTTAACATGTCTGAAATTGGACAAATTGCTGGAAGAGCTGGAAGGTATTTAAATGATGGAAATTTTGGAATTACTGGTGATTGCAAAGAAATTTCTGCAGAAGAGGTTGAGCTACTTGAAAATCATAAATTTGAGGAAATTCAAATGCTTTTTTGGAGAAGTTCTAATTTAAATTTTAATAACGCTTTAAGCTTAATTAAATCACTTGAAGAAAAACCTAATAGAAATTGGTTGAGAAAAATACATGAGTGCGGTGATGAGAAACTCTTAAAGTATTTTTTAAAAGACATGGAGGGTCATAATATTAAAAATAACCAAGAAACATTAGAATTACTTTGGGAATGTTGTCAAATTCCTGATTTTGTAAAAAAAACTTATGGCAACCATCTTGAGGTAGTTAGTAAAGTTTTTAGCTTTTTAAATGTTCAAGAAGGTAAAATTACTAGTGATTATATGAGGTTGCAGTTAGTAAAATTAGATAAATTAGAAGGAAATGTTGATTCTTTATCAAATAGAATTGCAAATGTTAGAACTTGGTCATATGTTTCAAATAAAATTAATTGGGTTGAAAACCAAAGTTATTGGATTGAAAAAACAAAACTATTAGAAGATAGGTTGTCTGATAGACTACATGAAGAGCTTACTAAGACATTTATTGACAAAAGAGCTAGTGTGCTTGCAAGAGGATTAAAACAAGATATGGAATTCAAAACTGAGATAATGGAAGATGACAAAGTAATAATTGATGAGCAGTTTATCGGGGATTTAAAAGGTTTGAGGTTTGAAATGGACTTAAAAACTGGTGCACTCGACACTGATATAAAATCATTAAAAAAAGCAGCAAGACAAACAGTGGGGCCAGAACTCCAAAAAAGAATTCAATCTATTATAGATACAGGGTTAATAGAAATTAAAGATGATTTTAAAATTTATTGGAAAAATTTTGCAATTGCTAAATTGACCCCTGGTAAGGACTATTTAAACCCTGAAATATTTTTAATAGTAGATGATATTTTAGAAAATGGTGACAAACAAAAATTATCAGAATTTATTGAAAAATGGATAAAAGAAAAAATAAACCTAGTATTAAAAAGTCTGATTGATTTAAAAAATTTAAAAGAAAACAACTCATCAATTAAAGCTTTAGCTTACCAACTATACGAAAATAATGGTGTAATTAAAAGAGAGGTGGTGACTGAATATTTAAAAAAACTTGGTCAAGATGAGAGAAAAATTTTAAGAGATTTGGGTGTAAAATTTGGTAGATACCATGTTTTTTTATTTAGATTGTTAAAGCCTGAAGCTGTTTCATTAAGAACTTTACTATGGAAAAACTTCAATAAAAAATACTTTGATCTAACTCCTCCTACTTTTGGCTTAAATTTCTTAGATGATAAAAATATAAAAAATAAAAAATTTATGCTTCTTTGTGGATTTGAAAATTTTGACCCTTATTATGTTAGAATAGATATTTTGGAAAGGTTGTTTGTGCAAATCATAAATTCTGACCCTGAGAAAGGTAAAGAAATTAAACTAGTTCCTGAAATGCTTAATTTATTAGGATGTAGTAAAGAAAATTTTAAAAAATTGATTGAAAAAATGAATTACAAAACGATCGAAAAAGATAAAGATACTTATTTCAAATATAATCCACAAAAACTCATTAAAAAAACTTTTAAAAAGACAGCCTCTTTAAACAATCCATTTAATGTATTAAAAAATCTAAATATAAACTAATGATCAGCCTTTTTAAAAACAAAGAAAAAGATAAAGCAAATGATGATAAATCTTATTCTAATATTGCAGCATTGTTAATTCATGTGGCTAAAATTGATGAAAATTATGAAGATAAAGAAAAAGAGATTATTAAAAAAACTTTGATTAAATTGGGTGCAGCACGTTCAAATATAGATAAACTAATTTCAGACGCAGTAGTTATTGAAGAAAATTCAAACCAAATACTAAATTTTACAAGAGAGGTTAAAAACGTTCCTGAATCAGATAAAATTAAAATTATTGAATCTCTATGGAAAATTATTTATTCAGATGATAATGCAGATATGTATGAGACAAACTTAATGAGGAGACTTGCAGGTTTATTATATATAGATGCTAAAATAATGGGTGAATTAAAAGAAAAAATAAAACAAGAATTAAAAAAATGACCTACCTTGTGAATGACAAATGTATTAAATGTAAATTAATGGACTGTATTGAAGTTTGTCCAGTTGATTGTTTTTATGAAGGTAAAAATATGGTTGTAATTAAACCGGATGAGTGTATAGATTGTGGCGTTTGTGAGCCAGAATGTCCAGTTGATGCTATAGTTGCAGATACGGAATCTGGAAGCGAAAAATGGCTTGAAGTGAATACAAAGTATTCTGAAATCTGGCCAAATATAAATGTTAAAAAAAATCCTCCAGAGGACAACGAAAAATATAAAAATGAAGAAAACAAGTACGAAAAGTATTTTAGCGAAAATCTTTAAAAAAACTCCTGTGAAAAAAGTAAAAAAAAAGAGTGTTGCTAAGGTAGCTAAAAAACCTAAACCTAAAGTGTCTAAAAAAATCACTCCTATAAAAAAATCTACATCAAAAATTAACAAAAATTTAAAATCTGTTACTACAAAACTCACTCCTCAGAAAGTAGAGGTAAAAACTGATAATTTGAGAATTTCAAAGAGCAATGAAGTTAAGCCTGAAATTAAAAAAGTAAAAAAACAGGAGACAGAAAAAAAAGAATATAAAGTTAAAGACTATGTTGTTTATCCAAAGCACGGTGTTGGACAAATTACTGAATTCAAAAAAATTAATATTGGTGGAATTGATGTTGAAACATATGTGCTTAAGTTTGAAAAAGATAAAGCTAATGGAATGGTTCCAGTAAACAAACAATCACATCTTAGACCACTAGCATCTATTAATCAGGTTAATAAATGTATATCTATTTTAAAAAGCAAACCAAAAATTAAAAGATCAATGTGGAGTAGAAGAGCTCAAGAATATGAAGCTAAAATCTCCTCAGGTAAAATATACGAACTTGCTGAAGTGGTTAGAGATTTAAACAAAGGTGATGATCTGATGGTTGATCAGTCTTACAGTGAAAGGCAACTTTTTGAGAAAGCTTATGAAAGAATCTTGTCAGAATTCCAAATAGTAATGGGCTTATCATTAGAGGATACACAAAAAAAATTAGACAAAGCATTAAAAAGAAACCTAGAGGGACAAGCAAAAGCTATTACTGCTCCTACCAAGGTTGTAGAGCCAGCAGTATCTGAAGCTGTGCCTACCGATGAAAACATCGCTGATACAGAAGATTAAAAATTAGGCAAAAAAAAACGCCTCTCACAAAAGTGTTATGAGAAGCGTTTTTTGAAAAGACTAAGATACTATCTTTTTCTTTTCTTCGCTTTTTTAGCTTTTTTAGCTTTTTTCTTAGTTTTCTTTTTAGCTTTTTTTGCTTTTTTCTTTGTAGCCATCTTTAGCTCCCTGTTTAAGT
>Ga0222652_1000747_pt1 | contig 11769 bp, 12 predicted proteins | sample AntAcemetagen371_FD_179803 | JGI IMG/M metagenome (GOLD analysis project Ga0222652, IMG submission 179803) | Saline water microbial communities from Ace Lake, Antarctica - #371 | ecosystem: Environmental > Aquatic > Non-marine Saline and Alkaline > Saline | place: Antarctica: Ace Lake... | reverse complement strand
AATTGCATTAGTAATTTCTTCTTCTTGCTTCTCATATTCTTGTGCAGACATTTTAGCAATCTGAGATTCCGTAAAGGAACCTGCAGCTTCTTCTGCGTCAATCTTGGCTTTAGAAGCTTTCTTAACGGTACCAGCAGCAGCCTTACGCTTTGCTGCATAGTCACTCTTAGTCATACCATTGTCTACTTTGTATAGATCAATAACACGAATTACTGAAGCTGCATCATCCGAGTTCTCATAGAGAGCATCTTGGACCCACTTAGGTTGATCATCAACCCAGTCATGAAAATCATCAGCCTCACGTAGCTTATCAAAGTCGGGATGAGAAGTACGTATGTCTTGCTCTGCAGAGGAACGTGTCATTTCTGCTTCCTTGGCATCTAACTTTTGCAGACGGTCTTCTGCTTTGTTAAACATTTCCTGAGCTTTCTTAGCAGCAATGGTTTCTACAATGCTGGCTACGTCAGGAAACTCTGCAGCCCATGTCTCAATGTCTTCATCTGATTTAGGAGGCCGAATGTTTTCCTGACCTAAACGAGCTTCTAGTGCAGAAAACTTTGACTCCCATTCTTTTTCTTTCTGTTGCATGTGACGCCGTACATCACCGTAACGTTTTTTAAAAGATTTTTCTTCACGGCTAAGGTTCTTGTCTTCAACCTCTGGTTCTTCTTCAGTAGCTTCTACTGCTACCTCTTCTTCCTCTTGGGTTTTACCCTCAAGTTCTTGAATTTCTTTTTCGTCTTCTTCAATCCGCCTACGGTTACGGTTATTGTGGTTAGGGTTTACGAACCCTGCAGTTTTTGGTGATTCCATAGTTTGTAGTTCAGGCATATTATTTCCTTATGTTGGGGCCAGCCGTAGCTGGGTAGCCTTATTGTTGTGGTCTTGCACCTAAACCTTGTGGTGTAGGCATTTTATTTTTATTGTTAGTAGCTTCTGCAAATTGATCTACCTGAACACCACCTATTCCAGCAATGTCAGGACCAACTATTTTAGCAATTAAAATCCCTTCTTTTGTTTCTCTAAATCTAGTTAGAATTGTTTTTTCTTCATCAGAGAGACTCATTACACGAGTTTGAACATTTTCAAGATATTCAGTATAAGCATCTTTTTCCATAGTTTACGCTTTCTTTAACCAGTTTGTTTCTAACTCTAGTACCATACTTTTATAAGTTTCATGGGCTTTATCCAGCATGTTATCATCAATGTACTGAATAGCTGAGTCAATTTGTTTACCCACCCAATCCCATGTAGGACTGTCTTTAGGTATTGCTGCAACAATTTTAGGTGCAACTTGGTAGTACTTCTTAACTTCTTCTGGATAGTCTGCTAAGTAGGTATCTCTAAAGTTACGGAGTTTTGTTAAGGTAGGACCGTTATCAGCTTCACCTCTATGTTCTACTATAGCAGTTGTTAAGAAACACCCTGACTCACCTTTTGTTGCACCTGAATGACTACCATCTGTAGTTTTACTACTAGCTTCCCACTCAGCAAGTTTTTGTCTATTGGCTGCACTATCATGACTTCTTAATGTTTGAACATCACTCCAGTTTAATTTATTAGCCGATTTAGTTATAGTTTCACCTGTTGTAGGATTTCCTGCGGCACTACCACCACCTGTATAATTTGGGAAGAAAGTTTGAGTAGCTCTACTTTGAGTTATTGGGTTTTGTTGTGCTTGTTGAATTGCTCTTTCTGACGCATTCTTAGCCTCTACTTTTTCTATCTCTGACTCATTAGACCTTCCTACAAGTTCAGCAGTTTGTTCTTTTTTAGCTAAGATTTTTTCTTGTAGCTTTACTTGAGTTTCAGTTTTAAACTTTGGTTTTGCATTCTTATTGTCCATAACAGACATAAATTTTTCAAGTTCTTCTTTATCAATACCTAGTACATCAGAAGCATAGTTGTACCCAGTGCCTATAGTACTTTTAAGTAGGCCCGACTTTTTTTCATACTTTTGTAGTTCTTTATTAATATTTGCTGCAACTTGATTATGTCCTTTAGCTGTTGCTATTATTCTTGAAGCCCTTAATCCTGCTAAATCTTTTTTTGCATCAAAACCTTGAAAAACTTTTCCAGCAGCCATCAACCCTAGTGATACAGGATTTGTTGCGGCACCTGTTAATAGGGCTGCACCAGATAATTGATTTTGTGCTTTTGCATCTAGACCAAAAGGTTCAATAGGTGACATTACACCCCCAGAAATTTCTGTGCCTTCACGATCAAACTTACCAAGAGCAAACTCTTGTACTGCTGTAGCATCATCCCAATCTACATTTCCACCAAAACCACCTGTGCCTTTACTGCCACCCGGTCCAACTGTTGATACACGTGGATAATTTTGAATTGCTTTTTGAGTTACATCATCTATTCCCCCATCTATAATTACGCACCTTCCTTGATTCCTGTCATATCTGTACCCTGTAGGACACACAGGATCAGCAACTACAGGAGCTGCTACAGTTGGTGGAGCTTCTGGGTCTGGTCCATAGTCACCTGTTGTTGGTTTGTAATCACCTACATCATAGAATTGATTTGCAGAAGTATCATCTTTCTTAGTTGTATCACCAAAGACACTCATACCTAAGAAATCAGGGGGATGATACCCACCGTGTTTATAACCTACAACACCACCCTCATTAGCCATCATAGGTTGTTCTTGTTGCATTGCTTGTTCAATAATACTATTTAAGTCATCATCACTAAGCTCTGCTTGTTGTGGCTCTATAGGCTCACCGCCAATTCTACCATCAGCATCCATCTGTGTCAAGCCCATTTTTGCTTGAGTACGTAAATCCTCAAAGAATTTTACACCGTAGTAACGAACAACATCAGCAGGTACAACGTATTCACCTTCGGATAAACGTGCAGGGATATCATCACGTACTTCTACAGGTAGAGAACCGGGGGGTACATCATTACCTGACACTGGGTCTACTGTCTCTGCTTGCCCAAAGCTCATTTCCATTTGGTCTTTCATTGCTACCCCTCCTTGGGCAAACTTTGCATTTCTGTTAAACTTTTCTAAAGGATTAAACTCTGCATCTTTATATCTAATAACAGCAGAACTGTTTACGCCACCACCTTCAGGTCTATCTACCAGCATAGCATAGCTAATATTTCTTTTATCTTCTACATTATTAATATAAGGGACATGGGTGTAACCCTGTTCAGCAAGACGCCTTCTTACAATTTGCATTTTTTCAAAAACTTGTCCGTTTTTTATTTTATCCATTTCTTTAACTAAGAAAGTATTTAAACCTTTTTCTGTCCAAGGTTTTTTGCCATCTAAAAAAGGTTTGTTTGTTTTTAATCTTAATTGATAAGTTCTAGAGCCTTCCATTTCAGGTAAACCTTTTTCAAAACTAAGGTCAGAAAAACGATCTGCTGCAGCTTTAGTAGTACCTACATGAACACCTAAAAAATCATGTGCATTGTTTTTATTATTAAAAGTTAAACCTTCATTATCAAGAAGTTCTTGTAAAGTTATACCTTTATCTGCAGCTCTATCAGCAAAAACTTCGTCAGGAAGTTTAAAAACTTCAATCTCTTCATTAGGATTATACCTTCTTGTAGAATGAAAACCTATTTCAGTATAACCTAAATTTAATGCGGCGGCTGTTTGAGCAGAGTTTTGTTTACCTTTACCCTTGCCCATTTGTTCATACCTAAGTTTTCTTTCTAGTGTACCTACAGGACTTTGTTGTATCTTGCCTTCAATATCTTCAGCTACCTCATTTGCTCTAGCCATAGCAGAATTAACTTTAGATAAATCTATTTTTCGTGATGCATTAGTCCCTATATCTACAGCACCTTCAACTACATTTCCAATTACTTTACCTGCAGGGAGTATTCCAGAAGCAATAACAGCATCTCCTAGTACAGACTCTCTTGCTTTAGTTACTTGTTCTGGTGTAGCATTATTGTAATCTGTTTTAAACATTTCTTGTAGACGTGTGTCTAAATCTTTAAATAAAAAGTTTGTAGTACCAGTGGCAAATTCTTTAAAACCTTCTTTGGTAGTTTCAATAGGTGCAGAAATAAAATCTTTAGCACCCTCATACATGCCAACACCCATCTTTTTTAAGAAGGCTGCTTCATCTTGATTAAACTGTTTACCTATTTTTTCTCCAAGACTTTCATACTCGTTGTCTAAACCAATAAGATTGTCAGCTATAATTTCTCCATAGCCCATACCTTTAAAAGCTTGCCCTGTTTGATCTTCTACAGAACCGCCATTAGCAAACTTTCTTTCACCTTCTTGACTTCTTACAGTCATCTTCTTTCTGTAATCATCTTTTTGTTTTTTCATTGCGTCTTTAGCAGCTTTATCTAAACCTTGAAAAGCTTTGTTTATAAACTCATTACTAAGACTGGCTCTAAGATTGCCACCAAGGTCATTAAAATCCCCTGAAAATTCAATGCGACCAGATTTTTTTGACTCTCTTAAATCTTCAAGAGGAACAAATTGTATAGCTGCATTTCTATCTCCCCCACGAAAAAGGCCCATGTTAGGTGGGTTTCCTTCTGCATCAAATTTTGGAGAATTAAATTTTGCATCTGGGCGGTCTCTAATTTCATTTATAGTTTCTGCAGAAAATTTATGTCTAGGGTTTCGGCTAAAATAAATGTCTAGTAACCCTGCTGCTTCTCGTCCATATTTTTCAATCCAAGCTTTTTGATCTTCTTCAGAACCTTCTAACTGCATATCACGTAACAGTTGAAATCCCCTGTGACGAGCTTCATGTGCTATAATTTCTTTAGAGCTTCCAAGTTTAACTCCATATTTTATAATATCTTTTTCTATATCTAATCTATCTGGCCCTGTTTTTGTATACCCGGGATTATACTCAGCATTAGCATCTGTAGTTGTTGGTCGTTTTGAACTCCAAACATTTTGAATTTGATATTTATCTGGTTCTTGAAGTCTGATTCTATCAGGGTCAAATCCGTATTGAGCTATAGGATCATCAAGATAAGTAAGTATTTCTCTGAACTTAGATTTTTCTGGGTTCTTTCCCCCTATAAAATCTTTTTGTTCTTGAGTCATCTGACCAACAAACTGTGGTTGCATATCAGCAGTAAGCTCTAAATCACCCATAGTTTTTATTTGATTTTTTCTTGCCTCTTCTGCCCTTCTAATTTTTTGACGGTTAGGGGGAAATAAAGATGTTTTAGGAGCCATTAGCATTAACCTTTAATCTAAGTTGCTTTAAAGCTTGCAAGGCATAAATCTGTCCTTGCACCCTGTACATAACATGCTGTTCATCTGATTGGGCAAACTGTTTGTAACTAGCTTGAATGCGTTCTTCTAGTTCAGCTTCAAATGCATTCCATGCTTCTGAGTTATTTACTAATAGTTTTAAACTCACTGCATTGGTCCTTGTCCAGTATTAGCTGAGAAGCCCTGTTCTCCCGGCTGTGGTGCTGTGCCTGTACCTATGGTACCCCCACCGCTGCCTTGGGTATCTTGTACCTGTGCGCCTGCTGGTGGCTTCTGTGGGCCTCCTTGTGGAGCTGCCTGTGGTGGACCTGCTTGTGGTGGCGGTGGATTCTCTTCACGAAACTTCTTAAGTAGTTCAGCTTGTATAGCAGCATCACCCATTGAGTTGACCAATTTGTCAGGATCAAGGTCCATAGACTTAGCAATCTCACGCACGATGTAATCCATCTTAGCAAAGGGTGCTAGTACAGGGTTCTGTACCACACCAAGGAATTGCATTAAGCGTTGACTACGTACCTCATTAGCCATAAGACTTTCAGTACCACGTGCTTTAACTTCAAGGTCGCCCTTGATTGCATCATCGTAATCAAACTGCATGTTAAAGTTAAAGAATGCTTTAGCTAGTGGTGCTAGTAGGTAATCATCTACATTTTTTACTACATTCCGTATAGAACCATTAGCAGCAGACATGAGCATGCTAATGCCAGAAGCTGTACGTCCGACACCTTGTACTCCTGTCTGACCGTGAGCAAAGCTGGGAAAGCCTGTACTCTCGTCTGCTAATACACGTGCCTTATCAAACATCTGCATGTTCTCATTGGATACGTTGGGGAACTTGGTGCCAAAGATAGCTTGTCCCGGCGCTCCGCCTTGGCGACGAAAGACTTTGCCGGGATATACTGAAAGGTCTTGGCCGGGAACTAGGTTAGTCTCGTCCACTTCAATCAACATATTACCAGACAGAGCAGCATTGTCAACAGCCATACGCATAAAGCCATTCATTAGTGTCTGTGTGTCATCCATGTTCTCAGCAATGCCTACACCAAACAGGCTGTATGGGCTTACTTCATATGGTACTGCATAATAGGGAATGATAGCAGGAGTAAATGGGTTCATAACTAAACGCAATACCTTACCATTGCATACCCATATGTTTACACTGACTTGATCCATGTCAGATAGTTCAGAAGGAATGTCTATATCGTGTCCTTCAAGAACCTCAGTGTCTACGTTACCCCAGAACTCAAGGACTTCAAAGCGTTCAGCTTTAGATTCCTGAGCGTCATCTTCCATAGCTTGCTCCCACCATTCTTTGGTGTAAGACTCACCGTCAGCTATAGCAAGGTCTATAGCATTGCTTCTAAAGAAGGGACGTCTTTTAAGATTACGTATTTGTGTACGTGACATTTTGTGACGTTCTACAACGTACTCAGCCTCATCCATGTTAGCTGCATCAGGGTCAGGGTAGAAGTTCCAAAGAGATACACTGGAAGTCTGTGGGATAGTTTTAATAGTAGGGCTATACTCACCCTCTTCATTCCAATTAGGATACTCTCTGTCTATAGCAAACGGACCTTTCATTACGCCTGTACCAAACAAGGCGCATTCAAAAGCAGCTACACGTAACTGTTTGTTTGCATTGGATTCATCAAGCTGATCATGGATTTTCTTTTCCATCTTTTTAGCTGATACCATTGCTGGATGAAATGTAATCTGTGTAGGTGTACTACCCACACCTTCTTTAAGTTGATCTTCTACAGGAGCTAGGCTATTCTTTAAACCAGCTAGACGTTCTTTAAGATCAGTCATAGTCTCGCCGGGAAGTAGCTTAGTATCTTCTGGGCTTGGACCTTGTGCTTTCTTTATCTCATCATTAGATTCAAAGTGTACAGACTCAGCTACACCTTCAGGAAGTACAGTAGGGTCTACAGTGATTGGAAACTTATTGTTGCCAAAGAGTACCTCAATGATCTGACCGTAAGCTGCAAGGACTTTAGTCTTAGTTACTTTGACAAAGACTTGGGATTTTTCTGTAGAAGTAAACTGTACATCAGGACCATAAAGGCCACGGTAGTTACGGTAAGCTTGTATCCAACGTGTTTCTTCTGTTTCTCTGGCGTCAGATGCTTTCTTATAGTGTTTCTGTACAAGGCCTACAATGCTACCTGCGAGAGGATCACTATAAGTATCTTCTTTCATGTCATCCAAAGAGGTAGCCTCTTCAACGTCCATGCCCATGCTTTCTTCAAATTCGTCCATAGTGTATCCTTAATAACCGAAGGTTGGGTCACTTGCTTGAAACCCTGATCGTTGTGTTGCAGGGTCAAAATCAAACAAACTGCTTCGTGGTCTTGTCATAACCCCATACCTGATTGCATCGTATAGGTGATCTTCTGAGTGTGTGTTTACGTCTTCAGGGTTATTCTTATCCAGTGGTAGAGCTGGTATCTGTGAGATAGTATTGCTACAAGTATTAAAAAAGACTAGCCTTGGTTCTTCTGTAAAGTCATCTACTTGTAATCGTCTGTGTATCTCATTCTTACCTGCAATCCTTGAACCTCTGGACCTGTCAGCAGGTCTCCACCTACAGCCCCGCATAATCATTTGTTCAGCTAGACTTGGACCAGTATCCCCACGCTTATGCCAGAGGGATGAGTCAAGGACTCCGTAGCGTATCTTCTCTCCATCCTCTGCTTCTAGTATCATATCAGCTAGGTCAGTAGCTATAACCTTTGAGCAGTACATTTCTCTATAAACAATCAGTTGTTCATCAGGAGCTACAGCAAACCAAACAACCCCTGAGTAAGAACCGTATCCGTAGTCACATGCTCTAAACCTTGCCCAGCCACTGGGTATCTCAAAGGGTTCTATGACGTGTACTTGTCTATTCCACTCAGGGAAAGCAGCACCTTCATTTACATCCCAGTTACCTTCAAGTAGTTGCTTACGTTGATGCTCTGGTAGTGATAGTAGGTTAGCTTCATATAGTCCATCATCAGCTAGGTACGGGTTATCAAATAGAGTAGCAGGAATAAACCTGCGTTTAAACAACGGCTGACCCTCTTTTGTGTGACCTTTAGGCCAAGCAATGACCTCTCCCGTTTCCATGTCAGTAGCATTAAAGCTAGTATTATGTGGGGCTGGGTCTACAAAAGTCTTCTTAACCCACTGATGACCTGCTCCACCGGGGTTAGTAGTACCCCTTTGATATAAACCTAGACCACTATTCCTAGTAGTACGTAGGCGTGATCTCATATAGTTCCAAGGATAAGGGCTAGGCCATTGTGTAAGTTCGTCAAAACCAATCCAGTTAAAAGCTTGTCCTTGGTATCTTTGTACATCATCGTCCCTATCTAGGTATGAGAGCCAGAGAGTTGCACCGCTTGGAGCTACCCACGTCTTGTCACGTTCCATAAACTTAATCCCGGGGATTGCTCTTGGGTAGAGCTGTTTGGAGACTGAGATAAGTTCTCTGAGTTCTTCTGTGCTTCTCCGTACCAACAGCATAGAAGATAATGGATTATTAAAATACCTAACAGGGTCGGCCAACATAGCAAAAGACTTACCACCACCAGCCGCTCCACCATATAGTACCTCTTGTTCTGACGCTGAGAGAAAGTCTGTCTGAGGACCGGGATTAGGCTCAAAGATAACGTCTTGAGCTTTCTCTACCTCAATCGGCTCTGGCTTCACTCTCGCTGGAACTGGTTGAAGCTCTGGCTCCAATACGGTTTCTTTCAAGGGTTTCCGCTTTTGCCGCCGCTTCTTTGTAGCGTTCAGCGTAATAGCGTTGCGTTGAAGCTTCTGCTTTACGTTTTCGTTCAAGTTTAACTCTCTTCATTAGACCCACGTGAGAGATATATCTACCTGACTTCTCACTTATCCAGTTGGCTACATCTCTGTAACTATATTGCTTTAGATATTTCTTAGCTTCTTCTAAAGCTTCTAGTTCTTCTGGGATTGGTAGCAGTATATCATCATCTTCAGGGTCTTGTCTATAGCCAAATGGCACAACTCTGCCTACTCTAACGACAGACAACCACTCATACTCACCATCAACTAGCTCTGGCTCAGGGAGCTTCCAAGTTTTATTAACTTTCATTTTTAGGCGGTAATATAAATACAGGGTTATCTGCTTTAATTTCTACTTTGTCTGTCTTTACAAACCCAGCACGGTCAAGAAAGTCTTTAGCTGCTGCCATCTTTTCTTTATTACCTAGATCAGTAGGGTTAGTCATAACCTGCATCATAGAGTATGCAGCTTTACTACCAGCAGTGGCAATAAACTTCTTAGTAAGTTCAACAATCTCATCCTGTAGTGCAGCAGTAATAGTTGTAGATGACATAGTATCAGCATAACCTGCAAGACGTTTAGCTCTTACAGGATCACCTTGTGCTTGCTCAAACAGTACATCAAGAAATATCTGTTGTTTTTCTGTAAGTTTTCTCATGCGCAAACACACTTCTTACATGAACACTCACGATTAAGCAAGGCGCACAATATACGTTTTATGTATCTAATCATGTTTTTTTCCTATACGGCTTTACTTTGGCTGCAACTTTCTTAGGTTGAGCCACAAACTGCTTACCCGCAGCAGTGCCTTTTCGTTTGGCTCTAGTTGTTGCGGCATACTGAGAATCACTAAGAGACTTAATAGCCGCTTTAGGTAGATACCTTTCGCCGGTGGCCTTTGGCCCTTGTGTTGAGGGCTTGCCACTCTTAGTAGTCCATTTCTGTTTAGTCCAAGACTTAAGACTTTTTTGACTTTTTGCTAGTGCCATCGTGTACCTTCTGTACTGCAAAATTAGCAGTAAGACTTGCTCCCTTATGGGCGACAAACTTACCACTATGTTTCATAACTTTAAAGCTACCATCAGATTGTTTCATCCAATGATAGCCTTTAGGTGCTTCTACTTTCATGAGGTATAACCTCCCCCTGCCTTTTTATACCGTGCAGCAACAAGTTGTGCTTTACGGGCCGACCATTGGCCGGGGCTTCCACCCTTACTTCCTGCTTTAACTGAATTAAAAATACGTTTACGCATAGTAGGCTTAGTATAATTACCCGCCGCATTTACAGTTGAACCACCTTTAGCATACCCCTTTGGCTTTGCTTTAGGTGCTTTCTTTACCGTAGAACTTTTGTTTAATTTCACCACGTGTGACCCCTATGTCTTTTAGAGCTGAGTCCGTCATATTGCTAAGTTGCCAGTATGATACTCTTCGTTGTTGGCTTTCCTGTAGTGCTTTAATAAATCGTTTAAACATGGTTATCTCCTTTTTACCAGAGACAGTTATACCACAGGTTACTCTATCATACTACATACAAGATTGCAACCCCGTTATGCGTTTTTCTTTTTCTTAAGGTTATCTACCTGAGACTTAACCATGCCACCCATGTTGTAGGTCATGGTGCCATTCTTAGTCATAGGCTTTCTGTTTACTACAGAGTCCTTAGAAGGAAAGCTTGAGGTTGCCATAGTGTTTACTGTACCGGGATTAGATTGCATTCCACCCTTGTTGTATTTCACCATGCCGCCACCCATCATTTTCTTCTTGGTCATACCACCTTTGTTCATCTTGCCAACACCGTCAGCAGCATAGGCTGGTACCTTCTTGCCCTCTTTCATAACCATAGGCATTGATCCGCCTTTGTTATAGCCTGATGTTTTCTTTTTGGTTCCGTACATTTTATTTACCTTTTTTTCTGATCATTAGTATTGCTGGATTACCGTCTGAGTTTTCTCTAATTGGATCAAAAGATATAGTATCCCCTATTTTAATATTAGCTAGTTTTGACGGGTACATCTCTTTAAAGAATTTTACAACAGCAGCATTAGACATTTTTCTATTTTTAGCTACAGTTCTATTAGATTTTTTAATAGTGGGTTTAGGTTTTTTTACGTTAGGAGCAGGTTTAGGTTTTGTTGGTTTAAAATTAAAAAGTCCTGCTGCATTTAATTTACCTAAGAGAGTTTCTATCTTAGCGTCTGAAATTTTAATAGTGCTACTTTGATTAATAATTTTTTTAACCTCTGCTGCACTTCTTGCACCTTCAATACGTTTTTTAAGTTTATCTATTGCAAGATCACCTTTTGTTTCTGAAGTTTTTGCAGGTGGTAAAATTGTTTTTAATATAACTTCAGGTTTTTTCTCACTAACAACAGTGTTATCTCTAGGGCGTAGTTTAGGGCGAACGTTTGCATTACCTTTTACTTGATAGTTTGCACCTGTATTTTTACTGCCGGGAGCAAACTTAGCCATAAGATTTTTTTTAGTTTCACCTTTTTGATTTACCGTAAATCTGCCTTCTCTACCTTCACCTTTAAAATAAAAAGTGTAGTCATTAGCATCGCCAGTTTTTTTAAACTTTTTACGTGCTGCTGCAAAAGCCCTATCAAACTTAGGGTTTTTTGATTCTGCCATTCTCTTAAACCTTTATATCTATTCTACCACTTGACTTTGTGGGACCAGTATTTTGCTGACAGTTTGCTTGTTGTCTTCCCTTGTGCATCATGTCTTGCGTAGTAACTTTTTTTACGGG